>Ga0207710_10000215_pt1 | contig 50960 bp, 47 predicted proteins | sample KBSS24metaG_FD_184400 | JGI IMG/M metagenome (GOLD analysis project Ga0207710, IMG submission 184400) | Switchgrass rhizosphere microbial communities from Kellogg Biological Station, Michigan, USA - KBS S2-4 metaG (SPAdes) (version 2) | ecosystem: Host-associated > Plants > Roots > Rhizosphere...
AGCGTTTTTCTTACATCTTCTTTTTTAGACTTTAAAAAGTTCATAGCAGGTTTGTCGGAACCATTTATGACTACTTTTATGATGGCAAGACATATGCCAATGCTGTTTAACATCGTAAGTCGGGAAATCGAGAGGTGCCGGTAAAATCTGTAAATTTTCTCTGACCAATAATACTTGGCTTAAATAATACGGCACAGTTGCAATCGCATCTGTTTCTTGGACCACCAATCCGACGCCTAAGTAACTTGGCAATCGAATTAGGATGTTTCTATCTAATCCTTTGTTTTGCAATTCATTTTTAATATGATAATGCCCAATACCTGCATCAATATCGATGTGATATTCACGCATATAGTCATCTAAAGTAAAATTATTTGGATCTAAACGAGGATGGCTCTTAGAGCTAATCACCACATAGTGCTGTTTGAAAAACTTTTGTTGATAAAAGCCTTCTTCTAATTGAGGTAAGAATCCAATCGCCAGATCAATTTCACCATTCGCCATTTGATAGCTTGTTTCAGGAGTAATCGGCCTAATATTCAAACGAATTAAAGGCGCTTTCTCTTTTAAATAATTGGTTAATTGCGGCAATAAAACCAGATGAGATACATCAGTCATCGCAATTGTAAAAAGTTGATCAGAAGTAAGCGGGTCAAAGTTCACACTAAAGTTATTAATGCTTTCTACTTTATCAATCACTTCACTAATGAGGGGAAAGATTTCTTTGGCTAATTCGGTTGGAATCATTTCATTGCCAACACGAATAAAAAGTGGATCATTAAAATGCTGACGGATTTTGTTTAGACCATTACTAACGCTCGGTTGTGTAAGGCCAATAGCATCAGCAGCCATTGAAACACTTTTAAACCGATAAATGTGATAAAAAATATTTAGTAATCTACTATCTAGATCAAACAAAATTGTCTCCGTCTGGATCAAATAATCCATTAAAAATAGGCTGAAACAGGTATAGCTATTACAAAAAATGCTAAACCTGTTTTTGAATTATTGATGCATAGCCTAAATTAACAAAGAACTTAGACTCTGGGCAATGCTTTATAAAGCCTTTCATCATAAAGACAAAAGGATAGTCTGCTTATTTGATTACTTTGTATATAGATATGTGATGACAACTCACATATCTATCATTTTAATCATGCTGGGTCTGAAATCCTTTCCAGATTTGTTGAACCGACTTATTGTCGCTCAGGTTATTTTTAAAAATGTAAATATCTTGGGGTAGACAATACTCATGATGATCTAACATGATCAGTTTTCCGTTAGCAAGATCTTCCTCTACATTAATTTTTGGAATCCATGCCACACCTAGACCTTGTAATACAAGCTCTTTCAAATTAGTTGCATTATCAGTCTCATATAAAGTTTTATAGATCAGCTTGCCTTCGATCAGTTGATCTACCAATTTTCGCAAATAAGCATGTTTGCTATATGCAAGTAATGAAAAATTATTTTCAATGGTATGCTTCGGCGTATGGTCTGCTTCGGTAGCCGACACAGGAACAATCTCTGTTTCAGCAATCTTGATCCCACTTAAAATATCATCACCCACACGATTAATATTAGATCTGTCTGCATAACAAATCATAAAGTCGCAAGCACCTTCTTTTAAAAGAGATAAGCCCTCACCACTATTGGTCGCTACAATTTCGATTTTTAAATCACGCATAAATGTGGGAAATTTTTTCAAAAAAGTAGTTAAAAAACCAGAAGCTAATGAATGAACAACACAAAAACGAACAGTAGATTCAGTTTCATTTTTAATATTTTTAATTAGCTTGGCGGTCTCCTCAACTTGCTTCTCAATATTTTTAGACATCACGAGCATAATTCGTCCAATGTCTGTAAACTCAATATTATTTTTATTATTCCTAATAATAACTTCAGCTCCAATCATTTCTTCTATTTGCTGAATTCTACGGGTAAAAGCTGATTGACTAATAAAACGTTTTTCAGCAGCTTTTGAAATAGAACGCTCGCGCTCTAATGTGAGTAGATCCTCTACCCAACGCACTTCTAAGTTCATTTTTGCATTCCCTTTTTATATTTATGTCCTTAATTTGTCATACGGGGAAGTTTCATAAACAACTGAATAGATGTATAAAAGATATAAAACATAGGGAGTACCTGCAAAAATGCGATGGAAGAATGGCAAAGCCAAACGATAAAAGTAAGTATTTAATAATTCTGACATAGAAAAGAGTGTAAGAGAATAAAAGACTTTCATTTAGCGCAACAACTCATACAAATATAAAATTATTATTATAAAAATTATTTTAAATCAAAAAGTAAGGTCAATATAACTCAAGTAAATGACAACTTAAGCCTTAATAAAAACTAAAAATACCCTCTAGTTTTATCATATCTTAATTTTAATAAAAAAAGTCCGCACCTTGGGGAAGAATACGGACTGTAAAACTAAAATATTGCTAATTTGATTATTTCAGGATTTAAGCTTTTTGACCTAATGGACTAATTCAAATCAGAAGATATATTTGCAGTATAGTTCAACTAAATAAACCTGACTATTCTACTAAAGTATCTACCCAAGATTGAATTGAAACAAATTTCTAATATTCACCAATTAAATAATATAGCTTTCTTGAAATTTCAACCATCATATTAGAAGTATATTGTGTAATTTCAAAAACTTGTTTTTTCTGAGGATTAAAAACCATATTATCTTTTTCATCACTAAAAAAAATATAAGTGGTGTATTTATCCATATGATGGATATGCTCTTTTAAGCTCACTTTTTCCCCAGAATTGGGATCATAGGCGATAAACTTCATTCTCATGAATTTTGTCTCTATACATACAATCTTTTATCTAAATTTCAATAAAATTTAGATAAAACAATATTTTGATGGATAATATAAAATAGTTAACCTGAGTAACGGCGGCTATTTATAAGATATTGGTACGATACTATTTGCCTTGTTTACAGTAGTTTCTGCAGAAGCAATTGACTGCTCTGCGTCTTTAAGTAAGCGAGAAGTTTTAGACTCACTTCTCTCTTCACCATGGAAAAGTACATAGTATGTAAAACTTCCCAAAATAATTAATGCAGCTGTGACTTTTAACATAAACTTAAAAACTGAGATTTTTTCGTATTATAGTGCTTTTTATGTGAAATGCATCACATTTTTATGTAAATTTGTTAGATGAACTACACTTTAGTAGCTGATAATAATGCTAAATTAGTTGATATTTCACTTAAATTAATCAATACATTCCTTTACCCAGCATCGCTTTTTAAAAATCTAATCATTAAATGCTTCACTTGAAGTGATTGCTTATTAAATTTCACTTAATAGTAAGTTATTAATTTTAAAAATAAAATTTAATTTTTTATTTATTATCGGTATACGTTTTTTTATATGAGTTTTCACAAGCTATAAATTTGATATGCAAAAAATGCATAATTAACTTGATAAATGCATTAGAAGTGAAGCATTTCGAAATCTAATATGAATTATCTACTCTACTAATTCGAAGTTTAATGATGAACGCTGAAATTACCACCCGTATTGAGAAGGATCTTATTGGTTATAGAGAAATCAATAATAATGATTATTACGGAGTTCAAACATTACGTGCTCTAGAAAACTTTAACTTAACCCAAAGCAAAGTTGGAAATTTCCCTCATTTAATTAAAGCATTAGCAATGGTAAAACTTGCTTGTGCTGAAGCTAACTATAATCTTAAAAGCTTAGATCAAACTAAATTTGAAGCGATTGAATACAGCTGTAATCAACTTATTCGCGGTAATTTTCACGACCAGTTCCCGATTGATATGATGCAAGGTGGTGCTGGTACTTCAACTAATATGAATGCAAATGAAGTATTGGCGAATGTTGCTTTAGAATATATGGGACATTCTAAAGGTCAATATCAGTATCTACATCCTAATAACGACATTAACATGTCACAGTCAACAAATGACGTGTACCCTACTGCGATTCGCTTAGGTTTGTTATTAAGCTTAGATGAACTAAATCTTCCTTTTAATAACTTAATTTTAAGTTTCCGAAATAAATCTCAAGAGTTTGCTCACATCTTAAAAATGGGTCGTACTCAGTTACAAGATGCTGTGCCAATGACATTAGGTCAAGAGTTTGGTGCTTTTGCTGTAACTTTACAAAAAGATCTTGAACAAATTAATACGCTTATTCCAAATGTTTTAGCGTATATGAACCTTGGTGGTACAGCGATTGGTACAGGAATTACCACTGAATATAGTTACCGTGAACTTGCGATTCAAGCGCTAGGAAAAATTTCTGGTAAGAAAATTAAGTCTGCTCCTGACTTAATCGAAGCAACTTCAGATATGGGTGACTTTGTTCTTTTATCTGGTTTATTAAAGCGTACTGCAACTAAACTTTCAAAAATTGCCAATGACTTGCGTTTACTTTCAAGTGGTCCACGTACGGGCATTAATGAAATTAACTTAGAAGCACGTCAACCAGGTAGTTCGATCATGCCGGGTAAAGTAAACCCAGTTATTCCTGAAGCGATGAACCTTGCTTGCTTCCAAATTATTGCAAATGATTTGGCTGTAACTTTAGCTGCTGAAGCTGGTCAATTACAGTTAAATGCAATGGAACCACTTATTGTATTCAAACTATTTGAATCTATGGATTTGCTTGGTAACGCGATGGCAATGTTCCAAAGTAAATGTATTGATACAATTACGGCGAACCCTGAGCACTGTAAAGCTTTAGTTGAAAACTCAATTGGTATTGTGACTGCACTTAACCCATATTTGGGTTATGAAACTACAACTCGTATTGCTAAAACTGCAAATGAAACTGGACAAAGTGTATTAGCACTCGTTCAGAACGAAGGCTTATTATCAGCACAAGTGCTTGATGATATCTTGTCGATTAATAATATGGTTAAACCAAAAATGTCGGCTTAATTCCTGAAATAAAAAAGGAGCTTTTATAAGCTCCTTTTTTATTTGTTCTATATTTTAAAAACTGAAAGTTGTAGAGAACTGGGCTGTACGTGGATTACTTAAGAATAGGTAGTCATCCCCCATAAATGCGCCCACATCACGCCAATATTTCTTATTAAATAAGTTATCAATATTGAATCTAAAAGTAGTGTCATGCCCAGCAAAATTTGTTTTATAGGCAGCACCAATATTAAAGACGCTATAACCACCTACTTTTGCCGTTCCCTCTTTGTTTGCATATTTACTGCTGCTGTATTGCATACCACTGAGTAATCTTAATCCTTCAACTGAAGGTACTTTATAAGATAACTGCGCAGTTGCGCGGACTTTCGGTACATTTTGAGTTTGATGACCTTTGTAGCTGTCACTTTCAATATCAATAAGACGAGATTTGGTATAGGTAACGCCAGAGCTTACGTCAACTGTATCGGTTAAAGCACCCGTTAAACCTAGTTCAATACCTTGATTATGTTGTTCACCTTGTTCAACAAATTCTAACTTCCCTTCCGAATTTGTAGTCGTATATTGATTATCTTGCTTTAAATCAAAAATAGCTGCTGTTACTAAGAAGTTTCGAATTTGTTTTTTAACACCAAGTTCAAATTGTTCAGAACTTCTAGGTGATAAGACTTGATAAGCATTCGCGTCTGCATACCATGGAGCCTCTCCACCATCTGATAACCCTTTTGCATATGATGCATAAAGATTAGTCGTAGCAGCTGGGCTATACATGAGCGCTAATTGCGGTAAAAACTTATTTAAATCTGTGTCTCGGCTTTGCTGTCCATCTGGTTTATAGGCTTGCTCATCAAGATGAATAAGTTTTCCGCCTAGTAGAGTTGACCATTGATCGTTAAATTGAACTCGGTCAGATACAGTGAATGCAGTCTGATCACTCTCTAGAGCTTTGTAACGATCACCTAAGCTGTCTGATGAGGGATTATAGTCAATCGTATCTTCATAGATATTGCCTGTTCCTACCGCTACATTCAAAGGTGTATGGTGCTTTAAGGTCTTATAAGTACTTTGTAGTTCGAAAGCAACTTGATGCTGAATGTTGCCAGTATTGAACTGACCATTTAACCCAGCTGCAAACTGGTTGGTAATGCGTGTGTCATCTGGGCTGCGGAAATCGTAAATATCATAATTACCGTGTTTATCAAAAGTATTGCCTAAACCAGTAACTTCACAATTATCGTTATAACATCCCCATGGGAAAGCACTATTATCATCAATCACAATACGGCTTTGTGATGCACTTAAGCTACCATTCCATTGATCATTAAATGCATATTGATATTTTAAACTCGCATTTACACTGTTATTTACAACCGGTTTACTCCAAGACTGATAACCCAATAAACGGTCTTGATCTACATTTGTTGGTACTTCTTGCCCATCAAGAAGTTGATAACCCGGTACTGAGCGTTGGCTTTGATGCTGTGCTTCAATGTCAAACAGTAGTTTAGAGCGATCACTAATTTTCCAATCTAAAGCAACTGAACCAAACTCACGTTTACCATTTGCATGATCAACATTTGGAAGAATATTTTCATGCGCTAAATTGATTCGATAACCAAAATTATCATTTAAAAAGCCGCCTACATCTGTTGCAAGTGTATAACCACCTTCTGAATTTGCATCTACACTAATGCTTTTAACATCGGCAGCTCTTTTGGTTACGTAGTTGACAACACCACCTGGAGTTGACATTCCACTCTGGATAGCTGAAATACCCTTTAAAATTTCAACTCGCTCTTTATTTTCTAAAGCAATGTTTTGTTCACCACGGATTGTATGGCCATTAATTAAATAACTTGAACCTAAATCAAGCGCAAAACCACGGGCCACAAAATTTGGATAGTACCCAATTGCAGCATAGCCATCTCCGAGTGATGAATCATTTTTAATCACATCTGTAAGCGTTTTGGCATGTTGATCTGCAATACGTTCAGCGGTAATAGTCGAAATGGAAGCAGGAATTTTTTTTATGTCGGTTGATTGAAAACCAGATAAATTAACTTTTTTAGATGTATATAACGCATCATTATTTTGTGTAGCGTTCACAGTAATGGTTGGGAGCTGCGAAACCTCCGCTTCATTTGCATAGACTACCGATGTCATCAGTGCAATAGATGAAGCCAATGCTGTTTTAGAGCATGTCATGAAGTGAAGATTTAGCGTGTGTCTGTCCATTGAATAACTACCTGCCCATACCGTGCATAATATAAGTGTGCTAAAAATCGGAGAGATTCCATATTTTTGGCCCCGAAAGAATACAGTGACAAATATTGAGAAACAACAAATTATATAATTTTTAGATCAAGTAAATTTTGTGTAATAAAGCGTCATTATTATATAAATTTCATTTATTTTCTTTGAAATTGGGACTATAACTTTTTAAGTATTACCAAATAGTCAAAATAAAACTAAGCTCAGAAATAGGTCTAGACCAAGGAGGAAGACAATAACCAATATGATTGAAAAATTAGATGTTTGATTTTAAATAAAGTTTATGGTGGATTGATCAACTAACTAAATTAAGGAAACGTTCGATAGTCGGTAAAAATATCTTTAAATCGAACAAAAGATCATAGAATCACTAGAATGGAAATTTAAAATTATAAAAAATGAATGGAGAGGAATTCTAAAGAAGGTACTCAGGATTGAGTGATATTTAAAGCTTCATTCTATTTCCTGTTCAGTACATCTGAAAATTTCTATTTTTTTCTGCTAACTGACGGAATATCTATGACATACACTAAGGAAGAAAAGAGCAGCAGAATACGAGGGATTGTAGGCGCAGCTTCAGGTAATTTGGTCGAATGGTTCGACTTTTATATCTATGCGGTATTTGCTGCTTATTTTACTCAAGCTCTGACTGCACCTGACATGGATAGCACAACCAAATCGATCTATGTTTGGGGTGTATTTGCAGCAAGCTTTTTTATGCGTCCTATTGGTAGCTGGATATTTGGGCGTATTGCAGACCGACACGGTCGAAAAAAATCAATGATTGTCTCTATTTGCTTAATGGCTTTGAGTTCCTTTTTATTTGCAGCCTTACCTACTTATGACCAAGTTGGCTTATTTGCCCCTTTCCTTTTACTTGTAGTGCGCTTACTTCAAGGCCTATCGGTGGGTGGTGAATATGGTGCCGTAGCAACTTACATGAGTGAATTAGGCTTAAAGGGTCAACGTGGTTTTTATTCCTCTTTCCAATATGTAACACTTTCTGGTGGTCAATTACTGGCAAGCTTACTCGGTGTAATTCTATTAACGTTTTTAAGTGAAGATCAATTGCTCAATGGCGGTTGGCGTATTCCATTTGTTATTGGCGGTATTGCTGCAATTTTATCTTTATTGGCACGTAGTCGTTTAGAAGAAACGCTTTCTCATCAAGATAGTGAACGCAAGGAATCTGGTAGTTTAAGAGAGCTGTTTAAAAAACATTGGAAAACCTTTTTGTTGGTGGTTGGGTATACCTCTGCTGGTTCATTAACTTTTTATGTTGAAACCGTTTATTCAAAAACCTATTTAACTAATTTAGGGATGGATGGAAAAACCGTTGGTTATATCATGACCTTCGCGCTATTTGTCTATATGTGTGCTCAACCTGTATTTGGTTCAATTTCAGACCGTATTGGTCGACGTTCTTCAATGCTGGCATTTAGCTTATTATCTGCGATTTTTATCTATCCAGTAATGGCAATCGGAATGCCTAACTATATAGATTCGCCGATCATCATTACCTTGCTACTCATTTTTATGATGATGATTTTGAGTTTCTATACATCTATTAGTGGTTTAGTGAAAGCTGAGATGTTCCCACCCCATGTACGAGCTTTGGGTGTAGGATTCTCTTATGCGGTAGGTAATGCCATTTTTGGTGGGTCAGCACCTTCGGTTGCTCTACAGTTTAAAGCTGCTGGAATTGAAAATACCTTCTTTATTTATGTCATTGTCATGCTGATTATCTGTTTCTTGTGTAGCCTTGCGCTTCCGAAAAAACCAGATTATTTAGAACATGATCATTAATTAAATGAGATGCCTTCTGTCCTAAGCAGAAGGCGTTTTTTAGCATTTAGCGAATTCTTTTAAAAAAGTCCACGGAAAAATCCCTTTATCGTGTCCATCACTAAAACAAATTTGGGCACCGTAACCTTGATCGAACATAGCTGTCACTTCAACATTTTGATCTTCAATTTTAATTTGCTTAATTCGCTTCGCTCGGCAAAAGCCACAGGGGCAAATTTCCCTTAGATTTTGATGGCTCAGACATATGCTTGAGCCATCGGTCCATATAAAGTGAACCTGTTTATTTATAGTATCGACACGGATATCAGGTCTGGTTTGCATATTTCACCTCACCAATTTGATTCAGTCCAATACGAATAGCTTTTCGGACTTCTGGATCGGAGTCATTTTGATGCTGTTCTAATAGATTCTGAGCTTCTGATGTGCCAATTTCACCGAGTGCTAAAGCGACCTCTTTACGTAAATTACTAATTTCATGATTAAAGTTATCAGACAAATGAGCAACTGCCAGACGCGACTTGAGTAATCCTAAGCTTCGAACTGCAGCAATACGTACTTGCCAATATAAGTCAGATAAAGTATGAATTAATACCGCTTCGAGTTGAACAATGCGTAATTTTCCAATCGTAAGTGCAGCTTCAACTCTTAGTTGCCAACTTTCTGAAGTTAAAGAGTGTTGAAGTGCTTGAATCACCTCAGCTGATATGCTCTGACTATAGGCCAAACCACCTGTTGCAATGCGGCGAACCTCATCATCTACATCTATTTCAGCTGTTCTTGCCAATATCGTAATCGCTTGGTCTTGTTGTAACCAACTTAATGCACTGACTGCCTCACGGCGCACAAGAGCATCTTCATGATGTACCAAAGCAGATATCTCTGTGAATAATTGCCGTGGTCGTAAAGGTTTTAAAGCACGTAAAATTGCACTAAGAGCAAAAGTATCCGTATGCTTTAAATAAGGCGCCAGTATTTGGGCTGATGCTGCATTTTTCACTTCACTTAAACTTTGACTGGCAGCTTGTTTCACATTCACATCTGTATCAAATAAAGCTTGAGCCAATACTTGTAAACTGATTTGATCTTCCCAACTTTCTAGTTTTTTTGCTGCCTCTTCACGGACTAAACCTGAAGAATCGTGTTGAAGTGCTGTATGTAACCAAGGGAGTAAATCTGGATTTTCTTCGTCACCGATGTTCATTAAAGTAACAAAACGGACCTTCTCATCTGGGTCATTGAGCTGCGTAAGAAATTCATCATTATATTCATCTTGGTCATCTAAAGCTTGATAATAAAAACTCATTCGTATTCCTTAATTTGTGATTTCTTTCCAAGCCCTAATGGATTTAAACGGCTTAACTCTTCTTGCTGAGTGGCTTCTTTTAAAGTCTGAATGCAATGTTTTTTAATGGCTGTAAATTCACTGCTCGTCACAAGGTCAACATCTCGTGGACGTTCAAACTTAAGGGAAATTTCTTCAATAATTCGCCCTGGTCGATGGCTCATAATCAACACTCGATCAGCTAAAAAAAGTGCTTCATCAATATCGTGGGTAATGAATAAAACTGAAGTTTGAATTTCTTGCCAAATTTCGAGTAATAGCATTTGCATTTTTAAACGAGTTTGAGCATCTAATGCACCAAAAGGCTCATCCATTAATAAGATACGAGGTTGATTAATCAGTACACGTGCAATTTCAACTCTTTGCTGCATACCACCAGACAGTTCAGCTGGAAATTTATGTTCAAAACCCTTAAGTCCTACCAGATCAACCATTCTCTTTGCTTGTTCGATACGCTTTTGCTTAGCGATCCCTTTCATTTTCAAGCCAAAAGCAATATTTTCGAGCACGCTTTTCCATGGAAATAACGTATGTTGCTGAAATACCAAACCTCTGTCTGGATGCGGTTCCAGAATAGATTCATTATCGACCGTTAAAGCCCCAGAACTAATCGATAAGTGCCCTGCCAAAGCACCTAGTAATGTTGATTTACCGCAACCAGATGGGCCAAGTAAACAAATAAATTCGCCTGGCTGTATTTCAAAATTAACCCGATCTAATGCCTGAAAACGATTTTTAGCTTGCCCTAAATGTAGAGATAGATTTTGAATACGCACATGGCCTTGTGTAATTGACATTTTAAGACTTCCTCAATTGATACCATGGGGTAAATCGGTTTCCAATCACACGCACCAAGCTACTGCTAAACATACCCAATGCACCAATCAGCACCATGCCAACCACAATATTGCTATAGTTTTGCAAGGTGAACGATTCCCATGTGAAATATCCAATTCCATGTTGACCTGAAATCATTTCGGCAGTCACTAAACAGAACCAACAGGTGCCCATTCCAATGGATAAACCCGTAATAATGTTCGGTAATGCACCCGGAATAATGACTTCATAAATGATAGCTAGATCAGATGCACCTAGACTTTTCGCAGATGCAACGAGCCTTGGGTCAACTGCACCAACACCATGTACGGTGTTTAATAAAATTGGAAATAAAGCCCCGATAAAAGTGATAAAAATCATAGAAGCTTCTGATGATGGAAAAATTAGAATTGCTAAAGGAATCCATGCAACTGCTGGAATTGGACGTAATACTTCTAATGGCGGCATCAGAAATGCAGCAAGTTTTTGATAACGTCCTGCTAACAAACCAATACCTACACCAATTAGGGCTGCTAATACAAAACCAACCACTACGCGAAAGACACTAGATTCAACATGTTCAAATGCAGTACTGAGTTGAAAGAAAGCCCACAGCGCATGAATGACATCTAATGGTGTCGGGACATTGCTAAAGTTCACAATACCTAAATTTATTTTAAACTGAGCAAGTCCCTGCCAAATGACTATCCAAAAAGCTATAGATGTGAAAGCAATCACATAGTTTTTAAAATGCGCCTGATATGTTCTTAACTGCCCGTAAAATCTAATCAAAAATGTACTTTGGTTTTTAGTTTTTGTTTGGACTAAACTACTCATTTGTCACCTCCTGATGAGTGGGTAAAACAACACATCAGCTCTGTGTTACAAGCTGAATAGCTTTAAAGTCATATACTTTTCCGCCTTGTTGTTTAGCCCATTTTTCAGCATCATCTTTTAATAAAAAGGCCTGAATTTGTCCTGCTTTATCTGTGGCATACCATGCCAAATTGGCTAGTAACTTAATGTCGGACTGATGATCTTGGCTATAAACCACACGTACGGTTTTTCCTACCCCTTGAATTTTCTTTAAATCAGAAAAAGCATGCTCAGGTGTTTCATAGCTACGAACCTTTTCTTCACCCTTTACCCAAATTTGAGTCACCCGATTAAACGTTTTGATGGGTTGGCCTGTTAAAGCATCATTTGCAACTAAAGGTGATTTTGCATAGTCTGCAAGTTGCTGGCTGTAATTAAGTCCCGATGCTTGAAATGCCTCTTTAATATATTGATCATCAACAAACTTATTTACATCAAGCGTACCGTCGTTTTTGCCTAAAACTTTTAAGGTGTCTATCGCAATTTGAGTCGCTTTTCGATATTCAGGTTTCCAAGTTAAGTCACGGGTTTGTAGGCCTAATGGGCCATGAAACAGGTAGACGACTTCGGCAGGAATACCTGTTTTTTCTGCAATAAATTCACTATATTTTTCAGGTTGTTCTCGAATCAGGCGATTTGCTTCAATGGTTGCTTGTAAATAAGCTTTTATGACTTCTGGATGTTGCTGTGCATAATCCTTGCTCGCAAGAGAACCATGAAATGTTGGTGATTTTGCTTGCGAGCCATCATAGATTTTTTTGGCAAAACCTTGGTAAGCAAATAACTCTCCAAATGGTACGAAGTCAGCATGCGCAGCAATCTTATGACTTTTTAATGCAGGCCCCGCCACTTCTGGCGCCTGAGCAATCACTTTAATATCTTTATTAAGTTGCCAACCTTCAGCTTGAATTGCTCGCAGCAACAGTCCATGAGCAGTTGAGGCAAAAGGTACAGAAATAGTCTGCCCCTTTAGTTCTTTAAGTGAAGTAACTTTTGAATCAATGGGAACAACAATCGCATTACCACTGCCATTAATACTGCCTGACAATGGCGCTAAAAATATGCTTTCTTTTCCAGCCTTTTTAAAAGCCGCTAAATTATTAACAGCAGGAAAATCGGCCATTGCGCCCAAATCTAGACGCCCAGCCACCATCTCACTGGTCAGTGGTGCACCAGAGGTAAAGTTTTTCCATTGAATGTCATATTTAACATTTTTATATTCACCATCTTTCGGTAAATATTTTGGCAATAAATTCAATTCACGAACAAGTAATCCACCTGTTGCACAGTTAATGGTGGTGTCTTGTGTACCAATAGCTACACGAACAGTTTCTGTTTTACTGCCGCACCCCAAAGTGCCAAGTACAATGGCACCAATTAAGCTACTGAGTAATAGTTTTTTATTGTTCAATTTATTTTGTCTCATGTTGATTATTCCAAATTAATTATTTGAGTAGGTATGGGATATTTACTTTGACTGCATCCGTTGGGCAGTCCTTTTCACATGGCATGCAGTACCAACATTCATCAAACTGCATGAAAGCTTTTTGAGTTGTTGGATCGATCGCCAATAAATCCATTGGACAAACATCTACACAGACGGTGCATCCTTTATCCGCAATACATTTATCTTCATCGATAATGACGGGTGCGACAGTACGGTGTTGAACTTCTTTAAAAATAAAAGCCATGATTTGAATTCCTGATTTATTTAGTCTGCAAGAGCAACATCTTTTTGAATGCGTAAACGGTCATAAGACACAGCTTCATCTTGATTAATCGGAACCACATAAGGCTCGATTGTTTTTTTGAAACTGACCATGTTGCCCTGTTCATCTTTTTTCAAATGAGCGTGACAGAACCAATCTGAGTTATTTTTTTGAGGGAAATCTGCTCTATAGTGGTACAGTCCCCAGCGGCTTTCTTCCCTAAATAATGAGGCTCTAGCTGCCATTTCTGCACAGTCTCGAATAAAAGAAACTTCAGCGGCACGCATCAGTTCATGCGGGTTTCTTGCAGAGATTTGCTTAATATCTTGTTTGATTTCTTCAAAACGTTTGAGCCCAATTTCCATTTTTTGGCGAGTTTTAGGCGGTTGCAAATAGTCATTTACAAAACGGCGCAGCTTGTATTCCACTTGTTCTGGAGGTAAACCTTCCGAACAATCCAGTGGCGCAAATATTCGAGCTTTTTCTGCTTCTATTTCGCTTTGGTTTAATTCGCTATCTTCAATTGCATTCACATATTGCGCGGCATTTACCCCCGCAAACCATCCGTAGGTAAATGCACCAAGCATATAGTTATGAGGTACAGCCGCCATATCGCCAGCACTGTATAAGCCTTTAACCGAAGTCTCGGCTTTTTCATTGACCCATACGCCAGAAGCACTGTGTCCACTACAGAAACCGATTTCTGAAATATGCATTTCCACCATATCTTGACGGTAATTGGTTCCTCGGCCCTCATGAAAACGACCACGGCTTGGGCGCTCATTGGTATGTAGAATCTCTTCAATGGTTTGAATGGTTTCTTCAGCCAAATGATCTACTTTTAAATAAACAGGACCATTACCACTTTCAAGTTCTTTGTAAAACTCCCACATCATTTGACCACTCCAGTAGTCACATTCAATGAAACGTTCACCTTTACTATTGGCGGTATAACCTCCTAAAGGACCGGTCACATAAGCACAAGCCGGACCGTTATAGTCTTTAATTAATGGATTGATCTGGAAGCATTCTAAGTTGGCAAGTTCAGCACCTGCATGGTATGCCATGGCATAGCCGTCACCTGCATTGGTTGGGTTTTCATAAGTGCCCATTAAGTAGCCAGAAGCTGGCAAACCTAAACGCCCTGCTGCACCACAACATAAAATGGCTGCTTTCGTTTTAATGACATAAAAATCGCCACTACGGCAATCAAAACCAAGGACCCCATTGATTGCACCTTCTTCATTTTTTAAAAGCTTGGTGGTGACAATCCGATTATTAATTTTGACTTGAGCACGTTTTAACTGACGATATAAAACTTTTTTAACGTCATGGCCTTCGGGCATTGGTAAAACATATGCCCCCATGTGATGCACTTTTTTTACCGCAAATTCGCCTGTCTCATCTTTTTCAAACTTAATGCCCCATTGATCGAGCTGTTGAATGGTTTTGAAACTATGCTTTGCATATGCATATACAGTGGTTTGGTTAACTACTCCATCATTAGCAATCGTAATTTCTTTGGTATATTGCTCAGGTGTTGCATAGCCCGGAATGATGGCATTATTCAGCCCATCCATCCCCATTGAAATCGCCCCACTGCGTTTTACATTTGCTTTTTCAATGAGCAAGACTTTTAAATTGGGGTTTTCTTGTTTTGCTTTAATCGCAGCCATTGGTCCAGCAGTTCCACCACCAATAACCACAATATCGAACTCAAGATATTTAGTTTCCATTGTAAAATCCTTATTTTTATCTGAGTTATTAACGATGAATACGTAAACGGTACTGGAAGGTATCGCCTGAGAAATAGAGATATTCATAGTCAATCGGTTGACCATTTGCGTCATGAGTCAAACGTTCGACCCGTAATACCGGAGTTCCGATTTCGACTTGTAATAAAGCCGCTAATTCTTCATCTGCCACCGTGGCATCAATGCTTAAATCCGCATGTCCCAAAGGGATGTCACACTCTTGTTCTAATGCCTTGAAAATATCGTTTGTACGTAAATCAATCGCTTTTTCTTTAAGCTTTAAACCAATATGTTCTGGCAAATAAGTCAACTCATAAGACACTGGCTGGCGGTTTAGCAAACGAACACGTTGAATTTCATACACATTGGCTTTAACAGGTAACTTTAACTTCGGTACAACGTGCATCGGAATCTGCTTAAGCTCGGCCGAGATGACACGGTTTAAAATTTCGTGACCCGCTGAAGACATTGCTTCTGCAAAACCCTGCAAACTTGAAATGTTCTGGAATGTTTTTGGCTTACTTACAAAGGTCCCTTTACCTGGCACCTTAAAAATATAGCCTTCCAGCTGTAATTGATTGAGTGCTTGACGAACTGTAATTCGACTTACTCCAAACTGTTCAGCAAACTCATTTTCAGATGGAATTTGACTCAGCACGGCATATTCACTATTTACAATTTTGTTCAGGATGAGTTCCCTTAACTGATCGTAAAGAGGTTTATGATTTTTGGGATCTTGGGGTAGCTGGCTCACGGCTCACAACCTGTTATAACAACTTGAACAAATAATGTTTAAAATGTTTCAGCTTTGGAAATAATTTAAAGCGATAACTTTAGTTAAAAAAATAATTTCAATGAATATCAATAAATTAATGAATAGTTATCTATGTAAGTTGAATTGTTATCATAAAAAATACATTTGTGTTTGTTATGCTATAAAACATACTCCGTCATACCATAAACGTAGAAATTAATATTATTTTTTAGGGGATAATATGCAACAAAAACAACAAAATACCCCTGATGATTCAGTGGAACAAGTCACCTTCTGGCAAGCCTTTTTATTTTGGCTAAAGCTAGGTTTTATTAGTTTTGGTGGCCCAGCTGGACAAATTGCTGTGATGCATCAGGAACTCGTTGAACAAAAGCGCTGGATATCCGAAAAAAGATTTTTGCATGCACTTAACTACTGCATGTTGTTACCCGGTCCTGAAGCACAGCAATTAGCAACCTACATTGGGTGGCTCATGCACAGAACTGCTGGAGGATTGGTTGCAGGTATTCTATTTGTATTGCCCTCTTTATTTATTTTAATTGGGCTGTCGTGGGTCTATATAAAATTTGGAGATGTCCCTGTAATTGCAGGTATTTTTTATGGGATTAAACCTGCCGTAACCGCAATTGTATTTCATGCAACTTACCGTATAGGTAGCCGTTCACTCAAAAATAAGTTTTTATGGTTCGTCGCAATTGCTGCATTTTTTGCCATTTTTGTCTTAAAGCTTCCTTTCCCGCTTATTGTTTTATCAGCAGGTGTTGCTGGCTATTTAACAAGTAAGAAATATCCTGAGCTATTTTCATCCGCAGCTGGACATAAAGCCAGTCAAAAAGATTATGGTCGAGCGATTATTGATGATAATACACCTACACCAGAGCACGCTAAATTTCATTGGTTGCGGTTAGCTAAACTTATTTTTGTGGCAATCATTTTATGGGTATTACCCATTTTAGCTTTAGGCGCATATTTTGGGTGGCATCATTCTTATACCCAAATGGCATGGTTTTTTACTAAAGCTGCGCTGCTCACATTTGGAGGTGCTTACGCGGTTTTACCTTATGTCTATCAAGGTGCTGTAAATCATTTTGGATGGCTTTCACCTACGCAAATGATTGATGGTTTAGCTTTGGGTGAAACTACACCTGGTCCACTGATTATGGTAGTTGCCTTTGTTGGCTTTTTAGGAGGTGTCAATCATTCATTACTTGGCTCTGAGCATCTATTTTTTGCTGGAGCACTCGGTGCAGTCATTGTGACTTGGTTTACTTTCCTTTTCTCATTTGTATTTATTTTTGCTGGTGCACCGATTATTGAATCTACACATAATGAAATTAAGTTTACGGCCCCACTCACTGCAATTACCGCAGCTGTAGTCGGTGTCATTTTAAATTTAGCATTATTTTTTAGTTATCACGTGTTATGGCCACACGGTTTTTCTGGTCACTTTGATGTTATCGCAGCCTTAATTACCATTGCTGCATTTATTGCGTTATTCCGCTTTAACATTAACGTACTGTATGTCATTTTTACATCAGCACTGATTGGTTTAGGTGTTTATCTTTTATAAAAATTAGTCATGAGTCCTTTAACGTAACTGTGAAGGGCTCATTCCATAAAACTGTTTAAAGCGATGACTTAAATGGCTCGCTGAACTAAAACCACATACTAGAGCAATATCTTGTAAAGAAAGCTGAGACGCTTGAATTAACCCTTTTGCTTTGGTTAAACGTCTTTGCATGACATATTGATGAGGCGCCATATTCATGGATTGTTTAAACATATGGGCAAAATGATATTCACTTAAGTTAACCACATTTGCCAAATCAGACAAAGTGAGTGCTTGGTCTAAATGCCCTTCAATCCAGTCTTGAATATATTTTAGTTTATGAGGAGCAAGGCCTCCTTTAATGACAGGCTGTTGCCACTTAACGTTGCTATATCTTCGAATTAAATGATTTAGCAATAAACTGGCCGTAGTACTCATTTGTAAATGGTTTGCTGAATCACTCCAATCACAATCTAGCAAGAAAAACTGATATAGCGCACGAATCTTTTCGTCATCATTAAAGACAACTTCGTTTAGTTCAATTTGATTGGGCTCTTTGTCCCATATTTTTTCAGCAACATCACGCAAATGTTGGTCGGTATAATACAAGTGAACGAACTTAAGCCCACCACGTATGTCCCAAGTAGACTCCTGATGTTCGGGCAATAAGCAAAAACGCCCCGGCCCGCCACCATTTTTCCAGCCCGCAGGTGTTTTTTGATAGCTTTCATAGCCATCTTGAATATAAAGACTTAAAGTGTGGTGATCGCTACAGACACTTACACGATCTTGCTCATTAGACCAAAATGCAAGTTGCATATTTTCATCAAGCACCACAGTTTCGTGAAGCTTGGCTTTAGATTGCTGTAGCTGTTCTAAAGTTTGATAGGCCATGCAAAATTAAAACGAATATCATTGAGCTTAAGTTAACCATATTCAGCAAAATTCAGCTAGTTCAGTTATATAAAAAGCGCAAGATCTTGCATGTATAACACAAGAATATATACGTGAAAAATTAAGCATTCCTGGATACTTAAGTTTGGTAATCGAGGATGAACTTATGAATATTTTGCTCTATGTTGCGGTGGTGTTGATTTGGGGAACAACATGGATTGGAATTGCCGTTCAGAGCCATTATGCAACACCCGTCGTCGCAATTTTATGGCGTTTTGCCATTTCTGCCTTATTACTTTGGGTTGTTTTACTATTTTCAGGAAAATTACAGCGAATTGCTTTAAAAGATCATTTGTTTTGTATGCTGCAAGGTCTATGTGTTTTCGGCCTAAACTTTATTTGTTTTTATACCGCAGTTAAATATGTAAACAGCGGTTTAGAGTCCGTCATTTTTTCGATGGCTGTTTTCTTTAACGCCATTAATGCACTTATCTTTTTTAAGCAAAAACCTTCACCAAACTTTGCTCCAGCTGCACTTTTAGGCCTAGGTGGTATTGTTCTACTGTTTTGGCAGGACCTCATTAATAGCCAGTTTAATACGCAGTTATTAATGGGTATTGGGTTATGTGCGATAGGCACTTACGGTTTTTCTTTAGGGAATATGATTAGTGTTAGACATCAAAAACGCGGCCTAAATATCTTTTCAACGAATTGTTATGCAATGACTTATGGCGCATTGGTCATGTTAAGTTTGGCTTTATTTAGTGGACAAGATTTAATGCCGCCTTTGAATTTTCCATTTTTAAGTTCGGTACTTTACTTGGCTGTATTTGGTACGGTTATTGGGTTCTCTGCCTATTTTTCTCTGGTTGGACGAATTGGTGCTTCAAAAGCAGCGTATAGCACTTTACTCTTCCCTTTAGTTGCTCTAACAGTTTCTACTTTCTTTGAAGGATACGAGTGGACCTTAAATGCATTATTTGGAATTTTATTAATCTTACTCGGCAACTACCTAATGTTTAGTAAGTTTGAAATTGGAAAAAAGTTATTTAGCAGTCAAAAAAGTTGTGAGAAGCAGGCATAAAAGCCTGCTTTTTTTTATAAATCATAATTTATCTCTAGCAGCCCGTTTTAAGCATCAGCTCAAAATCTTTTAAAGCCGCGGCTGCTGTAGCTAAAGGTGCGGATGCTCCTCCACTAACCACAAATTCACCCATTTCTTTCGTTAGCACCCGAATGCATTTATTAGAACCTTGAAGATGAGCAAAAGGATGAGTTGTCGGAACTAATCTTAATTCAACGCCTGTTTGAATTTGCTGATTTTTAATATGAATAAAACCGACTAAACGAGGAATTAGATTTTCTTTTTTCCAACCAAGAATATGATCGGCAGTCACATGGCTGATCCCTTGTCTTGGAATATCCTGAATTTTTACATCAGCTCCCAAAATGGTATTTGCCAGTATCGTAATTTTAGCAGCGGTATCCCATCCATCTACATCGAAAGAGCTATCAGGTTCTGCAATACCTTTTGCTTGAGCTTTTTCAAGAGATTCTGCAAATGCGCATTCGTGTTGCAACATATCATTTAAAATAAAATTTGTGGTTCCGGCAAAAACGCCTTCTATTTCTAAAATCTGACAGCCTGCTAAGTTATATTCAAACAAATCAACAGTCGGTAAAGCTGCAGCCGTCGCACCGCTAAAAAATAATTTTTGCTTGTGTTGATGAGCCAAGTTAATTAATTTTTTGCCTTCTACAACTAAAGCTCCTTTCGACACAGCAATCGCATTCATGTTATGTGTTAAAGCATAATTTAAATAAAATAGGCCTTTTCCACCTGTCACATAGTCACTTGGCCCTGTCTCAATAATAACATCCGCCTGAACCTGTTCTAAAAACTTTTGCTCAGTTAGGCCTGCTTGATACTGTGTTTTATCTAGCCACTTGGCAGCTTGTAAACCTTCTTGATCAATTAGACCTGATGATGAGTTGCAGACACCCACTAAACGGGCATCAATTTGATATTTTTGTTGATAGTATGCCGATCGATTTGAAAGAAGCTCTGCAATTTGTTGCCCAATCCGTCCAAAACCACAAATTGCCACGTTAACTCGCTTCATTTCACTTTCTCAAAAATTTAAATGGTTCAAATCAATTTTCCCAAGATAATTTGAATACTTCATCTTTGGAAACTTTGCACTTATAAAGATAAGTTAAAATACTATATCTTTTAGATATTTGTTAGATTAACAATCTTAATGACCATATAAATTGCGACAGCAAAAACCATTAAAGCAAAGACTTTTTGCACAATTGCAGACGGGATAAAACGTATGGCTCTACGTCCTAATAACATACCGAATGCACATGCAAGTGCAAACGCACTAGTGATTGCTACTGGATAGTGAAAACCCTCTGCAATATGCATCACAATACTCATTCCACTAATGAGAAAAATAATCATGAGGGAAGTTGCAACAATACTATGCATATCCAGATTAGTGACTTTTCTAAGTGCTGGCACAATTACAAAGCCGCCACCAACACCTAACATCCCCGTTAAAAGCCCAGCAATAATCCCGATGCTGGCAAGAACGCTTCCCGTTTTAAAATTCCAGATAAAGCGTCCAGTACTTGGGTTGACCTGACACGGCGGGTTATGAAAGTCAGATACTCGGTTACTAATAAGTCGATAACCTATTGTAAACATGACTAAGCTAAATATTAACATGAGCCAAACAGGTGAAATCGTGTTGGCTATTAAAATTCCGATATGTGCCATTGGTGCACCAATTAAGGCAATCCAAATAGCAGCGCGGTAACGAACTATCTTTTTAAATAAGCCTTCAATAGTTCCAATGAGTGTAGATAGCGCAACTGCTAATAACCCAATCGGTGCAGCTTGAGCCACGCTCCAGCCTTGACTGGTCATGAGCGCAGGTACAGCAAGAATGCCCCCACCTGCGCCCGTAAGACCAAGTAAAAAGCCAATCACAATGCCTTCAACGACAAGTAATAACATATTAAAAGCCTAAAATTTCATGTTTTTCATTTACAGTGAACTGCTATATTTGAGGCGATAAAAGCTATTAATTTCTACAAAGCTTTAACCACCTCAGAGTAAATCTCTTCGACTCGAGCACAGCTCTTGGCTTTTTACGAAGCTTTAGTAGCTTCTCAGGGCAAAGCGTTGCTTTGTTTATCCTCTTCCGCTCAAGCACAGCTTTCGCCTTGCGCTCGGGTAAAGATTATTAATCTTTACTTATCCTCTTCCACTCGAACATAGTTCTCGTCTTGCGCTCGGACAAAGCGTTGCTTTGTTTATCCTCGCTCAGGTTTGACCATCCATTCGCGGCCCTTGAGCATGCCTTGCCAATAAATCGGTGGCAAAATCTGTTCTTTGAGCAGCCAAGCCAAACGTGATGGTTTTTGTCCATCAATCACCCATTTCGGAAAACTTGGAAGCAGCTTGCCACCGTAGCCAAACTCAGCCAGAACGATTTTTCCACGCTCTACAGTGAGTGGACATGAACCATAGCCGTTGTATTCACAGAAGTTCTGTTCACCCTTAAGCTGCTCTAGAACATTCACAGCAACAATCGGAGCTTGTGCCCGTGCCGCAGCAGCAGTCTTGGCATTAGGTGCATTCATCACATCACCTAAAGCAAAAATATTGGCATGCTGTGTGTGTTGTAAAGTTTGTGGATTTACACTCACCCAGCCTGCTTCATCAGTGAGTGTACTGGCACGAATAAAGTCTGGGGCTTGTTGCGGTGGAACAACATGCAACATATCGAAATCAGTCTCGACCAATGCTGCATTTTCATCATTCACTACCTTAAACCATGCTTTTTTTGCAGGCCCATCTACTTTGACAAGTTGATGGTTCAAATGAAGTTCTGAACCATATTTTTCAACGTATTGCATTAGTGCAGGTACATATTCCTTCACACCAAATAAAACAGCACCAGTGTTATAAAAATGGATAGAGATATCTTTAAGTTTGCCTTGCTTTAACCAGTAGTCGGCTGAAAGGTACATCGCTTTTTGAGGAGCACCCGCACATTTAATCGGCATAGGCGGCTGGGTGAAAATTGCCTTTCCACCGTTTAGTTGTTGCACCAATTCCCATGTATACGGCGCTAAATCATAACGATAGTTAGATGTCACCCCATTTTTACCTAAGGTTTCGACTAAACCTTCAATGCCATGCCAATTCAGTTTTAAACCGGGACATACCACTAATACTTTGTATTGAATCGGTTGGCACCCTTCCAAAATAACTTGGTTATGTTCTGGATCGAACCCTGCAACAGCGGCTTTCATCCATTTCACTTTTGAAGGAATCACGCTTGCCATTGAGCGTGCGGTTACTTGTGGCTCAAAAATACCAGCCCCGACCATGGTCCAGCCGGGTTGATAATAATGAGTATCGGCCGGATCAATAATGACAATATCAAGGTTAGGTTCACGACATAAAAGACTAGACGCTACAGAAATTCCGGCTGCTCCGGCCCCAACAATCACAACGCTATAACAAGGAATTGTGGCTGGCTCATGATCACGTTTTAAAATACGTGGCACTAATCCTTTCAAGTTAAAACCAAGTTTGTTACCCGATTCAACTAACAGAGCTGCATCTTTGGGAGCAACTTCGGCCAAAGCCCATAAACTGATTGCACGCATACCAGAGCGACAATATGCTAGAACGGGCTTCTGTGCATTGTGGTAAAGCTGCTTAAACTCGGTAACTTGTTGATGGGTAATTTTGCCACTCGTCACAGGTTGATAAATTACATTTAGGCCGAGTTTATGAGCAGATTCTTCAATTTCAATCACATTCGGCTGATCTGGACCTTCTCCATCAGGACGATTACATATCAATGTTTTTATACCTTGATCTGCAATTTTTGCGACCTCATCGGCAGTAATCTGACCAGAAACATAAAAATCTTGATTAATTCGTTTGAGTTCCATATTGCCACCTTATGATTGTGAAGTTGAACCACAGGCCTGATTGGCTGGTAGCGCTTTATCGATTTGTTTTGGATATGGTAGATTTAAGTTATTCATCAATTTAATAAAATCTTCTCGTGAGCGATTCTGACCTAGGCGTGAGTTATATAAACGCTCGTTACCAATCGTTGAAGACGGACGACCTTTATAATCATGTCCCGGATAAACAATAGTGTCGTCAGATAGACTAAAAAGTTGTTTATGAATACTGTCATAAAGTGTGCCTGCATTACCTTGCTGGAAATCGGTTCGACCACATCCATCAATTAATAATGCGTCACCCGTGAAAATCATATTTCCAACCAAATAACTTGTACAAGCGTTGGTATGACCTGGTGTATAGCGCGCTTCAATAGTGAGATTGCCCAATTTAAGCGTACAACCATCTGTAATTAAAATATCTCCGCAACTTACATCTGAATTACGGTGTAAAACCGATTTGCAATGGAAACGTTCACGAAGCAAATTCGCAGCAGTAATATGGTCTGCATGAACATGTGTATCTAAGGTATAGATGAGCGTAAATAGATGCTGCTCTAATTCTTTTGTATAAATCTCTATATCTGATGCGACTGGGTCAATTAAAACAGCCTCTCGTGTTTCTTCACACCCAAGCATATATGTATAAGTCGAACTTTCCTGTTCAAAAAACTGCTTAAAGAACATGATTTATACCCTAATAATTTATTTCTTTCCTATATTTTGCAAATAAGATGCCAATTATTTAAAATTAAATAATAAATATAAAAATCAAATATTTAAAATAATAAGTAAAATTAAAGTTAGAAAACAAACTCAGCTTGATGTTCCTTTAAAACTTAAGTATGTTTCAATGAAACATTAGTGAAACACAGACAATGGCAAAGTTAAATTTTGAGTCAGAACAAAATTTTTATATTTTATTTGAGCAATTAAAAGCTTTATTCCCACATGCCAGTCTATTTTTAGCTGACACAACGACACAAGCAATTCATTATAAATTTAATACAGATGATATTTCTGTTGAGAGCGTGGCAGCGCTTACTCAAGATCATCACAATCAATATCTCGAAATCAATACTCCTAAAATGAGAAAGCGATTTATCTATCAGGAAAATGATATTTACATCGCAGAGCATCGCATTATCGGGAAATTGCATATTCTACAGCCCGTTAGCATAGAGAATGATATTGCTGATCAAGTAGAGCTAACAGAACAATTGCAAGACTTGGCTAAAGTTTTCAATAGTTGTTCACCAGAAATGGCCCGTATGTTTTCAATTATTCAGAGAGTGGCTATTACTGAGTTTCCTGTGCTCGTCCGCGGCGAATCTGGTAGCGGCAAAGAACTCGTGGCACAAGCAATTCATGATTATAGCCAACGTAAAAATAAGATTTTTGTGGCGATTAACTGTGCAGCTCTCAATGCTAATATTCTAGAAAGTGAACTCTTTGGACATGTGAAAGGTGCTTTTACAGGAGCAATTCGTGACCATAAAGGCGTGTTTGAACGTGCCGCAGGCGGAACGCTGTTTCTGGATGAAATTGCAGAGATTCCTTTAGAGCTTCAGGCTAAATTATTACGGGTGTTAGAAACAGGTGAATTTACTCCAGTCGGTGGTGAAAAATCGATTCAGGCCAATGTCCGAATTATTACGGCAACACACAAAGCTTTACGCGAAGAAGCTAAGGCTGGGCGTTTCCGCCACGATCTACTCTACCGTTTACGGGTAATTCCAATTTTTATACCGCCACTCAGAGAGCGAAAAGTCGATATTCCTCTCATTGTTGATCAGATTTTAAAAGAAAGCTCCACTCAACTCGACACAATGCCTCGTCATGTCAATCAAAAAGCCATGCAAATTTTATTGAATTATGACTGGCCGGGAAATGTTCGTGAGCTAAAAAACACCCTACTTTATGCGTTAACCATGGCAAATGGTAAGGATGAAATTGAAGTCGAAGATTTACCAAATGAACTCTTAAATGCTGAACATTACGTTAAATTGCCTGAGACAAATACAGAACTTACCCCTGAAAATGTACAAGCTGCTTTAGAAAAATATGATCATAACTTGAATATGGTTGCGAATATTTTTGGAATTAGTCGCACCACGCTTTGGCGATACAGACAAAAGCATAAGCTTTAGCTAGGTATTTAGCTCGTCTAAGGCGTATCATATTGCACTTGGTTAGGTTCGTTAGTTCAAAGGCTTTATATGATTGTTCGTGATAAAAGCAATGTATTTAAACTTTTATTTGCTTGGAAAGGAACAATTTTACCGAAGGTCTTGCCAGCACTGAGTTTTGTTGTACTTATTTCAGCCTGTGTAGTCTGGCTTTCTTATTATCATTGGATTCAAATACCTACAGTACCCGCGATTGGATTTACAATATTTGGGGTGATTCTTTCGATTTGTACGGGTTTTCGAAATAATGCGTGTTATGACCGTTGGTGGGAAGGCCGCAAACTTTGGGGTGCTTTAATTGCCAATGCCAGACATATTGTTAGAGACAGCCATGTTCTATCTAATGAACAACGTGAACATTTAATCCATCAGGTCTTAATTTTCAGTAATTTATTGCGTGATCGTTTACGTCAACAAACAGTCGAACCCACAAAATTTCTTGAACATGCCTATTTAAACAATTCTTCACTTAATTATTTAAATGAGCATATTAATGCGCCACAATTTGTACTTGAAAATATTCAAAAAGATTTAGTTAAAATACTAAAAGATGGTGAAATTAGTGACATTATCTATAGCACCTTAAATCGACATATTGTTGAGCTAGGCAATATCCAAGCAGGTTGTGATCGTATTGCTGGAACACCTTTACCCTATTCATATTCAGTACTTTTGCACCGTGCCGTTTACTGCTTCTGTTTCATATTACCATTTAGCCTTGAAGCAGCTTTAGGTATTTGGACACCGCTTATTGTCGGCTTAATTGCCTATATATTTTTAGGTTTAGATGCCTTAAGTGCTCAAATTGAAGAACCTTTTGGTTTGCAAGAAAATGATTTACCGCTCGATTCAATTGTACGTTTGATTGAGCGAGAGTCTTTAAGCTCTTTAGGACAGCCATTACCGCCTATTATTGAAGCTCAAAATAACAATTTACTTTAATAAAAAAGAGCGAACAATCGCTCTTTTTTATGGGCTTAAGTGTCTATTAGGGATGCACAATAATCTTAACGGCTGACTCATTGTTATGAATTAAGGTTTCAAAACCTTGTGAAATCAAGTCATCAAGTTGAATGCGCTGGGTAATAAAAGATTCCAGATTTATTTTACCTTCTTCAACCAGTTTAATGGTTTCTTGATGATCATTTACATAGGCAATTGTGCCTCTCACATCAAGCTCTTTCATTACCACACTATGCACATTAATTGATGCTGGATGGCTCCAAATCGAAACAATAACTATAACGCCTGTTGGTTTCACTGCCGCAACCAAAGTATCTAATACCTTGTTAACGCTACTACATTCAAACGCGACATCGATACCATCACCATTGGTAATTTTCATAACCTCAGAAACAACATCAACTTCTGACGGGTCTAAAATATAATCAGCAACTCCCGACTCTTTGGCTTTTTCTTTACGTTTTGCACTTAGCTCAGTAATGATGACCTTAAGCCCTTTCGCTTTTAAAATTGCCGAAAGCAATAAACCAATTGGACCCGCGCCGCCAACCAGTGCAATATCACCAGCCGTTGCACCACTGCGTACATAAGCATGATGACCCACCGATAACGGTTCAATTAAGGCCGCCTGATCCAGTGGAATTTTATTGGAAATTGGATGTACCCAACGGCGTTTAACCGCAATTTTTTCCGATAGACCACCGCCACGACCGCCTAAACCAATAAAGTTCATATTTTTGGAAAGATGATAATTATCGCCCGGTCCAGTCGGTACATCATCGGCCACAATATAAGGCTCTACCACCACATGCTGACCAATTTCGATATCATCAACACCTTCACCAACTGCATAGACAACACCTGAAAATTCATGTCCCATGGTAATCGGCGCAGATTCGCCTGAAATAGGATGTGGATGTCCACACGGTGGAATAAAAATTGGCCCTTCCATGAACTCATGTAAATCTGTACCACAGATTCCACACCAAGCCACCTGAATACCTACAGTGCCGGCAGTAACTTCTGGCTCAGGGATATCTTCAATACGAATATCGCCTCTGTCATAAAAACGCGCTGCTTTCATTATTATCTCCCTCAAATCAGGATGTTGTGTTAGCGATAGACTATTCCGCCGTCCGTTAAAATGGATTGACCCGTAATATAGTCCGAATCTTCACTTGCCAGAAAAGCAACTAATGCGGCTACATCGTCTGGTGTTTGGGCTCTACCTAAAGCAATGCCTTCCACATACTTTTTATAAGTTTCACCGATTGCAGCACCCGTAATTTCAGCAAAACGTTTATCGATTTCAACCCACATGTCGGTTCCCACAATTCCGGGACAATATCCATTTACCGTAATACCGTGACTGGCATATTCTTTTGCCGCAGCTTGAGTAAGTGCTCTTACCGCAAACTTAGTCGCAGAATAAACACCCAGCAAAGCAAACCCATCATGACCTGCAATTGAACAGGCATTAATGATTTTACCTTTATGTTGGCGTTGCTTAAATTTTGCAGCAGCAGCCTGTATTCCCCACAGTACTCCACCAATATTAATATCGATAATTTTTTGAAACTCATCAGGTGTGACGTCAGCAATCGCCTGAACTTGTGCAATTCCAGCATTATTAATCATGACATCAAACCCACCAAGGGCCTGCTCAGCATGATTTATAGCGGCGTAAACTTGCTCGCGGTCACTTACGTCAGCAATAAATATGCTCGCATTTACTCCCAAAGCCTGAATTTCTTGCTTCACATCATTTAGTCGATCTTGTTGCATATCGACTAATGCAATGTGTACTCCTTCTTGCGCTAAGCGCAGGGCAATCCCACGGCCAATGCCTTGAGCTGCCCCTGTCACTAAAACAACTTTATCTTTTAATCCCTTAACCATGTTCAACTCCTGTAAATGCAGAATTTCTACATATGAATCGCTCGTTGCATTGAAGCCAAAATGGATTCATGCATGGCTTCTGATAAGGTTGGATGTGGGAAAATCACTTGAGCTAAACTTTCATCAGTTGCTTCTAGATATTTAGCAATTGCAAAGCCTTGAATATGCTCAGTCACTTCATGGCCGACCATATGTGCACCAAGTAGTTCGCCCGTTTCTGCATGTATCACCGTTTTAACGAAACCACATGCATCTCCAATTGCCAAAGCTTTGCCATTTGCAGTTAAAGAAAACTTGCCGATTCGTACAGGTAAGTTCTGAGCTTTTGCTGCGCTTTCCGTTAAACCAATACTCGCCACTTGTGGATGAGTAAAAATACAACCTGGAATCTGACTACGGTCGAGCGAATGTACGTTTGCTACACCAGCAATTTTCTCGACACATATCATGGCTTCATGACTTGCTTTATGGGCAAGACATGGTGCTCCAGCAACATCCCCAATGGCATAAAGCCCTGCTACGTTGGTTTTACAATAGTCATCAATTGCCACAAAACCTTGTGGATTTAGTTCTACGCCTAAACATTCCAGTCCTAGTCCCTCGGTATTAGGCTGTACACCAATTGCCGAAAGCACATGGTCGAAAATGATCGTTTGAACGTCATTTGCCGTTTCAATCACACAGTGAACTTGTCCATTTTCAATTTGAATACTTTGAACGACAGCATCGGTTAAGACCTTCATTCCTTTTTGTTCAAACTGTTTTCTGACAAATTGAGCAACTTCTGCATCTTCGGTGGGTAAAATCTGTTTGGCTAAATCAATAAGCGTGACCTGACATCCCAAGTCTTGATAAAGACTAGCAAACTCACTACCAATTGCCCCCGAGCCCACAACCAGTAAACTTTTCGGTAATTGCTCTGGTACAAGCGCTTCTTTATAGCTCCACACATATGCTCCATCGACAGGAAGCTGAGGAACATGTCGAGCTTTAGCTCCAGTTGCCAAAATAATATGAGGTGCACTTAAAGCCTGACTATTACCTTGAGCATCAGTCACTTCAATTTTTTCTTTAGCCGTAAGTTGAGCACGACCATTAAACACAGTCACTTGATTCTTTTTAAGCAAGTAATCAATGCCTTGTACTAACTGAGCTGACACTTGACGGCTATGTTGCACAAGCTTTTGAATATCAAAATCGAGTTGGGGTACCTGAAAACCAAACTGTCCGGCATGTTTAAACTGAGTTGCAAGCTCTGCCCCTGCAAGCAAAGCTTTAGTTGGAATACAGCCCCAGTTTAGGCAAATTCCGCCTAAATGTTGTTCTTCTACAATTACGGTTTTTAACCCGAGCTGGGCTGCACGAATTGCAGCCACATACCCACCCGGTCCCGCGCCAATCACAATTAAATCAAATTGAGTTTCTGACATGCGGGTTCTCCTACACCAAAATTAAAGCAGGGTTTTCAACAAACTGCTTAAAACTGGCCAAGAATTTTGCCCCAACTGCGCCATCAATGACTCGGTGATCGCATGACAATGTCGCTGTGACAATCTCACGAACTACTACATTGCCATTTTCCACAACAGCACGTGATTCAGAAGCACCTAATGCCATAATTGCACCTTGCGGTGGGTTAATAATGGCATCGAACTGTTTAATGCCTAACATTCCTAAATTTGAAATGCTAAAGCTGCCGCCTTGAAACTCATCAGGTTGTAATTTGCCAGTCTTGGCACGTGTTGCCAAATCACGCATGTCATCGGAAATCTGTGCCAACGATTTTTGATTTGCAGCTTTTACAATGGGTGTAATTAAACCGTTTGGAATTGCCACAGCTACTGAAATATCTGCTTGAGAGAACTGTAAAATTGATTGAGTCGCCTCATCAAATTGAACATTCACCTCAGGTACTTTAATGAGTGCTGCTGCAGCTGCCTTAATTAACATGTCATTAATAGAAAGCTTCACCTGTGGCACAGTTTCATTAATCTGCTTACGTAGTTTTTGCATAGCTTCTACGTTTAGATCGACTACTAGGCGGAAATGCGGTGCATTACGTTTAGCAGCCTGTAACCGTGAAGCAATCGCTTTACGCATACCATTCATCGCCACAGTGGTAACGGTCGACTGTGGCTGAGCAACAGCACATTGAGCAGATTGTTCATTTACCGACGTTGGGTTGTTACGATAATAAACTGCTTCAACATCTTCTTTACAAACTCGGCCACGAGTACCTGAAACACGGCAGTCATTTAAGTTAATGCCCCATTGTTTTGCCAAACGACGTGCTACAGGCGTCGCTGAAACTCGGCTATCGTCGGCAGTAGATTTAACCACTCTAGCTTGAGTTTGCTGTTTAACGTCAGGCCACTGTCCTCCAGCATCCTGCACAGCCTTCTGGATATCTTGAACACTAATGCGTCCTTCGCGACCAGAACCAGACACTTTTGCCAAGTTCACATTATGCTTTTCAGCAAGTTTTAACGCATGCGGTGTTGTAAACAACTCATCAGATGTTTGATAACCTTGTAATGACTCGGGTACAGCGTAGTCACCTTTAGCAGCCTTTACTGGAACTGGAGCACTTGCAGCTACAGACCGTGGTTGTTCCGCTTTTTCAGCAACAGGTGCAGATGTTTCCGCTTTACTCTGTTCCGAAGATGCTTCAGGAGCTTTAGCTGCTGAACTACCTAGTGACGCAATAAATGTTGCAATTTCTGCATCAGAAACTTCACTTTCAGCACATACCGCAATAAGCCCACCGACGGGTAAAGTATCACCGTCTTTTGCCAAAATTTTACGGAGTGTTCCAGCAAAAGGTGCTTCTAAAACATTGACGATTTTTGTGGTTTCAATTTCACAAATTTCATCGCCTTTATTAAAGCTATCACCTTCTTTAATCAACCATTGGGCAATTGTGCCTTCTTCCATGGATAATCCCCATTTCGGGATCTCCAACGTTTTAATTTCGCTCATCCTAAGCCTCCAATGTTTTTCGCACAGCTTGCTCAATACGCTCTACACTTGGAATCCATTCTTTTTCTAAAACCGGAGAGAATGGAACAGGCGTATGTGGTGGCGTTACGAGTTCAACAGGTGCTTTTAAATAGTGGAAACCTTTTTGTGCGACCAATGCAGCAACATCATGTCCAAAGCCACAGCGTGCCGCTGATTCGTCCACAATAACCACACGCCCAGTCGATGCAACAGACTCTAAAATTCCTTCTTCATCCAGAGGTGAAATTGTACGAGGATCTACCACTTCAACTGAAATGCCATCTTTTGCTAATTTGTCTGCCACTTCATTGGCACGGTGTACCATCAGACCTAAAGCAATAATGGTCACGTCCGTACCTTCACGTGTGTAATTAGCTACACCAAAAGGAATGGTATAGGCTTCATCTGGAACCTCACCTTTAATGTCATAGAGCATTTTATGCTCACAGAACACCACAGGGTCGTCATCTCGAATAGCCTGAATTAATAGCCCTTTTACATCGTATGGACTAGATGGAACCACAACTTTTAAGCCCGGAACCGCAGCAAATACGTTATATGGTGACTGAGAATGCTGAGCGGCTGCAGAAAAACCTGCGCCAATCATGCCACGCACAACCATTGGCGCTTTTGCTTTGCCACCAAACATATAGCGGAACTTGGCAGCTTGGTTATAAAGCATGTCATGACACACGCCATAGAAATCCATAAACATTAAGTCAGCAACAGGACGTAAACCTGTAGCCGCAGCACCAGCGGCCATACCAATAATCGCTGATTCGGTAATTGGGGTATCAATAACACGTTCTGAACCAAACTCCGTCCATAAACCTTTGGTTACACCAAGTACCCCACCGAAGCCTTCAAGCTCGTTCTCTTCGGTATTTTTGCCGCCATGGCCACCGCGCACATCTTCGCCAACCACAAAAACAGTTGGGTCACGGCGCATTTCTGATTCAATGGCTTCTTTAATCGCATTACGAAAACTTTTATTTGGCATCTTTACTATTCCTTTAGTAAGAGACATAGACGTCGGTAAGGAGTTGTTCTGGTTGTGGGTATGCCGCAGCACGAGCTTTAGCAACGGCATCATCAACATTTGCCTTAGATGCTGCATCAATCTCGTCTAGCTTGGCTTCATCAATTTTGCCTTTGACTTTCTCTCGGAAAATTTTCAATGGATCTTTATTTTCTTTAACGAAGTCGACTTCTTCTTTTGAGCGAATGAGCCCTGGATCACCTTCAAAATGTCCATAAAAACGGTTAGTAATCGTTTCAATAACACTTGGCCCCTCACCACGGCGTGCACGTTCAATGGCAGTTTGGGCAGCCTCATAGACTGCAAAGAAATCGGTACCATCAACTTTAACTGCCGGCAAACCAAAACCTGCCGCACGACCAGCAATGTCCTTGCTTCCTACTGCGTAATCATGGCCAGTACCTTCACCAAAACCGTTATTTTCGAAAACAAAAATGACTGGAAGTTTAAGTACAACGGCCATGTTCATTGCTTCAAAAGTAAGGCCTTGGTTTGAACCACCATCACCTGTAAAAGACAGTCCCACACCGCCAGTTTTTAAGGTTTTCGCTGTTAGTGCCGCACCAATTGCTAAAGGAGGCCCACCACCCACAATCCCGTTAGCACCAAGCATGCCTTTATCTAAATCGGCAATATGCATCGAGCCGCCTTTTCCACGGCATAACCCGTCATCTTTACCGAAAATTTCCAACATCATGCCGTGAATATCACAACCTTTTGCAATACAGTGACCATGTCCACGATGGGTTGAAGTGATATAGTCTTTGTCAGTTAAGTTTTCGCAAATCCCGACTGCTACAGCCTCTTCACCGCTATATAAGTGAATGAAACCAGGAATATCACCATTGGTATTTTCTTCGTGAAGTCGATCCTCAAATTCACGAATATCACGCATACGTTTATATGCTGCGAGTAATTGCTCTTCCGTTAATTGCATATCCTTTTCCTTTATTATCTTGATTTTAAAAATTCAACCAAGTTTCAAGCGAAATCTAATTCGCTATAAATACTTAAACTTAAATTCAATAATTGATCTATTAGACTAAAAAGTTTTTATTTAAAATATCTCTAATTAAATTATTAATTTCAAAAACTTAACAACCCAAAATAAATTTAAAAAAATTTTATAATTTTCATAAGCTTGAAAAACAAACCTTTAACCAACCTTTGTTATTTTATAATACTCGTCACACCCTGTGTTTATAATTAATTGTGACTTATTAAGGAAGTTTAAATTAGTCTTTAAATTAAATAAGCAGGAGTTTAAGTAAGTTTTAAATAAAATGGAATTATTAATATGGATTTTAAAAGACAAGTGGAAACTGGTATTAAATTACGGGGAGCCGATAAAGTCGCTCGCATTCCTATTAAAATTTTACCTACAGAAGAGTTACCGACTAAACCAGACTGGATTAGAGCAAAAATAACTGATTTTGAAGAAATCAAACGCATAAAAAATTTGCTTCGCCAACAGAAGTTGCATAGTGTTTGCGAAGAAGCAGCATGCCCAAACTTACCCGAATGTTTTGGTGGAGGTACGGCAACATTTATGATTATGGGAGACATCTGTACTAGACGGTGCCCTTTTTGTGATGTCGCTCATGGACGTCCAAAACCTTTAGATGAAGATGAACCTAAACACTTGGCAGAAACAGTCGCAAACCTAAACTTAAAGTATGTCGTGATTACTTCCGTTGACCGTGATGATCTACACGATGGCGGTGCTGCTCACTTTGTAAAGTGCATTGAAGAAATACGAAAGCGCTGCCCAGAAACTTTGATTGAGATTTTAGTACCAGATTTTCGTGGTCGTTTAGAAACAGCTCTTTCGACTTTGAGCTTATCTCCACCAGATGTGTTTAATCATAATATTGAGACGGTTCCTCGTTTATATAAAGCGATGCGCCCTGGCTCAGACTATCAACACTCACTAGAGTTACTAAAACGCTTTAAAGCATATTGTCCCGATATCAAAACCAAATCTGGTTTAATGGTTGGGCTAGGAGAAATTGAAGCGGAAATCCTTGCCCTACTGAACGACTTAAAAGATTATCAAGTAGACTTAATCACTATTGGACAATACTTACAGCCTTCAAAATCACATGCACCTATTCATCGTTTTGTAAGTTTACAAGAATTTGAAAGATACACGCGACACGGTAAGCGATTAGGTTTTAAAAATATTTGGAGTGCACCTATGGTTCGTTCTAGCTATTTTGCTGATCGACAATATTTTGGAGAAGCAGTAACAAAACCTTTTAGTCGAAAAGATGTCTTATCATAAGGATTAGGTAGTTAACAAAACTTATCCAATAGGATAATGGTCAAGACTTATAAATGTATTTAAGGTAAGGGAGATAACTAGGAAATAGTCACAATAAGAAAGTTATAACGGTTGAGCGGCTACGGATACGCCATTTCAATGATAAAGGAATTTCGATATGGATATGTCAAAACAATTATCATCACCTTTTTTAGATACCACGCCGTCATTATTCCGGCCAGAAAAGTCATTTCATTCTCAACAATTAGGAAAAAAACCACCAGTTGACCTCGAAGCGGCTCCGTTATTTGATCTAACCGAAGAATGGGAACATTCATTGTTTGGTCGTTCGATTCACGAGTGTCATCGCAACTTAATGCATATTGCCGAAGATGCCGATATGGCAATTGGTGTGACCGACCCACATGGCACTCTACTTTGGACATGGAGTAGTACACCGATGCGCTCATCGGCAGAGCAAGTTCACTTTGTTGAAGGTGGTCAATGGTCTACTCAAGCGGTTGGACAAAATGCAATTGGTTTAGCATTAAATACTCATTCGGCTAACTGCGTTTACTCACATGAAAACCAAATGAATAGTGTAAGAGATTGGGTCTGCTACGCAGCACCAATTACAGACACACAAACAGGCCAATTTTATGGAATTATGAATTTATCGACTAAATATCAAAAGCATAATTCTCTTGGTCTTTTAGCTGTTGAAAGATGTGCTGATATTGTGAAGCAAGCAATTCAGCTTCATCAGAAAAATATTTTATATATTAAGGCTTTTGGCACGCCCAAAGTTCAATATAACCAACGCAGTCTTACTTTGACTCAGCGCCAAATTGAGATTCTGTGCATTCTGACACTTTGCCCTGAGGGAATTAATCTTGAAGAACTTCACTATGCTTTATATGGTGATCGACCAGTTAGTACCACTACCTTAAAAGCAGAACTTTCTCAACTTAGAAATCTAATCCCCGATGTCATCGAGTCTCGCCCTTATAAACTTAACTGTGAAATTCAATGTGATTTCTTAATGGCAGAACAAGCATTAAACCTAGGCTTCACATCGACTACCCTTACTCTCTATAGAGGAAGCTTTTTAGCTAAATCAGAAAGCCCATTTTTATGTGCATGGAGAGATTGCTTTGATGCTCGCTTGAGTCATGTGATTTATCAAATTGAAGATGTTGATCAACTATTACGAGTGGTCAGCCGTGTGCCAGATCGTGTAGATGCTGTTGAACGTTTACTTGAGTTATTACCTGAAGAAACACCTTATAGAACTAAACTTTTAAAATTACTTGAATAAAATAAAAGGGAGAATATCGTATAGATATTCTCCCTTTTATTGAGGCAAGATCAAGCAGAAGCTTGAAGCTGCACCCGATAACAATCATCTAAGGCTAATTCATAATAACGCAGCCCTTCTTCAGCAGCATGAAATGCTTTTTTCTGCCAGTCAGGACGGTCATTACATAAGCGCTTAATAAGTTCCATGGCTTCATAAGGATGTAAATCATCATAATGCGCATGTGCACGTAACCAAGCTAATGAACGTTTATTAATGGTCACTTGGGGGTGATCTGTATAGGTGTGAATACCTTTGTATACTTGAATAGACCAATCACCTGTCGCCCATTCAATTGCCAGATTTGTTGCAGCAAGGCATTCTGCCAAATTACCACGGTGACTCATATTCCATAAAAAATGATTCACCGCATTCATCGCAGCTGGCGGCCGTACATGATCGAGTTCATCAAGAGTTAAGCCAAAACCTCCAGCCCAATCGCGATACCATTGTAAATGTCGCTCTTCTACTTTGATATTTTGAATTAACCAATCTCGTGCTTCTGTAACCCCAGATTCAGAAAACCCCGTTGCTTTAGCTAATGCTCCAGCCATGTATGACGGGAAATGTGCGACCAATGGATAAAAGTTAAGTAAGGCATAGCGAAAACTATCTAGGCTCAATCCCCCATTGGCCATTTCCGTAAAAAACGGATGTTTACTTACTCGTTCTTTCACTGGTAGCAGATCATCCCAGAACTGCTGTGACCATTCATTATGCGGTGTAATTTCTAAATGCATTCCATATTGATTTAGAGCAGTCATTGCTAATTTTCCTATTTATATGACAGCAATCATCTGTATTTCACGCTACAAGTCTATCCGAAAATGATAAAGATACAATCGTTAATCGACCATTTGTAACTTTTTTCGATGGATTGCGATGCTTTAGATAATTGTTACGCTAATCATTGAAATGTCGTGATTTTTATCACATTTAACTCAGATAAAAATCATTACTTTTTTAAAAAATCTGTATTATTATTTTGAATAAACCACACATTATATAATCAATATTTTTAGATGGAACTTTACTAAAATAAGTCTCATTTCATGACAACTTCCAATATAGAGAGTATTAATTATGAAGTTGCAAGGTTCCAATATATTGGGACAAGAACAAATAGATTTATTAACCACACGCGGATTAAACTTCGTATGGTTTCCAAAGCAGCTTGAAACGATTTACCGTTTTCAATACCAAAATGGTGCTGCCTATGAGTTCCGCTATAGAGCTCCTATTATTTTAATATTATATATATTTTTAAGCTTTGGTATATATCAAGTTTTACCAACTGAACAAGTTTTACCCTGGTTTAGCTATTATTCTTGGGTAGGCTTGATTATTCTCATTGCCTGGATTTTATCATTTATTAAAAAATTAAATCAGTATTTTGATTATTATGTAGGAATTGGTTCAGCTTTAGCCGTTGCGATTACTTTTATTTTAATTAACGTCATTGAAAATGGACAAGATAATGTTCTTTTTCATGCAGCGATGATGTATGCGATTGTGATTATCTATGGTGCTGTAGGTATGCGCTTCTATACCGCCATATTTGCTGGATGGATGGGAGGACTAGTTGGAATTTTAGTAAGTAATTACTTAAATGGGGTGATCGACTGGACCTTCTTAAATCGTACTTATACATTCAGTAGCTTTTTGGGAATGACCCTTGCCTACGCAACTGACCGTCAACATCGAGAAAACTATTTACAAAACTGCATGATTGAGCTGAATCGTATTGAACTTATGCAGCAAGCACAGCAATTATCTTTACTTTCCCAGCAAGATGCACTTACAGGCTTGGCCAATCGACGCTATTTAGATGAAACACTAGATAATGAATGGCGCCGTGCTTTACGACATGAAACGCCCCTTACCATCATGATGGTGGATATCGACTATTTTAAAGCTTACAATGACACTTTAGGCCATCTAAAGGGTGATGAATGCTTAAAAGAAATCGCAATTGCTATTTCTTCTATTGCTGCCCGTAGTGGTGACTTGGTTGCTCGGTATGGTGGCGAAGAGTTTTTACTTTTGTTTCCAATGACAAATGCTCAGCAAGCTTTGATCCAAGTTGAGAGGTTGATGAGTGCAATTGATAAAATTGCAATTAAACACCCATGTAGTACTGTTTCACCACATGTCACCATTAGTGTTGGAGTCGCAACCACAATTCCACGTCTAAACGATTCAATTTCTGCTTTTGTAGCTCGCGCTGACCATGCATTATATAAAGCAAAAACTAATGGGCGAAATCAATATAAGATTGCTGTAAATGAAGAACAAATTGTAGATTTAACTTGAAAAAACAGAGCACGATTGGAAATCGACTTTTGACTAATTATTATCCCTCTTAGCTTCTTTTATAGCTTCTTCTAATTAAAATGACTAAAAATAAACAATTAGCTTTTCCATCCGTGGCAAAGCTAAAATGTAATTTAGAACCAATACGTACAAAAATCTCTTTTATTTAAATTTAAACCATCTGTTAAAAATGACCTATATAAACTTATTAAATTTATATTATAAGTTTAGCCATCTTTTTTTAGCTAATGGAAATTACTAACTCCAGCCAATTTAATATAAAAACTCCATTTCATTAGAGCTCACCTTTTAACTTTTTCCAGAATCTAATTAAAAAATTAAATAATGAATTTTGTTCTATTTTTTGAGGTGCAGTGGAAATGATTTCAGATGAGAATGGTAAAATCGAAACAATATTTTCATGTATTGTTTCATAATTTGGATAAGCCTCATTTTTAATTATTTCTATAATTTTTTGTATTTCATCTATAGATAAATTCAAAAATCTCTTAATTTCTTGAGCCGTTTTTGATTCAATAGATAATAAAGCACAAACCCTTGTGACATTAACAATCTGCTCTGCATGAATGTTTTTAAAGTTTGGATAACAAACAAGTTTATAAAGAATCTTTGTCTCTAAATGATCTTTAGACACTATATTTTTATTTTTTGTTATACGTTCTTGATGACTTATTTTAAAATATTCATTCTTCTCAACCTCTTGTAAAATATTTAGTAGCTCCTGATACCTTATTGGTCTCTTCAAACCATACTGGTAGCCTTTTAAAAGTTCAGGATTATTACTTAATACGATCTTAATTTTTTTGGGAATAAGTATATTGGTATAGCCACTATCTAAATCAATAATATGTATATCTGGATTGTCTTCACTGTATATCCAATTCCCCAAAAGATGAGATGACAAAGATAAATCATGGATAACTTTTATCAGTGCCTCTAAATTTTTAGGCAATAGCCTATCCTTTGACATACAGCCAATTCTATATGTGCTCTGATTCATTGATATTTCCCCAATTTCAATGATGACTTTGAAAATTCTTTGTTTAAAGTAATAAAAATTTAAATATGTAATAAACTTATATAAAAGCAATTTGATTAAATTGCCTTTAAGTGATAAATATAAATATCTGGTACAGTAAAAGTTAACAATATTTTAATTGCCAACTTCTACAGATGAATATATTCAAAAATAAATCGCACAATATTATATTTATATAAATATTATAAGACAAGGAAATAATTTAAAAATTAATCAAATTCAATGTAATAAAAAATAAAAGCCCACATTTAAATTAAATATGGGCTTTTATTTAACATAGTCAAAAACTATGATTATGGTTCAATTGGAGCAAATGGCGGAACAACATCTGCATTTTGAGCACGATGGCGTAAAAAATGGTCCATTAAAACAATAGCTAGCATGGCTTCTGCAATCGGGGTTGCACGCACACCTACGCATGGGTCATGACGGCCTTTAGTTAACACATCTGTATCTTCACGATTTAAATTAATCGTTTTACCTAGTGTTGTAATGCTTGCTGTTGGTTTTAGTGCAATAGCAACTCGAATGGATTGACCACTTGAGATACCACCCAAAATCCCACCAGCATGATTCGCTAAAAAGCCATTACTGGTCAATTCATCACGTGTTTCATGACCAAACTGTCCCGCAACTGCAAAACCATCACCAATTTCTACCCCTTTAACCGCATTAATACTCATCATCGCATGAGCAATATCAGCATCTAAACGGTCAAAAACAGGCTCACCCCAGCCTACAGGAACTTTTTCAGCTAAAATTTCTAGCTTCGCGCCGCAGCTTGTTCCCTGTTCGCGTAAAGAAGTCACCAAGGCTTCAAAACGCGAAACAGCGTCTACGTCACCACAGAAAAATGGATTATTCGGAACTTCATTCCAATCCAGTTTTTCAGCAACTTCATTGCCAATTTGGGTAACATGACCACGAATCAAGACACCAAATTTTTCTGCTAAATATTTTTTAGCAATTGCGCCTGCTGCAACACGCATAGCAGTTTCACGAGCACTTGAACGACCACCGCCACGATAGTCGCGGAAACCGTATTTTTGTGTATATGTATAGTCGGCATGGCCAGGTCTAAAAGTTTGGGCAATATTGCCATAATCTTTTGATTTCTGATCAGTATTCTCAATCAGTAAACCAATTGGTGTGCCTGTCGTTTTACCTTCAAAAACACCCGAAATGATTTTAACCTGATCAGGCTCTTTACGTTGAGTCGCAAATTTAGAAGTACCCGGTTTACGACGGTCAAGATCTTTCTGCAAATCTTCTTCAGACAACTCAAGACCCGGTGGCACGCCATCAACAATTGCCATTAAGCCAACGCCATGAGACTCACCACAAGTAGTTACACGAAAGAGTTGCCCAATACTATTCCCTGCCATATGCCCAACTCCTTATATTTGCTCTTCAAATAGTTTTCTATAACGGCGACATTGTTCAGCAGTCAAAGCAAAAATACCTGAACCACCTTTTTGGAAAGTGAGCCAGTTGAAATCAATCGTATTAAAGTTCTGACGCATAGACCATTCAGAATTACCTACTTCAATGACAATAAGACCATCTTCAGTTAAGTAATCTGCCGCTTGTGCAAGCATTTTACGAACTAAATCTAAACCATCTTGGCCTGCTGCCAATGCAAGTTCAGGTTCATGTAAAAATTCTTCTGGTAAGTCAGCCATATCTTCAGCATCAACGTATGGCGGATTACTTACAATCAAATCATACTGATTTTCAGCTGGAATCTTGGCAAACAAGTCAGATTCAAGTAATGCAACTTGGTATTGCTTATTGTGGTGTTCAGTATTAATTGAAGCAACTTCTAAAGCTTCTTTAGAGATATCAGTTGCATCTATTTCAGCATCTGGATATGCATAAGCCAAAGCAACTGCGATACAGCCTGAACCTGTACACATATCTAAAATACGCTGTGGAGTTTTAGGCTTTGTATTTTCTGGTAGGTTATTAAGCGCTTCGCGCATTTGACCATTTTCATCTAAACAATATGGTGCAAAACGTTGCTCAATCAATTCCGCAATTGGTGAACGTGGAATCAGTACACGCTCATCTACATAGAATGGTTTATTAAAGAAGTACGCAAGGTTTAATAAATAAGATGTTGGAATACGGTCATTGATACGGCGTTCCAATAAGCTTAAGAATTCTGCTTTCTCACTTGGCAATAACTTCGCATCTAGAATTTCTGCGTCTGCTGACCATTCAAGAGATAAGGTTTGTAAAACTAATGCAGAGCTTTCTGCAAAATAATCTTCAGTACCTTGTCCTAAATGTGCATCATGTTGACGTAATGCTGATACCCCAAAACGAATAAAATCTCGAATTGTTGATAAATTTTCAGCAGCTTCCTGTAAATTTTCAGGGCTAATCGTCGGTCGCTCCACTTAGGCGTCTCCAAAGGCAAATTTTGCAAAGTGACTATTCTACTGAGTGAGGTACAGCAAAGCAACGCTTTGCCTTGTGAACCAGACTTTTACACGTGAATCTCTAACAATCCTTCACCAAAAATCAGAATACTTTGTTTTAATTAAAAAATGATGAACTTTTAATAGAAGAAAAGATAAGATTCTTGAAATAAAAAAGCAGCCTTAAAAAATACTGGGCCGCTTTAAGATATTAATTGATTTTAAAGCTTAAGCTTTTCGGCAACATAATCAGAATCTTTATCCCCACGGCCCGATAGATTCACCACGATCATGGTTTCTTTCGGCAGTTTTGGCGCTTCACGAATTGCCCATGCGACAGCGTGTGAGCTTTCAAGCGCAGGAACAATGCCTTCAACACGAGAAAGTGTCATAAAAGCATCTAAACATTCTTGGTCAGTTGCAGTGCTATATTCCACACGCCCTAAATCTTTTAAAAAACTGTGTTGTGGTCCAACACCCGGATAGTCTAATCCTGAGGCAATAGAATGCACGGGTAAAGGTTCACCCGCCTCATTTTCAAGCAAATAACACGCCATACCATGAATTTGACTTGGCTTACCTAAAGTTAGTGTTGCTGAATGCATATTGGTGTCTAAACCATGTCCAGCCGGCTCAACCCCAACAAGTTTTACGTCTGAGTCATTTAAAAATGCAGTAAATGCACCTATTGCATTTGAACCACCACCTACACATGCCACAACATAATCGGGACTTTTTCCAAATCGTTGGTGTGTTTGATCTTTAATTTCATTGCCAATAATAGATTGAAAATCTCGAACCATTTTAGGAAATGGATGTGGACCCACAACAGAACCAATAGCATATATAAAGTTTTTAGGATCTTTTAAATATTCTTCAAACGCACTATCTACAGCATCTTTTAATGTTGCTGTACCACGCGTAACTGCCACCAAATGAGCACCCAAAATTTTCATTTTGACCACATTTGGATGTTCTTTTTCAATATCGACTTGACCCATGTGAATTTCACAAGGAATGCCAACTAAAGCACAAGCAGTTGCCAACGCTACCCCATGTTGACCAGCACCCGTCTCGGCAATCACTTTCTTTTTGCCCATATATTTAGCAAGTAAAGCTTCCCCTAAGCAGTGATTGATTTTATGAGCACCTGTATGGTTTAAGTCTTCACGTTTTAAATAAATTTGTGCACCACCTAACTGATCTGAAAGGCGCTTGGCATGAAATAAAGGACTTGGACGGCCTACATAATTGGCAAAAAGATCATTCAATTCATTTTGAAATTCAGGGGTATGACGAATTTCTTCATAAGCAACATTAATCTCATCCATTGCTTCTTTTAAATGCGAAGGAATGAACTGTCCGCCATATTCACCAAAAAATCCTTGTTCATTTGGCAAAGCAATACCGTTAATTTGATGTTGCATATCATCCCTCTTTTTTAAATTATTAAAGTTATCAAGTTTATCGAGAAAGGTAACGCGTCAAATCCTCAATGCCTTTTAGCGTCATTGGATACATATGATTTTCAAAAATTTCTTTAATCCAGCCAATGGTCTGAGTGTAATGCCAATACCCTTCAGTTTCAGGATTTAACCAAGCTGTTTTATCGAAATGTTGACGTAAGCGGCGTAACCAAACCTCACCAGTCTCATCATTCATATATTCAACCGAGCCACCCACCGATTTCAACTCATACGGTGCCATACTGGCATCACCCACTACAATTACACGATAGTCGCGTCCATAGGTGTGAAATAGATCCCATGTATTCATGCGGGTTGCTGTTCTTCGGTAGTTATCTTTCCAGACATAGTCATAGAGACAATTATGGAAATAGAAGTATTCGAGTGTCTTAAACTCACTTTTAGCAGCACTAAATAGTTTTTCGCATTGAGCAATATGAGCATCCATCGAACCGCCCACATCGAACAACATCAGTACTTTTATTCGGTTTCGACGCTCAGGTACCATTTGAACATCTAAAATACCTTGCTTGGCTGTTTCACGGATTGTACCGTCAACGTCCAACTCTTCAGCTGCACCTTGGCGCGCAAATTTACGTAACCGACGTAAAGCAATTTGCATTTGGCGAGTACCAAGAACTTGGTCATCATCCAGATTTTGATATTTACGCTGTTCCCATACTTTTACTGCCGAACGTTTACGCCCTGGTCCCCCAATTCTGACGCCTTCTGGATGATCCCCAAAGGCCCCAAAAGGTGAAGTGCCTCCAGTACCCACCATGCGGTTACCACCCTGATGTTTTTTATGCTGTTCGCGTAACCGCTCCTCCAACATTTTCATCAGTTCTTCTAAGGAACCTGCTTTTTGGAGTTCTGCCCTTTGTTCAGGAGTTAAATGCTTTTCTAGAAGTTCTAAATCAAACCAGTCTTTTGGTAATTTATGAACTTGCTTGAGTAATTCATCCAGATCAAAGGTTTCAATGCCGTCAAAGTAGTCTTTTATGGCACGATCGAACTTGTCAAAAAAACGTTCATCTTTAACTAAAATTGTTTTAGCAAGTTGATAGAACTCTTCTTGATCGGCAAAAACTAAACCTTCACTTACTGCACGGTTTAAGTCAATAAGCTCACGAGTTGTAACTGGAACACCGTATTTTCGTAAGGTGTAAAATAACCGCACAAACATGGGTTATTCCCTCCTTTAACGTCGAGACATGAAAGCCAAACGTTCGAGGAGTTGCACATCCTGCTCGTTTTTGATCAGCGCACCATATAAAGGTGGAATAGCTTTAGATGTATCTCGATTGCGTAATACATCTTCAGGCATATCATCTGCCATGAGCAAGCTTAACCAATCAATTAACTCAGAGGTTGATGGCGGTTTCTTCAAATTAGGGATTTCACGTAACTTAAAGAAAACCTGTAAAGCTTCGTTGACGAGTGTTGCAGAAATATTCGGGAAATGAACATCGATAATCTCTCGCATGGTCACTTCATTTGGGAACTCAATATAATGAAAGAAACAACGACGCAAGAAAGCATCTGGTAACTCTTTTTCATTATTCGAAGTAATAATTACGATTGGGCGTTGTGTTGCCGTAATTGTTTCATTCGTTTCATAAACATAGAAAGACATTTTATCGAGTTCATGCAACAGGTCATTTGGAAACTCAATATCGGCTTTGTCAATTTCATCAATTAACAAGACACAACGCTCTTCACTGGTGAAAGCTTCCCACAATTTACCGGGTTTAATATAGTTCTTAATATCGTAAACGCGATCATCACCCAACTGGCTATCTCGTAACCGAGAAACAGCATCATATTCATACAACCCTTGCTGTGCTTTGGTTGTCGATTTGATATGCCAAGTAATGAGTTTTAAACCTAAGCTTTGTGCTACTTGTTCAGCAAGTAAAGTTTTGCCCGTACCAGGTTCACCTTTAACCAGTAAAGGCTTTTGTAAAGCACGAGCCGCTTTTACAGCGAGCTTAAGACTATCAGTCGCGATATATTGATCTGTACCGGTAAAATGTTGGGTATCAGCGGACATGTGAAGACCTTATTTTTCTATTTCAATGGTTAGATGGAACGCATACTTTTGTTTGTTGAATATTTTGACCAACAATACCCAACAACTAAACCTAGACCAACTACAAACAGAATTAAAGATAAATTTGACCAAATTAGAGGGCTATCTTTGGTTAAAACACCAAAAAGTAGTCCAAAAATTGCAGGTGCTACCGATGCATTCGGCCCTTCAGACACTGTTGGTGTAACTAAAATAGCAAATACAACAAGCCAGCTAATTGCACCAAAAGTTGTAGGAAGGCGACGCATTAATCGCCACCAACACCATAAAGCAATAATAGCGCCTATTCCATAAGCTGTTAAAGCAATAGCATCTTCAGGAATAACATCCAAAAAAGAGAATAATTGATTCATTATTCCAGTTTGATTTTCACGCACCACGTAAGCCCTCTGGTTCAACAGCATTTGGGTTAATTAACCCTTCTGGCGGCATCTGAATAAAGAAACCTTTAGTTTGTAATGAGTCTAAAACATGTAAAACATTAGCACGCGCCAATTTACGTGTTGGAGCTAATTCTAAATGCATGACAAACGTTGCACGGCCAAACGCTTGTAAAACAGCTTCAGGAACATTTTCAAACGGATCAGCTTGTTCCGCATCGTCAGGATAGTTTGGACGAGCAATATATATGTACATTTCATCTTTTTTGCTCGATCTATAAATATCACAGTGCATTTCAAATCAACTCTTGAACTAAGGACAGCATACATGAAAAAAAACGACTCACACACGCAGGTTTGTTTACGCATCAGTCGTTTTTTTAATTATTGTGAAATATTAACCTACAACATTGATTAAGGTCGATAATAACTTTGTTCCAGACAAAAGTTAGGTTTCCCTAAAAAAACCATAAGCTATTGATTTAAAATATTAAATTAAGATATTCACTTTAATGAAATAAAAACAATTTTAGTGAAAAATAAGAAATCGTTCGTTACTGAGTACTTTTTGTGATCTGTTTTTAGTACTTTCACCCTTTAATATTATGAAATTTATCATATTAAATTTAGGTGTGACTTTTTAAAATTCACATTTAAGTAAAACTTCTAACCACTTAATACACATTAGCAGACATTACTTAACTGGTTTAAATTCTCAAAATGTTTCAATAATAAGTATCTTAATAATAGATGTGGAGGATGAACTTATGCCTCGCGGTGATAAAACAGCTTACACAGCAAAGCAAAAACGTCAGGCTAAACATATTGTTGAGAGTGAAGTAGATAGAGGTCATCCTCAAGAAGAAGCTGAACGTATTGCTTGGTCTACCGTCAATAAACAAGATGATGGTGGTAAGAAAAAATCTCATTAATACATACTTTGAATACTTCTTTAGCTCAAGCTAAAGAAGTATTTTTACCAAAACGGTTAGTGATATTTAGAAGACTCGTGAACTCTTTATATAGTCATCGCTTACTTGATTTAGAGCATTCAAAATAGCGCTATCATCTTGGCTTAACAAAGCTTCATTGAGGCATTCCATGTAGCCTACGAGTTTAGTCTTAGATGCGTTAGCAAATTCAGATGTTACTGCTTCATCTTCATATAAAATCACGTAACTACGTGCAAAACCATAGATTAAATAGATGGCTGCTTTTTCTTTTGTATTTTGAGATTCTTTAAGAGACTGTTCACAAGCATTTTTTAAATCTTTAAATGCATCTGTACCAGTAGATTGATTTTTGAAAGATAAAAGTATTGTTTGGAAGTTCATATCCATATTCCACTCAAAAAATAAAGCTACAGAAGATGGGAGAACCTGTCAAATAAAATCATGATTAACATAAGTTTAATTGTAAATAAATTTATATTTACTTCCCCTAAATCACAAAAAATCATGCAACAAAAAACCACCCTTGTTTTAAGGATGGCTTGGTTAAAACGCAGCAATAATTAGAAGCTTATTTCAATTGTGATCGTGGTACCAGAGTGCTCAATATTGGTTGATACATTGAAGCCTCTGCCCCTAAGTTCCTCTTCTACTTGAGTAAGATGATCAGGACTTACAGCATCAACAGGAAACCAGAAAGTTGCTTTTCGCTTTCCCTCCTTAGATTCAGATTCAGTACCAATTAAAATTTTTTCCAATATGACATCTTGATTTATTTTAAAGTTTTTAGCATTTTGACGAGCTTGTTCAGCATTAAAGTTGTTAAGCATATTTATCTCTCTAATTATTAATTTATCTAAGGTTATAGCATAAAAAGGCTATATGAGTTTTAGTGTTGTGTAGTTAAAACCAATCAAAGATATAAGTTTATTGGTTGAATAAACTTTCTACCCATTCAATAAATTTTCTCGCATTTCTATTTTTAAAATCTTCCTTATTTGGAATGTAGTAACACAGCTCTGATTGAATGGGTTTGGTTTTAAACTCCTGTAGAAGATTCGCCTTAACGAACCTATGGGTAAGTGTAGCAGAACAAAATACTAATCCGTTGGCAGATAAAGCCTCATGTATGCCAAAAATTTCCTGATCAAATTTCTTAATTATCACCCTCTTTTGGTCCCATCCATTCACCTCAAGCCATGTGTGTAATGGTGGACTTGGTAATGCTTTATTTTTCCATTCTGTGGTGAATAACGTTATTGGCTCACTCGTATCTTTGGACAGAGCAAGTTTAGATGCACCAAATACATTAAAAGATTCATATTTAAGGACATCTTTAGAAGGTACTGAAGATACATCACTATATCGAATAGGCAATGTATATAAATGGCTTTCTAAAGCTTCGCCTGTAGAGAATTCAACTGAGATATCAGGGTGCAATTGATAAAATTCATTTATAGAAGGAATTAACAGCATTGCAGCGAGTGAAGACGTACTAGTCACTCTCACTACATTTCCATTTACTGTTATTTCATCTAATGCATCTTCAATTTTACGAAACCCTTCAGAAATTGCCCCAGCAAGTCTCTCTCCGGTGGTTGTAAGCGTTATTTTTCTTACTTGTCGATGAAATAAATCAACATTTAATCTGCTTTCTAAATTAGTAATATGATGTGAAATTGCAGTTGGTGTTAGCGAAAGTTCTTCAGCAGCCAATTTAAAACTGCCTAGTCGAGCAGCTGATTCAAATGCCCTAAGTGCTTGCAATGAGACTTGCATGCTTTCTCCAAAGTTATATTTATAAGTGATTTAAAATCATCTATAGCTGTAATTTTCTCGTTTGTCTACTTCCCTTTTAAAACTCAAAATAAATTAAATCTTAACTTTTTGGAATTTATGATGAGTAAAATATTACATATAGATGCTAGTGTAAGAGCTGCGATTAATCCCAATCCAAACCATAATTCGATTTCTAAAAATATTGCCAGCCGATTGATCAGCTCATGGAAAAAACAACTGTCTATAGATGAGTATATTTATCGTGATGTAGGAATGAATCCGCCCCCATTTATTACTCAAGACTGGATCGATGCAGTATTCACACCTGAAAATAAAAGAACTCAAGCTCAATGTGACGTCTTATCAATATCAGATCAGTTAATCGCGGAAGTTTCGAGCTCAGATATCATTCTAATTTCTTCTCCTATGTACAATTACGGTATGCCCGCTCAACTAAAGGCATGGTTTGACCAAATTATTCGGATTAACAAAACGTTTGATTTTGACCTCGCTCGAGGGGACTTTCCTTTACAACCGCTTTTATCTGGAAAAATTTTAATCATTATCACTTCTAGTGGAGAGTTTGGCTTTGAGAAAGATGGTATACGCCACAACATGAATCATCTTGTACCTCACCTTCGCACACTCAGCAAATATTTAGGCGTAGAGAAAATTTATGAAATTGCTTCAGAATATCAAGAGTTTGGAGATGAGCGACATATAAAATCATTAGAAAATGCTTTTCAAAAAGCTGAAAAACTCGTAGCTGAACTTTCCGCTTCATACACAGAAAATCAGTACAATATGAATCCTTAATTTTTTAAATTTAATAACCTACTGACATTTTAACTGGGTTGTATCATTAAAAATAAAAAGCCAACCCAATTGGGTTGGCTTTTTTATTTCTGCACCGAAACAAACTTATAGTTATATATTATTCATATCGAAATTGTTTTTCTTGTATCCAAGAATATACAGACCTGTATGTTTAATCAATTGAATTTTTCTCATTAAATCAGTTAATTTAATTCATTATCAATTTTGTAAATTAAAACAACTTTAACTCATCACTTTACTAGCTGTTAAAATAAGTTGATTGTTTAATATAACTAATATAATTATTCATATTATTAACTATTAAAGTTAAATATCTATTATTTTAAATAAAAACTACTCAACTTAAACTTTAAGCCATTCACTATTTTCAACTAAAAAAGCTCATCACGAAGATGAGCTTTTTTTAAAATTTATCTATCAAATCATTTTAAATTGATAAACTTTCTTTTTCTTCTTGAAATAAATGAATTAATGGTTGAGTTAATAGCTCATAACGCCAACCCAAAAGATAATCAGGTAAATCTTGCTCATCCCCTTGAGAGAGAACATGTTGATGAATTGCATTTAGCCATTTTTTTCTAAGTAATACTTCTTTAGGAATAGAAGTTTTATTTATTGCATGGGCAAGCACGATATCCATTTTATTTAAAGTTTCTTTAGATGTTACTTTAAATGGTTTGGCAATTCTTGTTGGCCATTCATTTTCATTAGGTAAATCTTTAAGTAATTCTAAAATAGTTTTTCCATATTCACGAACTACATTGGGGCGAATATCTCTAACTTGCGAAAGTTGAAAACTATTGCGTGGATTCTTTTCAACCATATCAATCATGGTTGAGTTTCTAAGAATAAAACTGCGTGGCTGATTCGTCGCTTTAACAATGTATTCACGCCATTCACTTAAATTTTGCAATTGCATCAATTGACGGCGCGAATGACGATAATTACCAACATCGGTATAGAGTAATTCTGTAGGCGTTTCACTGATAATTTCTTTAGTTAAACTACGACAATCTTCAAGAACAAAGTCGTAAAGCCCTTTTTGCTTAAGCTGTTCTTGAATATGATGAGCCAACTTCATTATATATAGAACATCATTGGCCGCATAACAGAGTTGCTGAGGCGATAAAGGCCGAGCCAACCAATCAGATCTTGTTTGATCTTTTTCAATGTCAATGTCGAGACAAAGCTTTAAAGCACCTTGGTAACTTACTTGTAGGC
>Ga0207710_10000216_pt1 | contig 50945 bp, 44 predicted proteins | sample KBSS24metaG_FD_184400 | JGI IMG/M metagenome (GOLD analysis project Ga0207710, IMG submission 184400) | Switchgrass rhizosphere microbial communities from Kellogg Biological Station, Michigan, USA - KBS S2-4 metaG (SPAdes) (version 2) | ecosystem: Host-associated > Plants > Roots > Rhizosphere...
AGCACCAGCGCCGCCGGCGGCTAACACGCCAACCGAAACTATTCCGCCTGCCGTTTCCGACGCGCTGTCGGGTGGGTCCACACCCGTACGGGAAACCGTATTCCTGCGCTCACCCGAGTCGCCCGGTCAAACTCCGTGGCCGTTGGTGCTCGGGACCTCTGTAGTGATGTTGCTCACAGGCTTCGTGCTCGGCTGGAAAACGCTCGACCGTCGAATCCGGCAGAAATACGGCGGACTGCGGATTTACTGACGTACGTCAGGTGTTGTCTGACGGCAAAAAGCGGCAGGCACCCCTTTCGCTTGCGCCTCGCTTTGACATAGGTTGCCAGCAAGCGCAGCAATAGGAGCCTCGTTGCCGATCCGGTGACGGATCCGGTGCTGGGGCGGAGCGCTCTCGTGGGTGCACCGCAACTCGTACTTCAAAACTGTGCGGTGTGTCGCTGGCACTACCCTCAAGGGGTGGCCTAGACTGCCGACGATCGAAGTTCGAACTGGGGACGGCCGATCATAGCCGCGCGGACAACATTGAAATGAGAAGCGTTCGGCGCAGCGATTTTGACGTGACCAACACCGTCCAGGTGAGCTCTCCCGAGGCGGTGTTCGGCGCGATCAAGACCCTGTTCGCGCCGACCTGGCCGACGCTGTCCCTCAAACCGCTGGAGGATGCGTTCGCGCACTTCGAGCGGCTGTTCGCCGGCGAAATACCCGGCTATATGGGTGTCGATACCGTCTATCACGATCGGCAGCACACGCTCGATATCACCCTGGCTCTCGCGCGCCTGCTCGTCGGTTACGAGCAGCAGCATGATGACAAGAGCCGGCTCGGCGGCGACCGCGCCCTGCTGGGGCTGCTCACCGGTCTGTTTCACGATGTGGGCTACCTGCGCCGCCTGGATGATCTGGAAATCAATAACGGCGCCGAATTCACACGCACGCACGTGTCACGTGGTGCGCGCTTCCTCGAGGAATACCTCCCGGTGATCGGCCTCGCGCATGCGGTACCGGTCGCCACCGAGATTATTCATTTCACCGGCTACGAAGTGCCGTTCGCGCAGATCAAGGTGACTGACCCGCGCGATATCAAGGTCGGGCACCTGCTGGGCACTGCCGACATGATTGCGCAGATGGCCGACCGCTGTTACCTCGAGAAGTGCCGGGATCGTCTGTACGCCGAGTTCGTGCTGGGAGGCGTCGCCCTGCCGATCGCCGCCAACGGCGGGCGCCAGGTGAAATACGCCTCCGGGCTCGACCTGCTGCGCCAGACACCGGAGTTCGTTGCCGAGGTGCGGGCGAAACGCCTCGATGGCGAATTTCACGCGGCTTATAAGAATCTTGAGATCCTCTATAACGGCCGCAACCCGTACATAGAGGCTATTGATAGGAACATGGATTTTCTGCGGCAGATCCTGCGCAGCGAGAACTGGCGGCTGCTGCGGCGTAACCCCCCGATTTTTGCGGCTTCAGCTGACCCTATGTCTACCATGAGGGGGTTGATGCTGGGGTACATCAAGCGGGTTTGGGCTTCCAAGCACGACAGCCACTAGGAGGCAGGAGCGGAGTTGCCCAGTGGGTTAGCCCCCGGGCCACCGCGATCTTGTAATGCGCTCACCCGGGCGTGCGCCCAAAACTGTCTCAAGCAATCCGTCCGCCACACACTCCCCCACAGTCAGCTCCCCGACCCCGTACCGCCCCCCACGGTGCGCCCCGCCCGGGTGAGCGCATTACAAGAGCACGGCGCCCGAGACCACGCACTCCAGGTTCCCCTCTTCTCTCGCTTAGGCCGAATCAACTGCCAACACGTACCGCTGATACAACTCCGGCAGCCGTTCCAACACTGTTTGTTTGCCCGGCATCTGCGCGCCCTCCAACACCTCGCGCAGCAGATCCAGACTCAACACCTCGAGCGCCGGAAGCGCCACTGGCGCATAACTCAAGTGCCAGGGCTCGGGTTGCACACCGCCCTGGAACGTGCCGTACGGGCGGAAGAATCCAAACCGCCGCATGTTGGAATCCAGCCAGCCATTCAGACTCGCGAAACAGCCGTCGGGGGCGAACTCCGCGGCGGTCAATTGCGGCCGGGCCCCGGGCGGCAAGGCCGCGCTGTCGATGACGTCGATTTCACTACCCCAGTGATGGCGGCTGGCGCCGGGGAGCGCCGACCAGATCAGGATGGCGTCGATCAATGCAGATTCATATAAATCCGCACGGTTTATTACGGCTCCGGCCGCATCCAGCAGGGGCCGCGACCCGTTGAATTTCCCGCTCCAGATGGCGAGCTGATGGTTGAAATCGCGGAACCCCGACACGACATTCAGGTCTATTCCTGCGGCCCGAGCCTCGTTCCGCATGGCGATGAGGGCCTCAGCGGTGCGTACGTGCACTACACATCTTGGATCCGCCACGTCGCGGACATGAGTGGCAGCCCTTCCCGTCACCTCCAGGAAATTCAGCGCCCGACCGGAAGATTCGGCGTTTATCGGACAGTCTCCCATGGCAAAAGTGCTCGAATTACGCCGCGATGCGGGTAGCCCGAGGAACGCACGGCGGGTAAACTCGGTGAGGAAATCATAAGGGGATGGGGAAAGTCTTGGAATTGCTGCCGGAATAGATGTGACAGCGGTCAGCCTCAAGTTGAAATACGCCGCCGCGGCCTTCCTTGCCGTGGTGCTCGTCGTTGCCGCAGTCACCGGCGTGCTCGCCTGGCAGCATGACGTTGGCACGCGACTCCTCGGCACTGTAGCTGAAAATACAGCACGCGATCGTGTGGCGGTTGAGCTACGCGCGCGTGTTGCCGCGACCGCGACTCATGCGGCTGATTCTATTTCGGGCGCGGTCCGCTCCCGGGACACGGCCGCAATTTCGCGCCGCCTGCAACCCTACGCTGACGATTCGACGATCAGCTCCATAACAGTGACAGATCCCGAGGGTAACGCCCTGTATCGGTGGAGGCGGCCGACACCACACCCGGGCACCCTGGAGTTCGAGGTAACCGAGCCCATACGGGAACTGGTCGAAAGCATTCCGGGAGTGCAGACACCGAAGACATTCGGTCAGCTCACTATTGCGGTCGAGCAGGTCCATCCAGTAGCCGCCGCTACATTACGGTCCCGAATGGCGGCCGCGGACGCCGACGAGGTGCAGCGCGGATTGTTGCTGGCGGGCGGATTGGCCCTTGCCGGGGGTCTGCTCGGAGCGGGGCTGGCCTGGCGTGCTGGCCGCCAACTGGAACAGCCCATTGCCGCGTTGATCAAAGGCGCGGATCGCATCGGTCAGGGCGACTACACGCGGCCGGTCGACGTGCGGCGGCGGGATGAGCTCGGTGAGCTGCAACAGGCTCTCGAGCGGATGCGCGGGCGGCTGCGGCAGTCGACCGTCAACAAAAACTACCTGCACAGCGTACTGAACAGCATGACGGACGCAGTGTTCGTCACATCGCCGGATGGTGTCGTCAAAGTTGCCAACTCAGCCGCCTCCAAGCTCCTCGGCTATGCCGAAGAAGAGATCCTGGGGCGGGGCATCGTCGCGATACTGGAGGAGCGGGAGCGCGAAAGCTTCGATCTGCTGCAGGCGGCTCAAGAGACGAAAGAGACCGTCGTCCGCACTCGTGGCGGCCAGACGATTCCCGTGTCATTTACCGGCTCGCGCATCGAGACGGACGATCCGCAGTTCCAGGGCAATATCTTCGTCGCCCGCAACATTACCGACCGTAAGCGCGCCGAACGCCGTATCCGCTACCTCGCCCGTTACGATGCGCTCACGAAGATTCCCAACCGGATGCAGTTCCAGCACCTGCTGCAGCAGACGATTGCGCGCGGACTGCGCAGCGGCCAGGTGGTCGCCCTGTTGTACCTGGACATGGACCGCTTCAAAGAGGTCAACGACACGTTCGGTCACGGCTCCGGCGACCGGCTGCTCGAAGTGCTCGCTGAACGGCTCACACGCGCCCTGCCGAAAGATACCGTCATCGGCCGCCTGGCCGGCGATGAGTTTGCGCTGTTCGTAGAGGGATTGCCCTCGGATGCGGACAACCGCGGGCCCATTGCGCACCTCGCCCGCTCGATCCTCACTGAAGTCAGCCGCGCGTTTCAACTGAATCAACATGAGGTCTTCCTGACCGCCAGCATCGGTGTTGCCTTCTGCCCGCGCGACGCCGAAAACGTCATCGACCTCATCCGCAATGCCGATGCGGCCATGTATTACTCGAAGCAGAACGGCGGCAACACGTTCGCCTTCTACTCCCCGGAGATGAATGCGGCGGCCGTCGAGCGCCTCATGTTGAAGAGCAAGTTGCGCCGCGCGGTGGAGCGCGACGAGCTCGTGATCCGCTATCAGCCCAAGATCGACCTGCGCAACGGCCGCATCATCGGTGCCGAGGCCCTGTTGCGCTGGCGGCTGCCCGGCCACGGGGACATCCCGCCTGCGATTTTCATTCCGCTGGCCGAGGAATCGAATCTCATCCTCGATATCGGCGAGTGGGTACTCAACCGGGTGTGCATGGACTACCGGAACATGCAGACCGAGGGCGCCAATCCGGGGCGGGTGTCGCTCAACCTGTCGCTGAAGCAGCTGCGCCAGGCGAGCTTCATTCTGCGCTGCCGCGCCGTGTTCCGCCGCCACTCCGTATCCCCCACCTCGTTCGAGCTGGAGATTACGGAGACCACCCTGATGGCCGATGCCAAGCGAACTGTCCGGCTGCTGGACGAGCTCTATGCAATGGGATTGCACCTGTCGATCGATGACTTTGGAACTGGCTACTCCTCGCTTTCGGCCCTGCAGCAGTTTCCTATCGGCACTTTGAAGATCGACCAGTCCTTCGTGCGCGACGTGAGCGAGGACGCTGGAGACGCCACGATCGTGAAAACCATCATAGAAATGGGTCGCAGCCTCGGTATGGAAGTCGTCGCGGAGGGTGTCGAGTCCTTGCGGCACCTGGACTTCCTGCGGCGCAACGCATGTCACTACGCGCAGGGCAAACTGTTCGGCGAGCCCTGTACCGCCGAGGATCTGCTGGCGCTTCTGATGCGCCAGGCGGGTGGCACGGCGCCGTTTGGACACCTGCTGCATCACGCCGATGAGCTGGCCAGCCGGTCGGCCTGATTAAGTCACATACCAGCGGACAGCTAAAGCGCCCCCGGCAGTTCCGCGCGCCTACGCTCAGACGCAGTTAGAATCACTTCATGCCGTTCACATCGACGATGCGCGACGTGCCAGCTATACGTCGCTCGCGCGTGTGGAGGCGGGCGATTCTGTGGACTCTCGTGGCACTCTGGATCGCCACAGCGTACTGGCAAACCAACAAGGCGCTGCCATCCGGTGTTCACGTTGACTCTGCGTGGCATCCCATAACAACTCGCGATGCGACCTTCATCGCTGACATCACCTCAGCCGATGCCTATGGCCGGCAGAGCTCGAGCCAGGCGATCTTTGATGAGGTACTGGGTGTCGTACGCTCCGCGCGCAAATACATTGTGCTCGATTACTTTCTGTTCAACTCGCAGCTGGGCACACCGGCGGGCGCGGGCACTGCATTGCGCCAGCTCTCAGGCGAGCTGCGCGATGCCCTGATCGAGCGCCGGCGCGCGGTCCCCGGGCTGCAGGTGTTATTCATCACCGACCCCATTAACGAGGTGTACGGTGGAATCACCTCGCATGACCTGCGCCTGCTGCGCGCCGCCGGCGTCGAGGTAGCCGTCACCAACCTCGACGTGCTGCGTGATTCCAACTTCATGTACTCCAGCCTGTGGCGCCTGGGAATCAAGTGGTGGAGCGGCGGCGGTGACGTCTCCAGCGGCGACCGAGCGGTCAGCGAGGGAACCCCCAGCGGGGGGGACTCGCAAGACGAAGCGCGCGGCGGCTGGCTGCCAAATCCCCTGGACGAAAGCGCGGGAGCGATCTCATTCGGCGCGTGGGCACGACTCCTCAACTTCAAAGCCAATCACCGTAAGCTCGTCATCGCGGATGATGGCCGGGAGGGACTGGTCGGCATCGTCGGCTCGGCCAACGTGCACGATGCCAGCAGTGCGCATTCCAACGTGGCGCTGAAAGTAAGCGGCCCCGCGATACGGCCCTTGCTCGAGAGCGAGTTGGAGGTCGCGCGTTTCTCCGGCTGGCACGGTCATCTGCAGACTGGCCCGGCCCCGGACGATCCACCTGCGCTACCCGGTGATAAGGACGGGGGCCGGGTGAAGGTGCTGACCGAAGGTGGCATTCGCACCGAGCTTCTCGAGCGGCTGGATACCACCGGCCGTGGCGACAATATCGACATCGCAATGTTCTATGTGTCGGACCGCGGGGTCATCGAATCGTTGCTCGCCGCCAGTCACCGCGGCGTGAACGTGCGCCTCATGCTGGATCCCAACAAAGATGCCTTTGGGCACGCCAAGAGCGGGATTCCAAATCAGCCGGTCGCGAGTGAATTGGTCGCGGCCAGCGATGGCGCAATCCACGTGCGGTGGTACCGGACCCACGGTGAGCAGTTTCACACCAAGCTCGTGATGGTTTACGGCCCCCAGAACTTCTGGCTCACCCTGGGGTCGGCCAATCTCACCCGCCGCAACCTGGCCGACTACAACCTGGAGGCCAACCTCGCGATCGAGGTGCCGCGCAGCTCGCGGATCGCGCAGCAGACGCTGGATTACTTCGAGACGTTATGGAGCAATCGAGCCTCGCTGGGAATCGAGTACACCGCCGATTTCGGCTCCTACGCCGATCCCTCCCAGCTGCACTACTGGCTCTACCGGGTCATGGAAGGCACCGGCGTCTCGACTTTCTGAGCCGTCTTCACCGCCTCCGCGGTTCGCACGGCCAGCTCATCCAAGGCCTTGTTCGAGGCAGCCTCGAACGCCGAAACGACATCCCCGAGACGATTCGCGCTGGCCGTCGCGGAACCCTCGGCAATGAAGCTGTCGATGACCTGGCGCCCGGCACGTCGGCCAAGTGTGCAATCGAGGACTACGTGGATCTCGGGGGCCGCGGAACTGCCCCCGTTGCCAGAAGTTGCCGAGTAGTCCGCTTCGAACCGGCGGATCACGATCTGCAGCAGGTAGTCGGATGAAAAGGCGCTGGCGGAATCCTGCACCGTGGACCACGCGTCACTGGCGCGCAGGGCATCCACGGCCAACACCTCGACAACAGCGGGCAGAGCGGCCGGCCAGCGGCTCGCCACGAAATAGCTCATCCGATGGTCGGATTGAACCAACAGGATGTGATCCGACTCGAGGCCCGGGCCTGCTATTGGACGGCCGACGTACACCGAAGCACTGGCCCGTGCCGGCTCGGAGCGCGGGTGAGGCGCTGCCCGCAACACGTAAACCTGGGTGGCGGGCGTACTGCTGTGCAATCCGCTCGAGCAGCCTGCCGACGTGACTGCCATGGCTGCGCAGACCGTGCTTCGCCATTTGTGCCGCATGCCCATCACCGGGGAATCTCCACGCCTATCTGCTGCGGTTGATACAGAAGTTGGGATGGATTCTCGCGCAGGCTGCTCGAAAGCTCGCGGATCTCCTCGGCCGCCGAGCGGCCCTCGCGCAGCAGACGCTGCAGCTCGGGCAACCCGTCGCGCGTAAATGAGCGCAAGTCCTGGCGATTGTCGCCAACGAGCTTGTCGATCTGATCCGTTGCATTCGCAAGGTTATCCGCGACCACACGCACTCTCTGCAACGCACTGACGACTTGCGGGCCCGCCTGATCCACAACCTCACGTGCGCCTTTTGCCGAAGCTGCCAGATCCGCTGTCGCCGTCCGCAGCTCGTTGACGAGCGTATTGACGTCGCGCAGAGTCTGCGGCAATCCCGCAGTTGCCTTGTCGATGTTGTTCAGCGAGTTCGTGATCGCGGCAATATTCTTGTCGCTCAACGCCCGGGCGGCTCGATCGACGAGCTCGCCCGCTGAGGCCAGCACGTCCGGCAAGCGGGCCAGGAAGACATCGAAGCGTGAGCGGGAAGAACGGATCACCGGGTATTCGATTCCGGCCACCACCGCAGGCAGCGGCAGATCGGCTTTGATCTGTTGCAGGTCGATGTACAGGAGACCCGTGACGCCTTGCAGCTCCAGTTGCGCCACCGTTCGCTCAGATATGGGTGTCGATGAATCAATGTCGACGATCACCTGCACTCGTCCGGGATCCCTCGGATCGATGTGCATTTGTTGGACGCGGCCCACCCCGACACCGAGATAGCGCACGGCCGCACCGCGCTCGAGCCCGCTCACGCTACCCTCGAAGTAGATTTCATAGCGGCGAAAACTCTTGTGCTCGCGGCTGTCCGAATACCAGTAGACGAACAGTGCGGCGACGAGGGCCACGACCAGCACGAATGCGCCGACAGCAGCGTAGTTGGCCTCACGCTCCATGCTGCCCTACTTTCGCCTTCGCGCGCTCGTCGAGCCGGGCAACAGCACGCTCCCCGTGGAAGTAGGATTGAATCCACGGATTGGGGTTCTGCACGATGCCATCGAGTGTATCGACTTCCATACGATGGTCGACGATCACCCCGACACGATTGCAGGTACGGAAGATGGAGTCCAGATCATGCGTGATCATGACGACGGTGAGCCGCAGTTGCTTTTGCAGATACAGTATCAGCTCATCGAACTCGGCGGCGCTGATCGGATCCAGGCCCGAAGTGGGCTCATCGAGGAACAGCAGGCGCGGATCGAGCGCCAGCGCGCGGGCAAGGGCCGCGCGCTTGATCATGCCGCCGGACAACTGTGCCGGAAATTTCTGCGCCGCATCGGCCGGCAGGCCCGCAAGCCGCACCTTGAGCATGGCGAGCTCGTCGCGCTCGTGTGCCGACACATGCAGATGCTCCAGCATCGGCAGCTGAACGTTCTGCATGACCGTGAGGGCCGAGAACAGCGCCCCCTGCTGAAACGTCACACCGTATCGCGCTTTCACGGTACGCAATTGCGCGGTGGACATCTGGGTGATGTCCCGCCCCTCGATCCGGATCGTCCCGGCCTGCGGACGCTGCAGCCCGAGGATGCTCCTCAGCAGCACTGATTTGCCGGTGCCCGAGCCGCCGACGATGCCAAACACCTCGTCCTCGCGGACCTCCATGTTGAGGCCGTTGTGCACGACCTGGCTGCCGAACCGGTTGACCAGTCCCTGCACCTGCAGGACCGGGTAGATCAAACTCCCAGCTCCATGAACAACACGGCGAACAGGGCGTCGGCCAGTATCACGAGGAAGATCGACTGCACCACCGCAACGGTCGTGAGCCGGCCCAGCTCGCGCGAGGAATCACGCACCTGCATGCCTCGATAGGCGCCTGCCATGCCGATCAACAGTGCAAACACCGGAGCCTTCATCAGTCCAACCCAGAAAGTACTCGGCGCGATCGCCTCGTTCACCCTCGTGAGGTACTGCGTGATGGGGATGTCGAGCAGATACCGGCACAAAAGCGCCCCTCCCATCAGGCCAATGATATCCGCAACGACGGTGAGCAGTGGCAGGGCGATCATGAGACCGAGCAGCCGCGGCAACACGAGTGCTTCGAACGGATCCACGCCGATCGCATGCAGGGCATCCACCTCTTCGTTGAGTTTCATCGAGCCCAGCTCAGCCGCGAACGCGCTTCCCGAGCGGCCTGCCACGATGATCGAGGTTAGCAGCACACCCATCTCGCGAAGCACCCCGATCGTCACGAGGTCCACCACGAAGATCTCGGCACCGAAACGGCGCAGCTGCTGGGCGCTCATGTAGGCAATGATGACGCTGATGAGGAAGGCGATCAGGGCCGTAATCGGTATGGCCGTGATGCCCGTGTCATAGATGTGACGGACGATGGAGATGGGCCGTAACCGCTTTACGCTGGTCGCGGCCCGGCCGAGGGTCCTCAAGACCCGCCCGAAAAAGGCCAACGCCGCCACCAGGTCGCGCCATTCCCGCACGGAGTAGATTCCGATCTCCGCCAGGCCCAATTCGGCCAGCGGTCCGATTCCAAACTCCTTCTCATCCTTGCAGAGCGGGGGACCCTCGCCCTTCAGCGTCGAGTCCACGAGTCGCAATTGATCGGGAGGCGCGCCCTGAAACTGTACCTCGGCGCCTGCCTCGCGGGCGTTCTGCAAAAACTCACGCAAGCGCCATGCGCCGGTGAGATCCAGCGCGGTCAGTGCCTTGGTACGGATGAGGACGCGGCGCGTGCCTGCGAGGTCAACTGCGGCCAGCTCCGCGTCGAGCTGCTCGAGCTCGAGGGCCCGCCACTCTCCCGTCAGCTCAACCTCGAGGCCCTGCTCGGAACGGCGCAGCTCGAGGAGCATGTATCAGGTGTCGTCGCGGTAGCGGCGGATCCTGATCGCCGCGAAGACGAGCAGTGCGGCCACAACGAGGCCGAGCCACAAATCCACGTTCAGGAAAGCCTTGCTCATGGGGATATTGTCGAAGAGGTCGGCCAGCGAGACAACTCGGCCGTGGCCCATCTCGGGAGTGATCGGCTGCTCGAGCAGCGCGTCCCAAATACCCGTCCAGCTCCGATACTTCAACAAATCCGCGGTGTAGCGAGTGCCGAAAGCGGCCCTCTCGACGATGATCGCGATCACGGGAGGGAGTGTGGCCCACAGAAACACGTTCTTACGAGCCCAGGCAGACACGAGCAGCAGGAAGGCGGCCATCGGGGCGTACCAGAGCATCGACACTATCAGCCCGTAGAACATCAATGCCTGAACCTTCAACCAGGCGAGGGTGTCCCAACCGACAGTGATGTGGGGAAGCGATCCGAAGGCCGTGCGAGCAGTCCAGATGGCCTGGAATAGAACACCCGACACCATCGCGGTCAGATACACCCCGAGCGGTACGACTACCACGGCCACGAGCAACTTGGAGATCACCGTATGCGCATCGGAGACAGGCATCGACTTCCAGAACAGGATGCTGCGGTCCTTGCGCTCGAGGTACAGGCAGTCCAGGAGGTAGAAGCTGACCACGATCACCATAACGAGATACTGGGGCAGGCTCTGACCCCAGAGTATCAGCGTGAACAATCCGAGCCGGTTCTCCGCGCTGGCGAAGTCCGCCGGATGGGCACCGAACACGACGTCGTTACCAAGGTGTATCGGAAAGGCGGTCAACACCAGTAGCCCGCCGACGATCAATGGCGTGATCCACAGAGCACGATGCTCCCAAAACTCCCGCCGGATCAGCACGAGCATCGTCTTCAATGTGGATTGCCGGGCAGCTGCGCTGACGGGCAAAGCCACCTCGACCGGCGTGTCGGCGCTGGGAAGGTTCGTGTCCGGAGTACTCATGAGCCCCTCGCCTGCATCTTGGCGACGAAAAGGTCCGCGACCGACGGCGTGCGCATCTCTCCCAGGCCATTGGCTATGGAGCTGAGCTCCGCGGCTGTCCGCCCCTCGAAAAACATCGCGACCCGCCCGAATACTTCGCGCTCGTAGAAGGGCCCGAGCTGACGCGCCTGCGCGGCATTTTCGGCATTCACCGTGAGCTGCAGGTAGCGCTCCGGCAAAGCATCCACAGCACTCTCCATAACAACGTGCCCACGGTTGATGAAAATCACATCGGTGAGGAGATTCTCGATCTCCTCGACCTGGTGGGTCGTGAGAACGATCGTACGCTGTTTGTCGAAGTAATCATTCAACAGGGTGTCATAGAACTGCCGCCGGAACAGCAGGTCGAGGCCCAGTGTGGGCTCATCGAGCACGAGCAGGCGCGCATCGATCGCCAGGATGAGGGCGAGATGCAGCTGGGTGATCATGCCTTTGGAAAGCTCACGCACACGGCTGCTCATCTTGATGTCGGTCTTTGCCAGGAAGTCAGCAGCGCGCGACCGATCGAATCGCGGGTGTACGCCCCCGACGAAGTCGAGCGCCTGGCTGACGCGCAGCCACCTCGGAAGCACGGCAACATCCGCTATGAAACAGACGTCCTGCATGAGCTCATTGCGCTCGGAGCGCGGATCGCGTCCGAGGACCCGCAGCTCGCCGTCGAACTGCGTCAGGCCGAGGATGGCCTTGAATAGGGTTGTCTTGCCGGCGCCATTGGGACCAATGAGTCCCACGATGCGTCCGGGCTGGATTGCGAAGCTGACAGAGTCTACGGCCGTCGTGGACCCGTAGGACTTCTTCAGTCCGCGCGCTTCAATTACTGCTGTCATCTTTCGTGGTTCCCGGCGTCGATGGCCAAGGGGTAGTCGGTGCAGCAGCGCCGCCCTTTAACAGTTCGGAGGGCGACAGTCCCAGGCGTTGAATCGTCGCGTAGACCTTGGGCCATTCCTCATCGAGGAATCGCTGGCGCTCGTCCTTCATCAGCGCCTTGCTCGCGCCGGCACTTACGAACATTCCCAGCCCCCGGCGCTTTTCGACCAGTTGCTCATCCACCAGCTGCTGGTATCCCTTGAGCACAGTCAGCGGGTTGAGCCTGAATTCCGCAGCGACGCTGCGGACCGAGGGTAGCGGATCCCCTTCCTTGAGGGCGCCTTCCAGAATCATTGCCACCACTCGGTCCCGCAGTTGCCGATAAATCGGCACGCTGTCATCCCACTGCGGATCCATTAGTGCTCCGGGGCTCATGGCCGTAACGGAAGATTAGCCGACTAATCTACCAAAACAGCTGGCTGAGACTGTCCGAACCACACATGGCGCTGCTGGATCGTCAGCTTGGCCACCCGGGCGATGGGCGCCGCGCCAGGGGCCGCAGACGTGGACTGTACAAAACTCCAGCTCAGTACCGCGGTGATGGCCAGGGCGCCCATACCGCAAGCGAGAGTCCTCAGGCTGTCATTGATTGCGTTCATTGCCGTCTCCTTCAAAGACGCCGTGATCTGCCCTATGCATTTCATCGTCGTCTTGGTGTTGTATATGACTACATCACTACACTAGTGTCAAGCCCGATCACCAAAAGTTTTCAAGCAGGGCCTTGGCTGGGGGCTGGGGAACACTTGGTGGCGTTCGTTGGAGGCAAGAGGCGCGAAAAAGGTTGAAGAAGGGTCATTACGGGGTTGGCGCACTGGTGGGCCAGCTCACTGACGCGCGCCTTGGCCTGCACGGCGGCTCGCGCGTACAGTTACGACCGATGACCCCAGACGACGATGGCGAGCTCATGCTGCGGTACGTGCGCGGCGACCTGCGTGCCTTCGAAACTCTTTACGGGCGTCATCGCGGTGGCCTCTATCGCTACCTCGCCCGGCACACACGCAATACGGAAACCGCCAACGACTTGTTCCAGGAGGTCTGGAGCAAAGTCATTGTGAGTCGCGACCGATACGAGCCGCGAGCGCAATTCAAGACATTCCTCTATCGAATCGCGCATAACTGCTTCATCGACCACTGCCGTCGCGCAGTCGTACGCAACGAGACCAGCGGCGCCGAGGATGGCTGGGAGAGCGCAATACCCGGTTCTGAGCAAGACAGGCCCGACACCCGCGCCGAGCAGGCGCAGATGACGGCACGTTACCGAGCCGCGCTCTCAGCATTGCCATCCGAGCAACGGGATGTTTTGCTGCTGTACGAGTCCGGGCTGTCGCTGGATGAGATCGCGACCATCAGCGCCGTTGGAGCGGAAACTGCGAAGAGCCGGCTACGCTATGCGGTGGCCAAGTTACGTGCCACCCTCGCGCCGTTGGCCGAGGTTTTCCCGGTCGGCGCCGTCCAGGAGCCAGGCGCATGACCCTCCCCGAGACCGACGCTGAGTTCGAGGCTTATCTCAAGCGACGTACGGTGCTGCCGAACGGTATGTCAGACCACGACAAACTCGAGCCGCCCAAAGCTCTCGATGCAATCGTGCTGCAAGAAGCGCGCGAGGCAATCCACGCACAACAGCGGTTGAATCGCGCGCCTCGCTGGGCCCGACCCGTGGCGCTCGCGGCGACGATTCTGTTGTGTTTGTCGATTCTGTTGAATATCAGTTTGAACACGCATCGTCCAACAGGGCATCAAGCCGCCAGCGGCACCTCATCGCGGGAAGTTATCCTTACCGAAGCGAAGGTGGCCGAGCCGCGCGCCACCCGCCCGCAGGTGCTGGCCGAACCCAACACCCCGGCGCCTGATGACTCCCGGCGTGCCTACGGCACCGCCGTCGATAAGGCGACAGCATTCGCCAATGGCAACCGCCATGCGCGGCCAGTGGGACCAACCGACGCCGCGCCAGCCACCAACTCCGCCGCCGAAAAAGCCGCCCAGTTTGCCGACCGCGTTGGCATGCCGGTCCAGGCGGCGGACGAGGCGCCCTCCGCAGTGGCCCGCCCTCAGGCGCCGGCGCAAGTGCCCGCCCCGGTGGCCCGCGCTCAGAAGCCGGCTTCCCCGCCAGTCGCCGCGCAGGCTGCCCCACCGGCGACTGCGGCGGCAGAGCCGGAGCATGGCCAACCGGCCGCGCTGACCAAACGCAAAGCCGATACAGACGCGCCCCAGCCCCCAGACCCAAAAGTCTGGCTGCAGCAGATTGCCGCCCTGCGCGCGGCGGGTAAGACAGCGCAGGCGGACGCGGAAATGCATCGCTTTCGGGCCGCATTTCCCGCCTATCCGGCCAAACCAGACCCTTCCGCCGCCTCCGAGCCGCCGAAATAGCCTGGGACGCCTGGTCGACGGCAGCTGCCTGGGGGCGCCAAGCGCTGCGTTGAAGTAAAATCGCGGGCCCTTTCGTTGGAAAAAAGCACCGTCATGAAGCCAGCCTTGAACGTCGCGATCACCGGCGCCGCCGGCCAGATCGGTTATGCCCTTGCCTTTCGCGTCGCCTCCGGACAGATGCTAGGGGCGGATCAGCCAGTCAACTTACATCTGCTGGAGATCACCCCGGCATTGGGCGCCCTGCAGGGTGTACTCATGGAGCTCGCCGACTGCGCCTTCCCGACACTCAACAAGGTAGTCGTAACGGACGACGCCAAGGTCGCCTTTCGAGACTGTAACGCGGCCATGCTCGTAGGAGCCCGCCCCCGCGGCCCCGGCATGGAACGCAAGGACTTGCTCCTGGCCAACGCACAGATTTTCTCGGCCCAGGGCAAAGCCCTGAATGAAGTAGCGGACCGCAACGTGAAGGTGCTCGTCGTCGGCAATCCGGCCAACACGAACGCACTGATCGCGCGCGCAAACGCCCGTGATCTCAACCCACACAATTTCACTGCGATGACGCGCCTGGACCACAACCGCGCGCTGAGCCAACTGGCAGAAAAGACCGGCACTCACGTCACTGCCATTCGCAAGATGACGATCTGGGGCAATCACTCCGCTACCCAGTACCCTGACATCAACCACACCGTCGTGAACGGCAAGCCGGCAAAGCCGCTTGTCGATCAGAAGTGGATCGAGGAAACCTTCATACCGGTTGTGCAGCAACGCGGCGCGGCGATCATCAAGGCACGCGGTGCTTCATCCGCGGCGTCGGCCGCCTCAGCAGCCCTTGACCACATTCACGATTGGTTCCACGGCACTCCCGCCGGTGACTGGGTCAGCATGGGGGTGCCATCCGATGGCAGCTATGGCATCAAGGAAGGCGTCATCTACTCTTATCCGGTCACGATCAAGGACGGCAGTTACCAGATCGTGCAGGGTCTTTCGATTGATGAGTTCAGCCGCAAGCGCATGGACGCAACCGACAAGGAATTGCGGGAAGAGCGCGACGGAGTCGCTTCGTTGCTTGGCTGATCGCCTGCTGCGATCGAGGGCCCGCTGGGTTGACTCCCCAGCGCGGCCGCGCGCACGCTGACGATGAAAGCTTGGTAGCGGCGGTCCCCACGCGGGGTACCGCCACTACCTGACTCGCGACCCGGATCGACGGTGAGCAGGCGGATGCCTGCGCAATAAGGAGAATCTATGCTCGGCGCGATCATTACCCTCCTTCTCGTCGCAGCCGCGGCCTACGCCGTCACGCAGGTCGGCGGAGTGATCACACTGCTGTTCATCGCGGCGGTACTTTTCCTCGCATACCGTCGTCTATCGTTGCTGGCGTTCACGGCCACATTCACCGTTCTGCTGATCGCCTACACCCTGCTGGGCGCATCGAGCGCCCCGGCCGGAATATGGAAAGGATTTCTGTGGGTGCTGCTGGCAGGACTGTGGCTGCTCAACGTCCGCCCACTGCGCAAATCGCTCATCACACGCCCGTTCATGAAGGCGTACCTGAAGCTTCTGCCACCGATGTCGCAGACGGAGCGCGAAGCACTGGAGGCCGGTACCGTCTGGTGGGACGGTGAGTTGTTCACCGGCGCACCAAAATGGCCCAAGCTACTTTCGGCAAAGCCTCCGGTCCTCTCGCCGGAAGAGCAGGCATTTCTCGACGGGCCCTGCGAAGAGCTTTGTCGGATGCTCGACGACTGGAACATCACACACGAGCTCGGCGACATGCCTCCGCACGTGTGGGAATACCTCAAGGCGAATGGCTTCTTCGCGATGATCATCCCGAAGAAATACGGCGGACTGGAATTTTCCGCCTATGCCCATTCCTGCGTGCTGGTGAAGATTGCGAGCCGCAGCACCACAGCGTCGTCCACGGTCGCCGTACCCAACTCACTCGGACCGGCCGAGTTGTTGAATCACTATGGCACCCAGGAGCAGAAAGACTACTACCTGCCACGTCTAGCGCGCGGCGAGGAAGTACCTTGCTTTGCACTGACGGGGCCGCGTGCGGGCTCGGATGCAGCCTCGATTCCCGACACGGGAATCGTATGCCGCGGGATGTGGCAGGGCCGCGAGATCGTCGGAGTCAAACTCAATTTCAACAAGCGCTACATCACCCTGGCGCCGATAGCAACTGTTGTCGGTCTCGCCTTCCGGATGTTCGACCCGGAACAGCTCCTCGGCACCAAAACCGACATCGGCATCACCTGCGCGCTGATCCCGCGCAACACGCCGGGCATCACCATCGGCCGCCGTCATTTTCCGATCAACATACCGTTCCAGAACGGCCCCATCCAGGGCAAAGACGTGTTCGTGCCGCTCGATTTCATCATCGGCGGACCGAAAATGGCCGGCGCCGGCTGGCGCATGCTGGTCGAGCAACTCTCGGTCGGCCGCTGTATCTCGCTGCCTTCCAATGCCACCGGCGGCTCCAAGGCCGGGGTCTGGGCAACCGGGGCGTACGCCCGAATCCGCCGTCAATTCAACATGCCGGTCGGCAAATTCGAAGGTGTTGAAACCGTGCTCGCGCGGATGGTCGGCCTGACATACACAATGGACGCCGCCCGCTCCGTGACGGCAGGTGCAATCGATGGCGGCGAGAAACCGTCCGTCCCATCCGCAATGCTGAAGTACCACGTTACCGAAATGGGGCGGCAGGTCGCGAACGACGCCCTGGATGTACACGGCGGCAAGGGTATCTGCCTGGGCCCGCGGAACTACCTGGCCCGCGGCTATGAATCAGTTCCCGTTGCGATCACCGTCGAAGGCGCCAACCTGCTCACGCGCAGCCTGATCATCTTCGGCCAGGGCGCCGTGCGCTGCCACCCGTTCGTGTTGCGAGAGATGACTGCCGCCCGCAATCCCGATCGCACGCAGGGAGTCAACGAATTCGACCATGCCCTCTTCGGGCACATCGGATTTACGATCTCCAACGCCGTGCGCTCGCTGATCATGGCGCTCACTCATGCCCGCTTTGCGCGGGTACCCGTCAAGGGACAGACCGCCCGGTATTTCCAACATATCGTCCGCTTCAGCTCCTCGTTCGCATTCGCCGTGGACGTCGCGATGCTGACACTCGGCGGCTACCTGAAGAAAAAGGAAAATCTCTCGGCCCGGCTGGGCGATGTATTGTCCTGCATGTACCTGGCCTCGATGGTGCTCAAACACCATGAGAACCAGGGCCGCCAGAGCGAGGACCTGCCGATCGTCGAGTGGGCCTGCCGCAATCTGCTGTATCACGCCCAGGAGCAGATGCACGGGTTCCTGCGGAACTTTCCGAATCGATTCCTGGCAGGCGCAATGCGCTTCTTCATCTTTCCGCGCGGCCGGACCTACTCGGCGCCCGGCGACCGCCTGGGACGCAAAGTCGCCGAGCTCGTGACCAACGCAACCGGGGCGCGCGAACGCCTGTGCTACCAGATCTACTGGACACTCGAGCCAACCAACCCGCTTGGCCTGCTGCAGGAAGCCCTCCTGCTCGCACAGACTGTCGAGCCCATCGAAAAGCGCATCCGTGTTGAAGGCGTCAAGACCGGGCAGGTGACGGCCCTGGATCTGCCCGGACAGATCCAACAGGCGGTGGCCGCCGGCATCATCTCGGAAACCGAAGGCGCGGCCCTGCGCGAATACGACCGGAAAATGATGGACCTGATCAGTGTGGACGACTTCGCCCAGCACGAGCTGGGAACGAAGGCCGAGCCCATACCACAGGCGGCCGCCCGAACCAGCATCCATGTCGCCTGAGCAGGATGCCACCGCAAAGCAGTGCGCCAACTGCGGAGCCCCGGTGTCGGGCAAATACTGCGGCCAGTGCGGCCAAAGGTTCGAGCACGAGATCCATTCAGTTCGGCATTTCGCCCGCGAAGCCACCGAGGATCTGACTCATGCTGACTCGCGTTTGTGGGGCACCATCATCGCGCTGCTGTTCAAGCCAGGATTTCTGACACGCGAATTCCTCTCCGGCAGACGCGTCAGATATTTGCCACCGCTGCGCCTTTACCTCGTCCTGAGCGTGTTGTTTTTCCTGGCAATGGGTTTCGAAAATAACTCTGATCGAGCGGTGTCAATCAAGACTGGCACCGGCGGGCCATCGATCGCGCTCGTGAATCCGGATGACCAGGGTTTGGCCGCCAAACCCGGCGAAACGCTCGAGCAGCGCGAAGCGCGGATCTGTATTCCTCAGTACGATGGGCCGGCGCGTTCGCTCGTCGTGCCCTTCCTGCAGAAGGGATGCCGCGACATGTTGGAGCATCGAGGGCGGACGGTTGCAGAGGCGTTCACGCACAATCTTTCGAAGGCCATGTTCATCTTTCTGCCGGTGCTCGCACTCGCGATGAAAGCCATGTACCGGCGGCCGCGCCACTACTATGTCGAGCACCTGCTGTTCTTCGTACACAACCATGCATTCGGCTTTCTCGTGTTCGGTGTGCTTGTCTTGCTGCAGCGTTTCGCGCCGGAGCTTATCAGCGGCCTGCTGGAATTCGTCCTGTGGCTCTACGTCCCGTACTACGTTTTTGTTTCAATGCGGCAGGTATACGGACAGGGGCGTTGGCTGACGTTTGCGAAGCTCGTCATGTTGTTCTTTACGTATTTGATCGGTGGAGCGCTCGTGTACGCGATGACGGCCCTGTACAGCGTTTATTCCATCTGAGCCACCCGCTGTCGCCCAGAGCCAACAATGTACTGGCCAACGGCCTCACGGGCCGGGTGTTAAGCTTCGACACGCGGCCGACCCCTTGGCCGTCCAACCCTTGGTTTACGGAGAGTTCAGCCATGCGAATGTTTGCAATCACCGCCGCGCTTGCACTTGCGGCCACGGTTGTCTGGGCCCAGGAGCGCACCCCCGCGCCAGCCGGCGCCGAGGTGTACATCATCAGCCCGAAGGACGGTGCCAAAGTCTCGAGCCCGTTCGTCGTGCAGTTCGGCCTGAAGGGAATGGGCATTGCCCCCGCAGGCATCAAGTTCGACAACACGGGCCATCACCACCTGTTGATTGACACGGATGCACCGGCTGCGCTGGGCGCACCTCTGCCGGTTTCCGAGAAGGTCGTGCACTTCGGCAAAGGCCAGACCGAGACCACCGTCACCCTGCCCCCCGGCACGCACACGCTGCAACTGCTTCTCGGCGACTACAGCCACGTACCTCACAACCCGCCCGTGATGTCGAAGAAGATCACGGTCACCGTAACCAAGTAAGTTCCGCCCATGTCTTGATGCGGCGCACGGCGCCGGGGTCTAATCGGGGTCGCCGCTGTTGAGCGACCCCTTTTCATGAGTTGGCCAAAGGCCATGACACCTCGCGCTGTTCTTCATGTTGACATGGATGCGTTCTATGCATCGGTTGAACAGCGCGATAACCCCGAGACCGCCGGCAAACCCGTCATCGTCGGCGGGATCGACGGCCGCGGCGTCGTAGCGGCCGCCAGTTACGAAGTCCGCAAGTTCGGCGTCCACTCGGCAATGCCCATGAGCACGGCATTGCGGCTTTGCCCCCATGCGATCTGCATCCGGCCGCGCATGGCGCGTTACAAGGAAGTGTCCAACCAGGTATTCGCCATCTTTCACGAGGTGACACCTCTCGTTCAGGGCCTTTCCCTGGACGAGGCCTTCCTCGACGTGACCGCCAGCACGGCGTTGCTCGGAGATGCGGTCACGATTGCGCGGCGCATCAAGAGCCGCATTCTGGGGACCACGGCCCTCACCGCCTCAGTGGGTGTCGCACCCAACAAGCTGATTGCCAAGATCGCATCTGACCTTGGCAAGCCTGATGGCCTCACCGTGGTCACGCCTGAGCGGGTCCACGAGGTGCTCGATCCTTTGTCTGTACGGCGGCTTCCCGGCCTTGGGCGCAAAACGGGGGAGAAGGTCGAGGAGCGCGGAATCCGGACCTTCGCACAGTTGCGGTCAGCGCCAGATTCGGTGCTTTGGCCCCTGTTCGGCCGATACACCCAACGCATGCGCGAGCGTGCGGCCGGCATAGACGATCGGCCCGTCTACCCCGATCTCGAGGAAAAATCCATCAGCGCCGAGGACACCTTCGATCGGGATTTGGGCGATCCGGGAGCTCTGCGCGCGCAGTTGTCCCAGCTCGCCGACCGGGCGTGCGAGCGGCTCCGGAAAAAGCAGCTGACGGCCCGGTGCATCGGGATCAAGATCCGGCGGGCCGACTTCTCCACCTTCACACGCCGACGAGTGGTCGCGCCGCCGACACATGATGGGCGTACTATCGCGAAAGTGGCGAACGAGCTGCTCGCGCGCTGGCTGACCGAGAATCCGGGAGAGAAACTTCGGCTGCTGGGGGTGGTCTTGAGTGACCTGAGCGCCGCATCCCAGCTCGGCCTGTTCGAAGACACGCCGCCTCACACTAGCCGCCTGGACGCCGCGCTGGATGAGGCCCGGGCGCGCTTCGGAAGCCGAGCGCTGCGGCGTGGAAATACGATCAAGTAACATTGGCGCATGTATCTCTCTTTTTTCGGTCTGAACGAGAAGCCGTTCGCGATCACTCCTGATCCGCGCTATCTGTATTTGAGCGAGCGCCACGCTGAGGCCCTGGCTCACCTGCTTTACGGCATCAACGAGGCGGGTGGGTTCGTGCAACTCACCGGCGAGGTCGGCACCGGCAAGACCACGATAGTGCGTTCGCTGCTGGCCCAGACGCCGAAGAACGCGGAGATCGCGCTCATCCTCAATCCCAAGATGACCGCGCCCGAGTTCCTGCTGACGATCTGCGAAGAGCTGGGCATAGGCGTTCCGGATTCAGCTACCGAGAGCCTCAAGGATTTGGTGGACATCCTCAGCGGCTACCTGTTGCGCGCGCATGCGGGCGGCCGGCGCGTCGTGGTCGTGGTGGACGAGGCACAGAACCTCGCACCGGCTGTTCTCGAGCAGGTGCGCCTGTTGACCAATCTTGAAACCAACACGCGCAAGCTCCTGCAGATCATCCTCATCGGCCAGCCCGAGCTGCGCGAGCTGCTGGCACGTAACGAGTTGCGGCAGCTGGCCCAACGCATCACCGGGCGCTATCACCTCAATCCGCTCACTCATGAGGAGACCGCGGCCTACGTGCGGCATCGCCTGCGTGTGGCCGGAGCGACCAGTGACATGTTCTCCCCGACAGCACTTGCCGAAGTTTATCGGCTGGCTGTCGGAGTGCCGCGCGTCATCAACGTAGTCTGCGATCGCGCACTGCTGGGGGCCTACTCGATGGACCGCCATCGCGTAACAGCCAGCCTGGTGCGCCATGCAGCCGCGGAGGTGTTTGGAAAGCGCTTCACACCCCGTTGGCTGCCCTGGCTCGGAGCCGCGGCAGCGGCTGCAATGCTCGCGATTACTACCATTCTGCTGTGGAATCTGCGGCCTTGGAGCTCAGCGTCACATGCCACTGCGGCAGCCCCGGCCGCGAAGCGGGACAACCTTGCCGGGCTGGTCCCACCACCGATCGTGGCGGGCGCGCCGACGCCAATGACCGCGAAGCTCCCGTCAGGCTCCAGGTTGGCACTCTCGGGCCACGAATTGACCGAATTGCTGGCCAAACACCCGGCCGAGACTGATACTGACAGCGCCTTCTCCAAGCTGTTCGGGCTTTGGAGGATTCAGTACGTTCCAGCGGGTGTGGATCCGTGCAGCCAGGCCTCCACGCAAGGCCTTGAATGCCTGAATCAACGCGGTTCCTTCGGCCAGTTGCGACTGTACAACCGACCAGCCATTCTGATGCTCAATGACGATGGGGGCGCCAGCCACCAGGTAGTCCTGACGGCGCTCGACGACGAGCACGCGAGCATCCAACTGGGAGGAGCCAGTCACGAGGTCAGCATCGGGGAACTGTCACGTTACTGGTTCGGTGATTTTGTAATGCTGTGGCGGCCCGGCACGAGCCAGGTAAAGTCCCTGTCACAGGGCATGCGGGGCGATGATGTACGCTGGCTGCGCCGCAGCCTGCAGCGAGTAGTGGGTGGACCTAGTGACGGACCGGTGAGTGATGTGTTCGACGAGGATCTAAGCAAGCTCGTCCGCGATTTCCAGCGCCAGCACCGGCTCACGGTGGATGGGATCGCCGGCGTGCAGACGCAAATCGTGCTCGCCAGTGCGGTGGCTCCCGCCGACTCGCCGTTCCTCTATCTGGCCGATGCCCACGGCAGTTGAGCGATGTCGTTCATTCTCGATGCACTGAAAAAATCGGAGAGCGATCGGCAGCGGCAGTCGGGGCCCGCGCTGTTTGAAGTCAAGGTCGCACAGCCGAAGTCCGGATTCCCGGTGTGGGCAATTGCCATAGCCGCGTTGCTCGTCGTCAACATGATCATCGTCGGGTGGATGCTCGTGCGGCGCGCAACGCGCGGCGATGATACTACCGCGACAAACACTCCACCTGCCGCGGCAGCACCTGCACCTGGCGCTGCGGTACCTCCTGGAGCATCACCGTCGGTAGCTGCCGCGGGTTCGCCAAGCGCCCCGCCGCTCAACGGCGGGGCGTATAACGGTGCTCCGCCCAATGGCGCGCCGTACAACAACCTGCAATACAACGGTGCCCCAGCCAATGGGGCGCCATACAACAACGGGCAATACAACAGCCCCCCTCCCAATGGTGCGTCATATAACAGCGGGCAGTACAACGGCGCCCCTCCCGGTGGCAACTATGCCGGCAGCCCGCAGCAGGGCTACCCGCAGCCCGGCAACATGGCGCCCAATAACATGGCAGGCGGAAACTTGCCGCCTGCAAACGGACCGGCGGCAAACGCGCCCGCGCAGTCACAGTGGCAACCTGGAGCCGTCCCGAATCAACAGAGCATGGGCGCCAACCAGGGCCGCATGCCACAGCGCGACCAGAACGAACCCACACTGGCGGGTAGCGGCAACGCCCGCGACGCGGGCAGTGGCAACACCGACTCCGCTGCAAACCCCGATGACTATGCTCCGGCGACCGAGCCGGGCTCATCCCTGTTCAAAGGGCACGTGAAGCGAGGCACGGAGAGCGGGTTGGTGTTGTATCAGGACGCAGCGCTGGTGCCGGGTGCCAATCTGCCGCAGCTACGCCTGGATCTGCATGTCTATGCAATCAAGCCGCAGGAGCGTTTTGCGCTGATCAACATGCACAAGATGCATGAGGGGGACTCCATCCAGGATGGCGTCCGCGTGGAAGCGATCACTCCCGACGGCGTCGTGATGTCTCACAACGGTTCGAAATTCCTGCTACCTCGCGAGTGAGGCCGGCACGGGCCGGTCACTCGGCGATATACCAGCGCTTGTCCACCTGTTCGACACTGAAACTCTGGAAAGGTAAACCCTGGCCGGACAGATCGTAGACGGCGCGTTGGCTCTCGTTCTCGTAGCGCGGCTCCAGGCCGCGGACGATGTGCAGAGTAGACAGGAGTAACTGCCGCGTACCCATACTGTTCTGACAGCTCGCCACCAGTGCCTCCAACGCCTTCTTGCCCGTAACCCGGCGGAAATTCGGGCTCATCTGCTTGCCGTAGTATTCATCGCACCGGCCAGCGTCGAGGGACTCCTGAGCGCTTTTCAGCAATTCCACAATGGCCGGAAGCGCCGCGGCCGTGGCGCCGCCTGTGCCGCGTCCGAGGGGCCCGGGCTGCGCCGCAGGCGGCCGTGCAGCCACGGCGATGTGCCGTCCCTCGATGAGATCGTCGATCTGTGCCTCGATCTCGCTCGGTAGCGTCGCTTTCCAGTCCTTCCCGTAAGGCTTGACCGTCACGACATTCACGACCTGCACCTTGCCATGCTCGCGTGGCTGGCGGCCGCGCACCACGATATGGACATGACCGCCCTTGTCGGCAATTGCGGCCAGCCCCTCCACCTCCGTGTACTCTCTGCCGTTCAGGTTGACGAATTTGTATGACAGCGTGGCGTAGAACCCGGTATTGGTCAGCCTCTCGATCTCTTCGAGCGGCATACCCGGTCCGAACAGCCTGGAGCGGATGGTACTGTCGCCCCGCTTCGCCTCGTCACGCAGCAGGGTGAGTATCCGAAGCCTCAGCGCCTGCAGATCATCGGGGTGGAGGGTAAAGGCCACCGCCTGGGGATCACCGCTGGCAACCGCCGACAGGAACTCCAGGACGGCCGTCCTCTGACCATTGGTGACTTTTTCGGCCACGGGCGCGCCCGCGGCCGGCATCGAAAGGAACGCCGCCAGCAGCAACAGGGACGCACCATAATGCAGCAGCTTGACCATGCCGGTTTTACCACCCAGCCCCCAGACGAGCGCCCGGAGAATACCCCACCGGTGTGTATGACGAGATTCACAGAATCCGTTGGCCGGTAGCGACAAATGTCCAACGCCTGCGTCATCGTCATTCAGCTTGCGGGCGGCGGTGCCGCCGCAGCAAGGAACCTCAATAGTTTTTCGAGCAGTCCACAGTGCATGATTTCGCGGGAACGCCGGTCGTGAGCGATATGCCACGAGAGCGGGTACCGACCGGCGAGAGCCTGGTCGTGCTGACCCGTGATGCGGCGTTGGCCGAGACCTTGAAGATCCTCGGCGCCGAGCACCACGTGGTGACCGTCGAAGCGGAATCTGACCTGGCAGGCGAGCTGTTGGCCAGGCAGACCGGCGTGGCGATCATTGATGCCGCCGCCGCATCCACTGCCGTGGAGCGCCTCACCGAACGGCTGAAGTCCCAGTTTCCGGACCTCGTGCTCATCGTCGCTGGCCGCCTCGATGATCAAAGTGCGCTGGCCGCGCAGATCACCACGGGGACCGTGTATCGATTTCTGCACAAGCCGGTCTCCGATCAGCGCGTAAAGCTGTTCGTGGACGCCGCCTGGCGCAGGCACGGCGAGGAGCTTTCGGGTGCCTCCGACCCGATGGGTGCGACGGGAGTGCTTCCCGCTGAGCGCAGCCCACTCCCCCGGAATGCACTTGCCGTTGGCGGCCTGGTATTGGTAGCACTGACGGTGGCAGGCGGTTGGCTCATGACACGCAAGCCAAGCGCCACACCCGTTGCGGCCTCACACATTGCCACAGTGCCCGCCGCTGGAGACGAACAATACGAAGCTCTCCTGGCGCGTGCCGACAAGGCATTCGAGGCAGGCAAACTCGTGACGCCTGCAGGCGAGAACGCTGCAGATCTCTACAAGCAGGCGCTCCGTCGCAACGGCAGCGACCCGCGCGCCGCCGCTGGAATCGAAAAAGTCATCGACAAACTGTTGTCGGCCGCGGATGTACAGTTGGCTGCCCAGCAGCTGGACGAGGCCCAGAAGCTCACCGAGCAGGCGCGGGCCGTCAAACCGGATCACGTGCGGGTCGCATTTCTCGCCGCCCGGATCGGCAAGGAGCGCGAGCGGTCGGTGTTGACCCAGGCGCGCCAGGCTGCCTCCAGCGGCAACATCGAGGGGGCAATCGCAGTGCTCGATGGCGCGGCCCGCGAAGGCAAGCACTCGACCCTCGTAGCCGAAGCACGCCAGGAGCTGGAGCAGAGGAAGCTCGACGACCGGGTAGGTGACTATCTCGCCAAGGCTGCGGAGCGCATGCGCCGTGGACAGCTCGTGGAGCCGGCACAGGACAATGCCAGGTTCTTCATCGAGTCAGCTCGCGCACTCGCCCCCAACGAGCCGGAAGTCAGCCTGGCGCAACGGCAGCTCGACGACAAGCTGGTGGCCGAGGTCCGCAAAGCGCTCGCCGCCGGCAATGCCGAAACCGCCCAGCACTGGATCGACGTGGCCGCTGATTCGGGTGCCAGCCGTGAGCAGATCACCGAACTGACACGCGAAGCGCAGCGAGTCCAGACGAGCGCCAAGGCGGACGCGATGGCGCGCCTCGCGCTGCTTTTCAATCAGCGCCTGACCCAGGGCCGCGTGCTCGACCCGCCCGCGGACAGCGCGAAGTTCTATCTGACACAGCTCGTGCAGTCTGATGCGACCCACCCTTCGACCGTGTTGGCACGCCAGGCACTGGCGAATCGGACGCTGGACGAGGCCAAGGCGGCCGTCCGCCGCCAGGATTTCATAGGCGCGCGCCGTTGGCTCGCCGAAGCGCGTGACGCAGGCAGCGACGAGGGCAGCATCAGCGCGGTCGAACATGACATGACAGCGGCAGTGGACAACACCAAACGCGCGACTGAAGTCGTGAATGCGGGCAGTCTCGTGCTGGCGCATTACACGCCGCCGACTTTTCCCGTCAGCGCACGCGAAGCCGGTTTGAGCGGTTGGGTTGACGTCCAGTTTGTCGTCAAGTCGGATGGTTTGGTATCTGATGTGATCATTACGGGTGCAGAGCCGGTCGGCATTTTTGAACAGGCGGCCGTCGATGCAGTTAGAAGGTGGCGCTATAAGCCCGCGCAGCGCGACGGGCACGCAGTCGATCAGCGTGCCCGTTTACGGATGAAATTCGCACTGGATAAATGATGGCCAAGACGATGCCCGCCAGATTACTCGTGGTTGATCAGGATGCCCGCTACGGTGAGTGGCTGAAACATCACCTGGGTGTCCTGCTCCCGGAATCCACTGTCAGCGCGCTGCACCTCAGCGATTTCGAACGTTGGAGCCATGAGCTCTCCGGACGCGACTGCGACGTGCTGATGTTGGCTGCGCCGTTCGGGTCGAGCCCCGAGGACCCCCAGGCGCAAGGTCTCGAGTTGTTGCGGCAATTGCGCGAGAAACCGCATTTCCCGGCGGTGATCGCGGTGGCGGAGGAAGGCAATGAGCTGACCGCCGTGCGCGCTCTGCAACTCGGAGCGGTGGACTACCTCCCCAAGCGCCTGCTCACGCCCGAGCGGTTGAAAACCTCGGTGCGGCTCGCATTGCGGATGATCGAGAAGCGGGTTGCACGCCGGATTGCCAATCTTGCGAAGGACTCCAGTGGCCTCAAGAGCGGCCTGGACAGTGCGGCCGAAGCGGCTCGCGCAACTGACGCCGAAGGTCCCGCGGACGCGAATCGCGCCGCAGCCGTGCGCAACCGCATAGACGTGAAAGACGCTGCAGACGCGAAGGGCCTCGCGGGGGCGGAAGGCGCCATGAATGAGGAAGACCGGACCGACGCGAAAGCCGTCGCGGGCGGGGACGACCGTGCGGACGGGCAAAGCCCTGCGACGGGGGGAAACCCCGCGGAGGCGCAAGCCCTCGCGAAACCGGGAGACCGCGGCGAGGGGCAAGACCCTCCTAAAGGCGAAGACCGCGCGGACGTGCAAGGCCCCCCAAAAGCGGGCGACCGCGCGGACGCGCGCCCGGCCAAGCACCCCACCCAATCCTCTTCAACACCGCTGCCATCGGCAAAGGCACCGGGCGGCGAGTTCATGCCTGCCAACTTCATTCCTGGCTACACGATTCACGCGACCATCGGTGAGTCGGAGAAGGCCGCTGTGTATGTCGCAACCAGTGTCGCGCTTGGCGAGAACGTTGCGCTGAAAGTCAGCAAAACGCTGCGCGACGAGGCCGCTGGACGCCAGTTCCTCGAACGTGAATACACGGCGATCGTGGCTATCCGCGATCCGTCGGTCGTTCAGATCCACGACTACGGCATACATGCCGGTTACGAATACCTCGTGATGGAATACCTGCCCCGCGGCGACCTGAAGGCGCGGATGCAACAGGGAGTGACTGAACAGGAAGCGCTGCGCTACGTCGCCCAGATCGCCGCGGCGTTGCAGGTCGTACATCATGCGGGACTTCTACACCGGGATTTGAAGCCCCCCAATGTCATGTTGCGTGAAAACGGCGATGTGGCACTCATCGACTTCGGACTGGCGCGGGCCCTGGACGGCAGCACGCCCAGCACCCGTACCGGCGTGTTGCGCGGCTCACCGTACTACATGAGCCCGGAGCAGGCTCTGGGCGAGGTGCTCGATGCGCGGTCGGACTTCTACAGCCTCGGCATCATGTACTACGAGATGTTGACCGGTAAGAAACCGTATACGGGCGGTTCGGCGATGGATGTCCTGCAGCAGCACGTCAATGCGCCGCTGCCGATGCTTCCCAAGGCACTCACACATCACGAGCCGATACTCCTGAAACTGCTGGCCAAGTCCCGGGAGGACCGTTACGCAACCGCCGAAGAAGTGCTCGCAGCCCTGGCTGCCCGCCGGGAGCTGATCCTGTCCGGCGGCCAAGAGAGCCCGCAGGTGGAATCGAGCGCCGCCTGAGCGCAACGAGGCGCAGGCGCCGGCGATGCTCCAAGGGGGGCATTGTCAGCCAGCCAGCACCTTCGTAACATCCTCGTGCCGTGACGTCGGACTGAAACGGCCCGAACCCATCGGTAGGGATGCGGATGTGCCCACAATCAGGAGAGCAGAGATCGCCATGCCAGCGGCCACAACTTCGATTGCGGGCCGGCCGGCATACGCTCTCGAAGTGCTCGGCGCCGCGGTAGTCTATTTCGCCACCGCAAGGCTGGGTCTCGATCTGGCTGTGGTGGCAAAACAAGTTTCTGTCGTCTGGCCTGCGACCGGTCTCGCGCTCGCCCTTCTCGTACTACGGGGCCGCCGGCTGTGGCCCGCAATCTTCATCGGCGCGTTTGCAGCCAATTACCTGAGCGACACGCCGCTGCTCGCCTCGGCGGGCATTGCGACCGGTAACGCCATCGAAGCGTTACTCGGCGCAACTCTCCTCCAGAGGGTGGGTTTTCAGCCGTCAATGCGCCGGCTGCATGACGTAGCCTCGCTGTTCCTGTTGGCGGCCTGTTTGAGCACCGCGAGTAGTGCGACCTTGGGTGTCGTCAGCATGTGTCTCACCGGCACCGCGCCGTGGAGCGCGTTCTCTTCGGTGTGGTCAACGTGGTGGATTGGGGATGCTATCGGCGATCTGGTGACCGCTCCCTTCCTGTTTGTCTGGGCCGACCAGGCGCGCAACCGCTGGCGGCTGCAACGGCTGACCGAGGCGGCTGCGCTGCTCTGCTCGATGCTCCTGTTGAGCCTGGCGGTGTTTGTCGACCAGGGTTCGGCCGTTCCGTACCCGGTGCACTACCTCATATTCCCGGCGGTCATCTGGGCAGCGCTACGCCTGGGTCAGCACGCGACCGCGACGCTGGTGTTTGGCGCAATGGCCGTAACGATTGTCGCTACACTGGCCGGGCGTGGTCCGTTCGTCGTGACTTCAAACGCCGCTGCCAGCCTGTTGCAGGTCGCGCTCTTCATGGCGGTTGTCGCCGTCACGGGATTATTCCTCGGTGCGGCGACGGCCGAACGTAACCGTGCCGAACGTCGCCGTGCCGAGGACTATGCGCGGTTGCAGCAAAGCGAGGAACGGCTGGCACGGCAGGCGGAGGAATTGGCTGCCGCGGATCGCCGCAAGGACGAGTTTCTGGCGGTATTGGGCCACGAGTTGCGCAATCCACTTGCGCCGCTGCAGAACGGCCTGGAGTTGCTCGCACTCGGTGGTAACGATCAGGCGCTCGTGACGCATGCCCGGCAGGTGATGGAACGGCAGCTGCGGCATCTCGTGCGGCTCGTCGATGACCTCCTCGATGTGGCGCGCATCCGTTCAGGCAAGATCGTGTTGGAGATCGAACGCGTCGAGTTGGCGGCCATGGTAGCCAGCGCCGTGGAGCTGGCGCGCCCGCACATCGACGCGCGCAGTCATGACCTTCAAGTCGTACTGCCGCCCGATACGCTGTGGACGAGCGCCGATCGGATCCGGCTGCCGCAACTGCTGGCCAATCTTCTCAACAATGCGGCGAAGTACACTGACGAAGGCGGAAACATCACCTTCAGCGTCGCTCAGCTGCAGGACCATGTCGTAATCAGCGTGCGCGACACCGGAATCGGCATGGATAGCGAAACACTCGAAAATGTCTTCGAGCTCTTCGCCCAGGCCGCGGGTACCGCCCACACCGTGCAGGGTGGATTGGGTGTTGGATTGAGCCTGGCTCGCAGCATCGCTGAATTGCATGGCGGTGTCCTCACGGCGCACAGCGACGGACCCGGCAAGGGCAGCGAGTTTGTACTTCGGCTACCGGCGGCTGAAGCACCGCAATTGCAGGCAACACCCGTTGCCCCGCCAGGCGAGCCCGCGTTCCGGCAGCGCATCCTGGTCGTCGATGACAACATCGATGCCGCTGAGAGTCTGGGTACGATGCTGGCCTACTCCGGACACGATGTGCGTGTTGCTCATGGAGGCGTGGAAGCCCTGAGCGCTGCACGCGAATTTGCGCCGAATGTGATGATCCTGGACCTCGGCATGCCGGAGATGGACGGCTACGCGGTCGCCCGCGCGGTACGCTCCGACCCGCGATTCGCCTCGACCCGGCTCATTGCCCTGTCCGGCTACGGGCAGCCCGATGATCGCCGGCGGACTGCCGATGTCGGCTTCGATGAGCACCTGGTAAAGCCGGTCGAGCACGATGTGCTCAACGCGGCACTGGGTTGAGGGTTTCAGATCGACTTGCTCATCGGAACAAACTCGATAGCCACACCCGGCGCAACGTCGTAACGGACGAGCTCAACACCTGAATAGCCGCGCGCCGAGTACAGCCGCACCCCGGGAAGAGTCGACATCAACTCGACCCGCGAAAACCCGCGCTGGCGCGCCTCGGATTCGCATTTCTCCAGCAGCATTGTGCCGATACCCCGGCGCGCATACGCGGGATCGACAAAGAATGCGCGAATTTTCGCCGGCTCGGTGCGCGGGTCGAGCACGCCCGAATCCCGTTCCGCGCGCTTGTCGCCACCAAACAGTGTTCGGCGGTAGCTCCAACCGCCGCAGCCGACGATGGCCGCCCCCGCTTCAACGACGAAATAAGTTCCATCCTGGATGAGTTGCGAATCAACCCCGAAGGTTCCCTGTAATGCCCCTTCGATCTGTTCCGCCCGGTAGTCACCCTTGCTCAACTCCCGGGCCGAACGATCTATCAGGACCCGCAACGCCGCGCGATCCTCGAGAGTGGCCATGCGCAAATTCATCATTCCTGCTCCGCCTTCGATTCATCAGTGCCCCGCCCCCGCGCGCTTGACACTGCCAGCTCATAAAGGTGCAATGCGGGCCCGGAGCTTGCTGGCAACCCAAGGGTCGCAAGACGTCCCGTGAATCAGATGCATCTCGTCGATACGACCCTGTTCTATTCGCCCACGAGCGGTGGCGTCAAACGCTATTTGGACGCCAAGCATGCGTGGCTGAGCACCCACACGACGTGGGAGCACACCATTGTCGTTCCGGGTCCCGAGGACCGGGTCGATCGCGGCGGCGTATGCACGTTGGGCGGATTCGTCGTACCGGGCTCTTTCAACTATCGCCTGCCACTCAATCCAGAACGCTGGACGGATCTGCTTCTGGCACTGGAGCCCAGTATCCTCGAAGCCGGGGATGCATTTCATCCGGCCTGGTGCGCCGCTCACGTAGCCCGGCGCCGCGGAATTCCGGTGGCCGCCTTTTATCACTCGAATCTGCCGCAGATTATCGGCCGCCGCGCGGGTGGGTTCAGTGAGCGCGTAGTGGGGCGCTACATCCGCTGGCTCTACGAGCGCTTTGACGTCGTCTTCGCGCCGAGCCGCCTGATGTGCGCGTACCTGAATCACCTTGGCGTGCATCACGCCGTGTACCAACCTCTGGGAGTGGACACTGAGGTCTTCAGACCCGAGCGACGCAAGCACGATCTGCGAGAGAAGCTGGGGCTGTCACCCGATTCGCGCGTGCTGGTCTATGCCGGCCGGTTCGCCGGCGAAAAAAACCTGCCCGTGCTGCTTCAGGCGTTCGCCCGTCTCGGACACCCCTATCACCTGTTGATGATCGGCGGAGACCACGAAGCCCGTCCGGCAACCAACGTCACCATACTTCCGTATCGCCGCGACAGCCAGGAGTTGGCGCAGTGGTTCGCCTCGGCGGATGCCCTGGTGCACGCGGGAACCAAGGAGACCTTCGGACTGGTGATACTCGAATCGATGGCTTGCGGACGTCCGGTCGTAGCCGTCAACGCGGGGGCCATACCCGAGTTCGTCGACGATGCTGTTGGGATTCTGTCGCCGCCCAACAGCCCCGACGGCATGGCGGATGCCATTGCAGCGCTGTATGAGTGCGACCTTGAGCAGATGGGCGCCGCCGCCCGTGCGCGCGTGCTGCAGCGCTATACCTGGAATCATGCCTTCCAGGCACAGACGCTGTCGTACGCATCCCTCGTCGGCTCGCGCCGCCCCGCGGTAGCGCCGCGCGAAGTCATCGAGCTCGTAACTGCCTCACCGCACGATCGGCAGTAGGCATCGCGATAGCAGCCCGGCCTCACCGGCCGAGCAACGCCAACAGCAATCGTTTGCCCAGCCGGTTGGAAGCGAGCCCCAACACAACACGCCAGAACACGCGCTTGCTCCACGGCACCAGGCGCGGTGTGATGGCGCGATAGAAGGTTGTCGACACTTCCCGGTGCAGGTGCGCTGACCGCGCAGGAAAGATCCATTCCCGCCGGCCGGTCCAGATACGGTAGCGCTCTGCGTCCAACTGCTCCACTGTTGCGTCTTCCAACGCCTCAGGCAAGTCAGCAGGGGCGCTGGCGGCAAATGCCAACGTCGCGGTTTCGTCAAGGCGATCAGTCGTGCGGCCGATGAGAGTGAGCCCCAACGGCCCCGCGTCGCGCCGGCAGCTGACACCACCGCGAAATCGAACAATCCGCCTGGCTTCATCCATTGGCGTCATCCACTTGTCCATGGCCCGCATTGCAACATCAACTCTTGCGACCCACACGCAGCGCAAGGGGCCACGTTACTTTGCGAGTACTGTGTGCATCAACCCATAGGGGCGCGAGTCGTTCCTCGAGGACCGTCACCGGATCGACGCCCTTGTCATCGACATAGCGGGCAGTCGCCGACCACGTGCGCAAATATCCGAGCAGATGTGCGCGCTCCCAGTGCGCCTCCATGTTGAATGACGGAGGCGCGATTTCCGCAAATGGGAAAGCCAGTCCGCGATAGCCCGCTTCGACGAAGCGGCGCTCGGGCGGCCAGTAAGGGCCGACGATACTCCAATAGAACTCCTGGAATAGAGCGTCAATTCCCTTGCCGTCAACCTGGAGCGGACCGTACGTCCAGACCGCCAGAACACCTGAAGGCTTCAGCACGCGTTGAACTTCGCCGTAGAAAGGATCTAGATCGAACCAGTGCAGGGCCTGCGCGACCGTCACGAGGTCCACAGACTGCGATTCGATACCGCTTTCTTGGGCAGGCGCGACCCGATATGTCACGTTGGGGCGCGTGTGCGCAGCGGCGACTTGTTGCGCACTTGCGTCCGTAGCAATCACTGCGTCGAACCGCTCCGCGAGTGCGAGAGTCGCCTGCCCAGTGCCGCAAGCACAATCCCAGGCGCTCTGCCGGTCGCGGCACAGCTGCGCCAAATAGTCGAAAATGGCCGGCGGATAGGCGGGGCGAAAAGCGGAATACTGGGCGGCCAGCCGTGAGAAGTGGTCCTTAAAACTCATTGGAGGCGCTCGTCATCACGCGAAGATGTCCGGGTATTGTACCGGCCACGTGATCTTCCGGTACGCTGACGGCTTCGACATCACTCATAGCGCCCCCGAGATACCCTTAGTGAGCTCATCTCTTCTGGAGCCCCGTCGCGGGCTGACGCTCGTTCACGCAACTTCGCTGGTCGTCGGCATCACAATTGGCACCGGCATATTTCTCAAGGCGGCCGTCATGGCCCAAGCGGTGGGAACTCCCGCCCTGGTGCTGGGCGCATGGGTCGTCGCGGGCATCATCGCCATCTTCGGCGCTTTGAGTTTCGCGGAGCTCGGCGCCATGCTGCCGCAGGCGGGTGGTGAGTATGTCTACCTGCGCGCCGCCTTTGGCGAAGTCCCAGGGTTCCTGTACGTGTTCAACAGTTTTCTCGTCGGTGGCGCGAGTATCTCGGCCTACGGAGCTGCCGTAGCCATCTTCCTGGCCGACATCTACCGCTTTGACAGTGTTTGGTTCGAACGCACGCTGCACTTCTTCGGATCCACATACACGTTCCAGTTGGGCGTGCGCCAGGTCATCGCCGTGGGTGTCATCGCGCTGTTCGCCATCATCAACTGCGCAGGCGTGCTGCTGGGAGGGCGCGTCCAGACGCTGCTCACTGCGGCCAAGGTCATTTCCATACTGGCGGTTGCCGGTGGCGTGTTCTTTTTCAGTGGCTCGGCGGATTGGGCCAACCTTACGGCGCAACCGGGCACGGGCGCGGGCCTGAGCGGCTTTGGAGCTGCGCTGTTCGCAGCGCTCTGGGCTTACAGCGGCTGGCAATTTCTACCGATGGCCGCCAGCGAAGTGCAGCAGCCGGAGCGCAATCTCCCGCGCGCTATTGTCGGCGGCACCCTGCTCGTGCTGGCAATCTATCTGCTCGTGAACATCGCATACTTGTATGCCCTGCCCCTCTGGGAGGTCGCCAGCTCCAATTCCACGGCCTATCCGGATGCGCCCTCCGTGGCAGCCAAGACTGTCCAGACATTTCTGGGCGCCAAGGCAGCGCCCATTGCCGCGCTGATCTTCCTGGTCTCATCGATCGGGGCGCTCAACGGCACCATACTCGCGCGTGCGCGCGTGCCGTATGCAGCGGCACGGGACGGCCTGTTCTTCGAAAGCTTCGGCCGCTTGAATCCGCGTACCCGGGTTCCGGTCATCTCGATCGTGTTGGTCAGCGGGTGGGCGGCATTGCTCGCCGCTTCGGGAACCTTCGACCAACTGACCAACATGGCCGTATTGTCGTATGCAATCTTCTGGACACCCGTCGTCTTGGCTGTAATCGTGCTGCGGCGCAAGCTTCCAGATGCTCCGCGCCCGTACCGGGTCTGGGGTTATCCGTTCGTGCCACTGGCGTTCGTGCTCGTGATGGCGTGGATAGTCGTGAATGCGCTGCTCACACGGCCCACCGAATCGGCTGCTACGATCGTGTTGATACTGCTCGGACTGCCGGCCTACCCGCTGTTTCGGCGCCGCCGGATGACGCCACGGCCGCAGCACGATGCATCGGCCGCATCAGAGTGACTCGAGGTCCCAGACCGTAAAGGGCGCGCCCCGGCGGAGCCAGAATCCACAGCCCGCCTCACGAAAATTGGTGCGCAGCCGCGAGCGGTACCAATTTGCGCTTCGCAGGTGCACGTTGGAGTCTGTGCGGCTGCGGTCGCAATTGTGCTCCCAATCCACGCGGGTCAGCGCCGTGAAATACAGTACGCCCCGGCACAGCTTGCCGAAGTTGGCGAGCGCGCGATCAGCCGTTCGCGAATCGAGATACTGCAGCACGTCGTAGCACACGACGACGTCGAATGGCGCGGTCGGCTTGTACGTTTCGATCTGCGCCTGCTGCCACCCATAGCGCTGACAAAGATATTCACTCGCTTCGATCCCTGTGTACACGGCACGCGGCAGGTAGCGCCTGAGCCATGGCCTCAGGAGCCCGGTGCCGCAACCCGCATCTAGGATTCGTCTCACGGGCAGGCCCGTGTGCAGCGCGTAGGCGGCAATCAGCCGTGCCCTGGCCTGGATCTCCCTCTTGCTCGTAACCGCCGTGTTCGGATCGTAGTAGAAACGCTTGTAGTACTCGTGATCGAAGCTCATCTATTAATTCAAGTTAATCAACGCCCTGGGACTCACCGTCGGCCAGGCCCAGCTCGGCGAGCAACCGCTCGGGATCCAGCGGCTTTGGGAGACAGGCGTCCGCCCCCGCCGTCATTATGCGCTCGAGGTTCTCCGGACTGGGAAATCCCATCATGGCAACGATCCGGACATGATTCAGCGTGGGACGGGCCCGCAGGCGGCGGCAGACCTCGAAGCCGTCCATGCCGGGCATCATCAGATCCAGCAGCAATGCGTGCGGGCGGAACGATTCGACCTTCACGCCCGCCTCGAAGCCATCGCGCGCAATCTCAATGGCAATCCGGGAGTCGCGCGACTTGATTATCTCGGCAACGAACAGCCCGAGTTGAATGTCGTCATCAACAATCAACACGCGGTCGGGGCGGCCGGAGCTGCGCGGCACTGGCGTGGCGCCCCGGCTGCGCGCGAACTCCTCGACATCACTGAGAAGGAAACGGCGATGACCACCCGGAGTCGTCAGCGAGCGCAACAGGCCGCGCGCGGCCCACTGGCGCACGGTCACGGGATTGACCATCAGCAACTCGGCCACCTCGTTGGGTGTCAGATGTGTCTTGTGCTTGGATTTCTTCATGATGTTCCTTTTCCACCCCTCCCCGATGAGGCCGCATCCGGCGGCGACCGGTTCCTTTTGCGCAGGCATTCGCCTGCTCACCACTGTGGGATTTGTGCGCTGCAAGCTTTCAAGCGTTTAAATCGATTTGTTCGATTTGTTATTCGCGTTGTAAGATTGAAAATTGCTAATTTGACAGAATATCAGGACGTAACGACCCCAGTGGTGATGTATCGCTCTAACCCCCAGTGGCGCTTTTCGAGCGCGCGCCGGACCACTACAGCACCGCCGGACTAAAGTCCCACACTCGTATCGCCGGCAGCACCGATTGTTGGTACCGCGCCATGTTGCCGCAAGTTGGATTCGCGCACCAACATCTCGAGCTGCGCGGCACTAAAACCGCCCTGCGGTCGGCATTTTCCAAACTCCGGTACACTGGTGGTGCACAGCAGCGTGGAGCGGCTAACCACTGAAGACGATAGGCATCATCTCCGATACGCATGGACTGCTTCGCCCTGAGGCTGTCCGTGCGCTTGCGGGCGTACAGCACATCATTCACGCAGGGGACATTGGCGGGCCCGGGATTCTCGAGGACCTGCGTGCCATCGCCCCCGTGGATGCGGTCAGGGGAAACAATGACAAGGGTCCTTGGGCTGCGCAGATCCCGCTTTACCTCGCACTGGAACTGGAAGGTGTGAGCATTCACGTCCTGCACGACGTGAAAGAAATGGACGTTGACCCTCGAGCTGCCGGCTTCGACGTCGTCGTATCCGGTCACTCACACAAGCCGACGGTGACCGAGCGTGATGGCGTGCATTTCGTCAATCCGGGCAGCGCGGGTCCGAGACGATTCAGCTTGCCGGTAACAATTGCCCGTCTCGACATCGCGACAGGCGCGGCGAGCTTCGTAGCCAGAATCATCGAGATATTGTGAGCGATTCATCGATCTGCCCCTACGGCAGTGACACCCTATTGCCGGGTCCGGCGCTACCGGCGTAGATTCGCGCCCGTGGTAGCAGAGACCCCGGATTCGCTGATGTCTTCCTTGCAGCCAGATCGCCGGCCCGCGATCTGGCCGTGGCTCGTAATGCCTCTGATCGCGCTGACCGCGTTCTATTACTTGGACCGGCTGAGCAGGGAGGCCCGCGAGCAGGACGATCTGGCCCCAGCGCCGACGGCGGTTCACGCAGACGGGCCCGCTGATTCTTCGACCACGCCCTGAGCCAAGCCGGGCGGCCACTCGCTTACGCACCGAATTAAGGCTCTACGGCCACGTGGTGGTAGCATACGCGCCCCCAATTCACAGCGATCCGCACCGACCCTGCAGCCCGGCCCCCCGCCGCGCCGGCATGAGGCGCTGACGGTCCCCTCCCAGCTATGTCCCGTCCCGCAAAGACCCGCGTTCCCAAAATCGGTTTTGTGAGCCTCGGTTGCCCCAAGGCACTCGTGGACTCCGAGCGCATCCTCACGCACCTACGCGCGGAGGGCTATGAAGTCTCCCCAACCTACGACGCAGCTGACGTTGTCGTCGTCAACACCTGTGGCTTCATCGACGCGGCCGTGGATGAGTCACTCGATGCGATAGGCGAGGCGATCGAGCAAAACGGTCGGGTGATTGTGACCGGATGTCTCGGGGCTCGTCCGGAGCGCATCCTCGAACGGCATCCTCGCGTCCTGAAGGTAACCGGACCTCACGCCTACGAAGAGGTAGTCGGCGCCGTTCATGAACATCTTCCGCCACTGCATGATCCCTTCGCGGATCTCGTTCCTCCACAGGGAGTGCGGCTGACGCCGCGCCACTACGCCTATCTGAAAATATCGGAAGGCTGCAACAACAAGTGCACCTTCTGCATCATTCCTGACATGCGCGGCCGTCTCGTCAGCCGCCGGATCGACGAAGTGCTGCGGGAGGGTGAGCGGCTGGTGAAGGCCGGCGTGAAGGAATTACTGGTCATCTCCCAAGACACCAGCGCTTATGGCGTGGACATCAAGTACGCCGCCGCGTCGTGGCGAGACGAGCCCTATCAGACGCGCTTCATCGACTTGGCACGTGGCTTGGGCTCGCTGGGCGCGTGGGTGCGCCTGCACTACGTTTATCCCTATCCGCACGTGGATGAAGTCATCCCTTTGATGGCAGAACGGCGGGTGCTCCCCTACCTCGACATACCCTTCCAACACGGAAGTCCCAGCGTGTTGAAGCGGATGCGCCGCCCGGCTCATGGGCAGGACACACTTGCGCGTATTCAACGGTGGCGAGCCGAATGCCCTGACCTGGTTTTGCGCAGTACCTTCATTGTCGGCTTTCCCGGTGAAACCGAGTCCGAGTTCGAAGAGCTGCTGCAGTGGCTCGACGAAGCGCAGCTCGATCGCGTGGGTTGTTTCAAGTACTCGCCCGTCGAGGGCGCGGTGGCCAACGCCCTTCCCGATCACGTAGCCCCCGAGATACAGGAAGAACGGTACGCCCGCTTCATGGAGCGCGCGGCAGCCATCAGTACGCAACGACTTTCAGCCCGTGTCGGCCGAAAAATGCGTGTATTGGTGGACGCAGTCGAGAAAAATACTGCTATTGCGCGCAGCGAAGCGGACGCGCCCGAGATCGACGGCGTGGTACGAATCGCCAAGGCAGGCAAGCTGCGCGCCGGCGATTGGGCGGAGGTTGAGATTACCGGGGCGGATGCCTACGACCTCCAGGCGAGGATCCTGCCCGCCCAATGACCCCCATCGCACATGGACCGGCCTGATCTAAACTCCTACTTCCAACGCATCGGCTGCACGGCAGGCCCGCGGCCGGCAACGCTCGATACCCTGCGCGCGCTTCATCTCCACCACGTACAAGCGATTGCCTTCGAAAATCTCGACCCGTTGAGTGGGCAGTCGGTGAAACTCGATCTGCCCTCTCTCGAGGGCAAGCTCGTGCACGGTGGGCGTGGAGGCTACTGTTATGAGCACAATCTGCTCTTCAGCCACGTCCTGCGTGAACTTGGCTTCCGCGTGACGGGCCTCGCCGCGCGGGTGCTCTGGAACGCCCCGGAGGATGCCATCCGCGCGCGCAGCCACATGCTCCTGCGTATTGATTTCGGCGTCGAGCCGTATATTGCCGATGTTGGTTTCGGTGGCCAGACACTCACGGGCCCCTTGCGTCTCATTGCCGATGTGGCGCAACCGACTCCGCATGAGCCTTACAGACTCATTGCGCGCGATGGCGACTTCGTGCTGCAGTCGCAGGTGCGCGATTCATGGAAATCACTGTATCGTTTTGACTTGCAGCAGCAGTTCCAGGTGGACTACGAAGTCTCCAGTTGGTACCTGTGCAATCACCCACAGTCGCCTTTCGTGACCAGCCTCAGGGTGGCGCGCCCGTTCGCTGGCGGACGGTATGGGTTGTTCAATAACCAGTTGACCCTCCATCCGCTGGACGGCCACACCGAACACCATAAGCTGGGTAGCGCGGAAGAGATCCGCTCGGCACTGCAGACCCATTTCGGATTGCGAGTGCCCACCAATCCCAGCCTCGATGCCGCCCTCGCGCGCCTCGTGGGGGACAGCGCTACCTGATTATCGGAATGCGCTGGACCGCGTCCGCCTCCTCGGGAGCATTGCGGTCAGTACCGAATCCCGCCGCACGAAGTGGTGCCACAACGCCGCCACCGCGTGCATACCCACGAAGATGAGCAGGCCCCAGGCCAGCCAGATGTGATAGTCACTCAGTGTGTCAGCCAGCTCGGAATCGGACGCGAGCAGATTCGGTAGATGCACGGTCCCCAAGAGCGCCAGTGTGATTCCATGTGCATTCGTCAGCGCCCAACCCTCGAGAGGCAGCGCAATCAACAATCCGTACAGCAGCACATGAGTCGCCTTCGCAGCCCAACGCACGATGGCCCTCATGTCCGGCGCATGATCCGCAAATCCGTGCCACATGCGCACGGCAATCCGCACCCCGACACCGATGAGTACCAGAAGACCCAGTTGGCGATGGGTTTCCAGCAAAAGCTGCCGCCAGAACTTGTCCTCAATGGCGTCGCGAAGGAACATTGCCGCAACCGCAATCACAATCGCGGCCACCGTTCCCCAGTGCAGCGCCACGGTGACGACGGGGTGTTTGGGTCGCTCTGCAGCAGTATGCTCCAGCACTACGAATACAGGCGGGGGCGCAAATCCCACCGGTACTTCGGGCTTGCTCCTGAACAATACGGGTCTGCGCCGCCGCGCATGGGTTTGTCTGTTGAGCATGGCAGGCCTCCCGGGGGGGGGTTCGGCTAGAACTGGTACGAGTAGTAGGCTCCGACCACATGCACCGTGTAGTTCGGAGCCAGCTCGTTGGTGGGGAATTGCTCAGTGCCGGTGCCGAGCTGCAGCCCGTCATACGCGAAGTCCACCGCTTTGGTGCGTTGGTACCAATAGAACAGCCGCAGGTCGCTCGAATGATTGATGGCGAATCGCGCGCCCAGCCGCAACTCGAAAGTCCTCGTAGTCACAGCCGGCAGATCGGCGGTCGGAATCAGGAATATTGCCGGGACACCGGGGGGAAGCACCGGTGCACCTGCGAGCGCAAACGGATTGTTTGAGTAGCTTGCGCCACTGACACCAACATCCGTCCGCGCTCGCGTGAAGATGATGTCGCCACTCAGATCGAGCCTGCGCCGCACCAGCCCCTTCTTGACCAGTGAGAAGCCAACCGTATCGGCGCGGTCGCGCATGTCAGCCGTCCAATTGAGACAGGGGTCCAGCTTGCCGTTGCTGTTCTTCGCCAACACGGTGTCGTAGCAATTGCCTGCCACCACTGTGTTCCCAGGCCGGCCCACGAACGCTGCGTTGGTGTTGGAGCCGAAACCGTCTCCCGCGGTCCGGGAGCGTAAATTCTCGTGAGTATAGAAGGCGCTGGCGAACAGGCGATCATTCACCGCATAGGTACTGTCGAGGCCGGCCGACCAGCTGTCCGATCTGCGCAGACCATAGATCGAATGATTGTAGTCATCCTTGTCGTACTCGAATGTGCCTTGCAGGGAGAGCGGCTCGGAGGGCTGCCAGTCCAATGAGGCGCGCGCCCGGTTTCGATTCCGGTCCGCCAGATTGAAGCGCCGTATGCCTGGAAGCTCGCTCACATTGTCGCGGCTGCCGTATTGCGACTGGGGCACGATATTGTTGTTTGGGGAGAAAATCGCCGCGTTGCCGGTCAGTGGGGTGGCGGGAAAGCCTGCGAGCGGGCCAAAGCCCGTGAGGCCGGTCTGCGTCAGGTAGCCGTAGACACTCGTTGTCGCACCGACGGTAGGCGCGCCGGGTATGACGTTCGCCATCGGGACCAGAGCGAGCCAGGCGTTGGGGTCGTAGTGCACCCGCCGCTCAGAATAGCCATAGCCCGCTCGGGCGGTGAGGCTGTCGAACAGATCGGCGCGCCACTCCGCATGCATCGTCCTCTCGATGCTCTTGCTTGCATTGATGCAGCTGTACCAGGTCCCAGCGCACGCACGCTCGATTTTCTGCCAGTCGTATCCCCCAGTGAGCTTGTGGCCGTGCCCCAGAGCGTAGTCGGCGTCCAGATCGAACTGGTTTACCTTTTTGCTCTGTGGCCGATTGTTGAAGATGTTGACGTTGCTCGCCAGCGTGTTCGGCGCAAGACCCAGCGCTGCGTTGAACGGTGAGGGTGCGGCACCTCGTTGAAGGTTCGCGTCGTAGAAAATGAACGTTTGGACCGGTGTCCGATTGTCGCGGTCGTCGTATTTGTAGCGCGCCAGCCGTGGGGCGTGTGGCAATTGGTACAGTCTTCAGTAACCGGGCTGTGCTCCCAGAGAAACGGGCCACGCCGATCGGCATGACAGGTGTAACAAGTCTCGTTGACGCTGTTTTTGACCATCAGCTTGGGGCCAAGGGAGCCGTGCGGATTGTGGCAATCCGAACAGGCCATCTCGCCGGCCTCGATCGGGTGGGTAGAGATCCGATGGAGTTGCGCCCGTTGGCTCTTGTGGCAGGAGAAGCACACCTCCGGCTGTGTAGTGGTCGTGAGCACTCGGTCCTTGTGAGTGTGGATCTCGTGACAGGAGGTGCAGGGGACATCGCTGCGCTGGTGTTCACTTCCCATCCAATGGGTGCGCTGCCCGTTCTCGTGGCACGTAATGCACGTTGTGGCCTGAAGGGCTATGGGCGAGGCGGCCACCTTCCCAAAAACGATATCAACCGGGGGTCGGGTGGAGGACCCGGTGGAATTCTTTACGTGTGCCACGCTCGCGCCGTGGCAAGACTGACAGCCGGGCGTGCGCGAATCCGCTTTTACCCCGTGTGCCGTCTTATAGATTGCCAGTACCGGTTTTGCTTCGGTCTCGTCGTGACACCGGGTGCATACCTGGTCCCCCTGCAACGTTCGGTCGGGCTCATCGGCCAGTGCCACCGACGCTGCGCAGCCAGCCAGCAGCAGGACGACAGCCAACAGGGCGCGGCGTATTGTTTGCATTGTTATTGACCGCCTGAATCACTTGTTTTGAACCTCGTTACCGGCGCCAAGCGCTCCTTTCAGCGCTTCGTACCTCCCTCCAGCGCGAGGATCCATTTGACGAGATTGAGAGTCTCGCTCGAGCTCTTGGTCTTTACCTTCTTGTGCTCTTCCTCGTGGCCGTCATCAAACTTCACCTTCTCGCCACTGGTAACGTGATAAATCAGCTTCGCTTCGGCATCCGCAACGCCCTTATACTTGGCGGCCGCATCGCGCAGCGCGGGCCCATCCTTCTTCTTATCGACACCGTGGCATTTGAAGCAGCCGCTGCTCTTCGCGAGATCCTGCGCTGCGACCTCATCCGCCGCGTACCCCTCAACCGGCCGCACCAGAGCAATACCCGCCAGCAGCAGCCCGATCAACACGCTGCGGCGCAATACACACACGGAGTTTGCACGAGCCACATCAACCCGCCCGAAGCCGCTTTTCTAAAGGAAACTCAAGGGCGGCGTTCTGGCGGTCAACATAGTAATTCCTGGATTTGCGGACAATGCGTACATACCCGCCGGCGGGATCTTCTGACTTACCCCCGTTCCGGGTACCAATCTGCCCGGCAGAGTGGGGATTGACCTGGGGGTGCGGATGCCTCGCCTCGGCACGGCTGCACAAGGTTTGCCTATGCACAGGCGAACAATATCTAACTGGACCTGATGCGGATCAGGCGCCACGATTTCACCGGCCCTGACTGCTGCAATTCTTCCTATCCCCTCGGAGGTCAGCATGGCGTTGCTTTCGTTGCGACAGTTGCTCGATCATGCGGCCGCGCATGGCTACGGTGTACCCGCATTCAACATCAACAATATGGAACAGGTGCAGGCGATCATGCAGGTGGCGGACGAGACCGACAGTCCGGCGATATTGCAGACTTCCGCCGGGCCAGGAAGGGCCTGCGGCTGGCGGGTTGATTCAACGCTTGAGCTACTCGACCGTCACACTCTTGGCAAGGTTGCGCGGCTGATCAACGTCGGTGCCCTTGAGTATCGCCACATGATAGGCGAGTAGCTGCAGCGGCACGGTATATACCGCAGGCGCCTGAAAATAACTGATGTGTCTGGGCATCTCAATGACCGTCACACCATCGCTCGGCTGGATGCCGGCTTCCGGATCCGCAAACACGATCAGCTCACCGCCCCGGGCGCGGACTTCCATCAGGTTCGACTTCAACTTCTCCAACAGGTCGTTGTTGGGAGCAACGGCGATGACCGGCATGTCGGCGTCGACGAGCGCCAGGGGCCCGTGTTTGAGCTCGCCGGCCGGATAGCCCTCGGCGTGGATGTAGGAGATTTCCTTCAGCTTGAGCGCGCCCTCCAGGCCGATCGGATACAGAGCGCCGCGGCCAAGGAACAACGCATGATTCTTGTCGGCGAACCGTTCGGCGAGCTTGTGGATCACTGAATCCAGCTCGAGGGTCTTCTCGATCAACCCCGGCAACTCGATCAGCCGCGTCACGAGGCTGCGCTCCCGCTCGGCATCCGCGCCGTTGTGCCGCGCCAGCGCAATAACCAGCATGCCCAGAGCCGCCAGCTGCGTGGTGAACGCCTTGGTGGAGGCAACCCCGATCTCGGGACCTGCCCGGGTCAACATCACCAGCTCTGACTCGCGCACCAGGGAGCTTTCCGGGACGTTGCAGATGGAAAGCGCCGACAGATACCCTGACTGCTTGGCCAGCCGCAAAGCGGCGAGGGTGTCGGCCGTCTCGCCGGATTGCGAGATGGTCACGAACAGAGAATTGTCCGGCACGAGGGGACTGCGATAGCGGTACTCGCTCGCAATGTCCACGGAGCACGGCACTTTGCAGATCTGCTCGACAAAGTATCTGGCAGTCAAGGCGGCGTGATAACTCGTGCCACACGCGACGATATGCACGTTCTGAGTCCGCTTGAAGACTGCGGTCGCGGCAGGACCGAAAGCCGCCTCCAGCAGCCGGCCGTTCGCAACGCGCTCCTGCAACGTGTTGGCAATGGCGCGTGGCTGCTCATGGATCTCCTTGAGCATGTAGTGCCGATAGGGACCCTTTTCCGCGGCATCTGCCGACAGCTCGCTTTCGCGGATCGGACGCTCGACGGTGTTGCCTTGGCTGTCGATGATCCGGATCGACTTGCGGCGGATCTCCGCGACATCCCCCTCCTCCAGGAAAATGAAGCGGCGGGTAACCGGCAGTAACGCGGCCACATCGGAGGCCACGAAGTTCTCCTCGACCCCCAGCCCAATCACGACGGGACAGCCCTCGCGAGCCAGGATGAGGCGCTCCGGATCCTCCTCACTCACGACCGCCAGGGCATAGGCACCTTCGAGTTCCGCCACAGTGGCGCGAACGGCCTTGAAAAGATCACGAACCGTCTGCAGATGCCGATGAATCCGGTGGGCAATGACTTCAGTGTCTGTTTCCGAAGTGAACTGGTAACCGGCGCGCTTCAGCTCTTCGCGCAACTCATCGTGATTCTCGATGATCCCGTTATGAACGACCGCCACGCCATCGCGCGAGAGATGCGGATGCGCGTTGCGCTCGCTAGGTACGCCGTGCGTCGCCCAGCGCGTGTGGGCGATTCCAATCTTTCCGGAAGTAGGCGTCTGCTCCAGCGCCTCGTCGAGCATTCGAACCTTGCCCACGGTACGCAATCGTTTGAGATGATGGGTGCCGTTGAGTACGGCAATGCCCGCCGAGTCGTAGCCGCGGTACTCCAGCCTGTGCAAGCCCTCCATCAGAATGGGGACTATGTTTCGCTCGGCAATGGCTCCGACGATTCCGCACATTGTCTTCTCTTGTCCTTCCGCACCGATGCCCCGAAATGGGGCTACAGCAGGCCGATCAGTTTGCCTGAAACGCCCAGAGCGCGCAGTCCAGGCTTGCGGCAAAGGCTACGATTGGAAAATATTTTCTTTTATTAACAGGAGGTTACGGGGGCGCGTCGGTCCTTAGCCTGAGCGCGCCCTGAGATCGGCAAGCGCCACACGCGCCTCATCGGCTCCCGTGAACGTGCCAGGACCCATCAGCGCCGACTCGAGATTGCTGAGCGCCCGATCACGGTGTCCCAGCTGCAGCTCCGTCATGCCGAGGTGATAGCGGATAACCTTGGCCTCCGGCGCGCGCTCCACCGCTCGCTGCAATACCGCCACGGCATCCTGATACTCGCGCCGTTTGAAGCGCACCCAACCGTTGGTATCCAGAAGCGAGCTGTCATTCGACGTCGCAAACCCCGTCGTCAGGTCACGCGCCCGGTCCAGGCTTGCCTTATCAGTCTTATACGTCACCAACAGCATGGCCAGATTGTTGGCAGCGAGGTTCATACAGCGCCGTCAACTCGACAACCAACCGCGGCTCAATCGGCGCCAGAGCCAGGGCTTTTTCGTATTCAGCGATGGCGGCCGCCGGATCGTCAGCCGCTAGACGTGTCAAAGCGAGATTTCGGTGCGGCAACCACGCCCGCGGAGCGACGGTGCTTGCGCGTCCGAAAGCCTCGCCAGTACCAGCAGGCCCAGCAGCAGCCCCTGGACCGGAGGGCTCAACTCGACGGTCAGCAGCGTTGCGACGAATAATCCCGTGGCCAACGCAAGGCCGCCAACCGCGGAACCGGAGCGGAATGCACTTTGCGAGGCCCGGGCGCATCAGTCAGACCGATCGCGGGCGCCCAACGGGCGAGGAGCGGGATGAGTGCCGAAGTGACCGACAGCGCGACGACGAATGCAAGAAAAGTTGCACGGAATCCCTGGTGTTTCCAGCAGGCTAGCGTCAGGTTGCGACAGTTTGGTTAAAGGTTGCAGATGCGCGGCACGCAGTAGCACGAGGACGTAGGTCGCGATACAGTGGCGGATGCGATTCAATCAAAGAAATCTTCCTTCCGTTCAGGGCCTTGGCCGCATCCTGTGTCTGCTGGCCGCGATCGCCCTGCCGAACCTGCAGCCCGCGGACGCGGCCCCGAAGGCCGATGTCACAGCCACCATCCGGCAGAACATCGAGTCGCGATTCCCCGGGGCTCACATACTCGAGGTACAGCCCTCGGCCATACCCGGATTGTATGAGCTGTTCATGGGCGATCAGATCGTGTACACGGATGCGGCGGGCGACTACCTCATCGTCGGCTCGATGGTCGACACCCAGACCAAGCAGAATTTGACCGAAGCGCGCCTGAACGATCACGGCAAGATCGATTTCGGGGTCTTGCCGCTCGCTCAGGCCATCAAGATCGTGAAAGGCAACGGCAGCCGTCAGTTCGCGGTGTTCTCCGATCCGGACTGTCCGTTCTGCCAGCAGCTCGAGAAAACGCTTCTGACCGTCAACGACTTCACCATGTACGTGTTCCTGTTTCCGATTGCCTCCCTTCATCCGCAGGCGCCGGCCAAGGCACACGCGATCTGGTGCGCCGCGGATCGCCCGCAGGCCTGGAACCAGTGGATGCACGAAAAGAAGTTGCCGCCAGCCAAGACGTGCAGCGGCGACCCGATCGATTCCCTGCAGAAACTCGGCGACACGCTACACATCAACAGTACCCCGACCCTCTTCTTCGCCAACGGCCGCAGAGTCGCCGGTGCCATCCCCGCCGCCGAGCTGGAGAAGGACCTGGCGGCGGCGGCGAGCCCACCGAAAGCTTCGACGTCCAAATAAATCCAACAGGCGGGAACGCAGCGGCGCCGCTGTCATGGGAATTTATTCAGTCTGTCATCTGCCACCGGCGTCTTGAACATAACAAGATGCCTGTAGGCGTCTGACTGAATCTGATCACAGGCGTCATGCACGCACCAGCCAGATTAGCGCGACTGGTTTCGGTTTTACGGGTCTTGGTCTGCTCACTCGGTGAACGTGCGAAACGCTTCAAACTCGGCGGTGGTTTGATCGAGCTCAGCAATCACTTCGCAATAGCGGCGCCACGCGTATCGAAGCTCATCCGCTTCTCTGGGTGTCACTCTTTCCAGGTTTCGGCGTACGGTTTCGTGCTGGGACTGGACAAGCTGGTGGCGACCTTCCAACCGATCGAGCCGATCCCAAAAATGGGAGCCGAGCCATTCAGCTCGCTGTTCTTCACACGCACTCATCGCCTTCACCCTGTCTGCGCGTTCTTGTCGGAACGGGTGAGACGTTAGTGGAGGAGTGCTACAAATGCGTTTCAATGTTGCAAGGAGTTTCATCGCGTGCCCTCATAGATTTCCGCGAGTGACATACTCACCTCAACCGAATGCGATTCGAAGACATCATCCGGCGCTGTCAGCACCGTGGGATTCCAGTTATCGCTGCGACGGAAAACCACGACCTCGAGTGACCGCTGCGCGACCAGAACATATTCCTCAACGGAGCTCAGGCGTCGGTAGTTCAGAAGCTTTTCCCGCCGATCGATGTCTTCCGTGACAGGCGAGAAGACCTCAACGATTACGCAGGGCTCGGTCAGATAGGGCAGATCCAGTGCCTCTGTGGTGAGAGGCCCGAGGGCGACCATGAGATCCGGCCGATACAGGAGATCACAGTCATCGACCTGCAGCCGCAGGCCAAGATGCGAACAGATCATCTTGGATGGCCCGACACCCAGCTGCGCGCGGAAAAGATCCAGCAGGTTACCGACGATAACTTCGTGCCGTGGCATCGGAGCTCGCATCTCGAAGATCTCCCCGCCAACGTACTCGTGGCGAACGGGACTTCCATGCTCCATCCGCAGAAACTCCTCGACGTTGAGAGGCCGGCGGCCACCCGGCGGACCGTAGCCCGACCTGAATTCCGCCACCGCATCGATGAGATCGGGAGAATTGAGCATCCACTCGGCCAGCTCCTCGCGCTGAAAGCGTGTGAGCTTGCGAATGGCTTCCCGTAGCGCGGGTATGTTGGCCGGGCTGTCGGTCTGAAACTCTTCCAGTGAGATGGTCATTCGGGCCCCAACGTCCATGTAGGTGGCAGCAGTGTAGTGAGGGGCTGGCCGAAAGGCAGCTCAATTAGCCTGCGTGTTTGCCCAGAAATGCGCTCAGCGCGCGCTGCTCTGATCGCCCGCGCCGTGACCCGCTCCCTCGTAGATCTGCGCAAGCGAAACCTTGATTTCGACGGCACCCGATTCAAACACATCCGCTGGTGCTGTCAGAACCTGCGGGATCCAGCCGTCGCTGCGCCGCATGACAGTGACCTCCATGGATCGTTGCGCGACCAGGAGATACTCCTCCACCGACGGCGAGTAGCGGTAGTTCAGGGCCTTCTCACGCCGGTCGATAGTTTCCGTTGACGCGGACAGCACCTCAACGACCACGCGGGGCTTGGTCAGATATCGCATGTCCAGCTCTTCGTCCGTGAATGAGCCGCAGGAAACCATGACGTCGGGCAGGTAGATAATGTCATCGCGATTCACCTTCAACCGAACTGCCGTATGAGAGCCCCAGGCCCTACAGGGGCCACCGCTCAGTTGATTCTGAAAGCGAGCCCAGAGATTCGTCGTGATTATTTGGTGGCGAATGACCGGAGGGCTTTTCGCAAAGATCTGGCCCGCCACGTACTCGTAACGAGTCCCTTCGGGGTTTTCCATCTCCAGGAATTCTTCGACCGTTAGTAGCTGGCGCCCGGTGGTCATGATTTTGCTCCAGGTTTTGGTAACGACTGGAACAGTGTAGCCGCGCGCACCCCCCGCCGGCGTCGCAATCTGGTTGCGTGTTTGCACAAAAACTAACTCGACTCGCGTCGCCAACTCGCGAAGTTTCTGACGTCCGTATGGACCTGAGGCCGCCGCGTCGTTACCCGACGCCGCGGTTCGACGTCTATTTCTTCGTCTTAGCCGGACGCTGCCAATTTTCGATCGTGACTTGCTTTGCGCGCGCCACAGTCAACTTCGCCGCGGGCACCTCTTTCACCACCGTGGAGCCAGCTGCGATAGTGGCTCCGGCGCCCACGGTAATTGGTGCCACCAGCACACTGTTGGATCCCGTGTGCACATCGTTCTCGATCGTCGTGCGGTGTTTATTGACACCGTCGTAGTTGGCAATGATCGTCCCGGCGCCGATGTTTACGCGCTCGCCCACCGTCGCGTCGCCAACATAAGCCAGGTGATTGGCTTTCGAGTCGTTGCCCATATGGGCGTTCTTGACCTCGACGAAATTGCCAATGTGCACGCCCCGCTCCAGCCTCGCGCCGGGCCGGGTCCGCGCAAAGGGTCCAATGATGCAATTGGGTCCGATCACCGTACTGTCGATCATCGAGTGGGCGATTAGCTCAGTGTCGTCCCCGATCTCGCTGTTGCGAATGACGCAATTGGGCCCAACGCGCACCCGATTGCCGAGCTTCACCGTTCCTTCGAGAACCACATTGATATCGAGAAAGACATCGGCTCCATAAGAGACCTGCCCACGCACATCCAGCCGAGCCGGATCTGCAACAGTCACGCCGCCCAACATGAGCTCGCGCGCAACACGCCGCCGATACGCAGTCTCGACCTCCGCCAACTGAACCTTGTCGTTCACACCGAGAACCTCAACGACGTTCTGCGCGACCAACGGATTGACTGCAATCTTGTCCTCAACGGACATCGCAATGACATCCGTGAGGTAATACTCACCTTGCGAGTTGTCGTTGCCGACCGATTTGAGCCACTTCTTCAGCAGTTTCGCGGGCGCCGCCAGCACGCCCGTATTGCACTCGCCGATCTGCAACTCCTTTTTGGAGGCATCCTTCTGCTCAACAATCTTCTGCACCTGATCGCGCCCATTGCGCACCACCCGTCCGTATCCCGACGGGTCGTCTAGAATTACGGTCAGCAAGCTGATCTGCTTGGGTCCACACAGCATCAGCAGCTCAGCCAGGGTTGCATGGCTGATGAGCGGTACGTCTCCGTAGAGCACCAGTACGACATGATCGTCCGGAATCTGCGGTGTAGCCTGCGCGACCGCGTGCCCCGTGCCGAGC
>Ga0207710_10000219_pt1 | contig 50209 bp, 34 predicted proteins | sample KBSS24metaG_FD_184400 | JGI IMG/M metagenome (GOLD analysis project Ga0207710, IMG submission 184400) | Switchgrass rhizosphere microbial communities from Kellogg Biological Station, Michigan, USA - KBS S2-4 metaG (SPAdes) (version 2) | ecosystem: Host-associated > Plants > Roots > Rhizosphere...
ATGCGCCATCCGTCCACGGTCAGCTCCCAGCCCCCCGTCACCTGGCCGTGATCCGACGAGTGCACCCCCATCGCACACCCCGGAAAGTCACACACCGTTCACCAGCAGGCGTTCTCAAACACCTTCTAAGGGAACCCACGCCAGCCGCCAAGTAGCGGATCTCTACCGCCGTTTCCACAGGTCCCCCCGAAACTGTGTTCGTGTGTCGCCGCGCGTCACCGCCGGGCCGAAACTGCCTGGTGCGCGACCGTCCCAGACTCTCCCGGCGCGACGTGCCGGGGTCAACGAGCCGAGGGGAGACAACCGGGTCCTCTTACCCTTCGTGTACGCTGCCGGCGTCGCCAGTCACGAACGGGGGAGACCGGTGAGCCCACGCACGGCGGCGTCGCGCACCGACGCCACGGCGCGGCAGTTCCTGACGGCCGCCGCAACCCTGATCGACGCCTACCTCAGCGAGCATCCGCAGGATCGCGTGCCCCGTCTGCGCTCCATCCGCTTTCCGGCCGCCCTCGACTGGCTGCGCACCGAAGACGTCATACGGCTTGTCGCTCGCACCGGGCTCCCCGGCGCTAGCCGCAGCGCCTTCTTCAACCGCTGGCCGACCAAGGACGAGTTCCTGGCCGACGCCCTCGTCTACACCCTGCTCTACGAGGACGAGATCGGCCCCGACCCCGGCGATCCCGACGTCTTCCTCAAACAAGCCGTGGGGGCCGCCGCACACGGTGTCGGCACCTGGCTGGTGCAAGCCTCCGAGGCGCTGCTCGTGGAACTCGCCCGCTACCCGCGCAGCTACCTCATCACACACATCGCGTGCTTGCTGTCTCAGCACCCGGTGCTCTGGGACGCCGTCGCGCCGACCGTCCAGCGCCACCATGACGCCTGGGCCGCCGTCTACACGGACCTGATCGAAGGTTTGGGCGTCGTACTGCGCCCCGGCTGGACACCGTACCGGCTCCAACTCGCGCTCCAGGCCGTGCTCGACGGATTCCTAATCCGCCAGCGCCTGCAACCGGACGACTATCCATCGTCAGGCTGCAAAGGGCTCGGGGTGTACGCGGACACTGTCGCCGCCTTCATCCTCGGCGTCGTGGACACCGATCGCACCGGTGAAACGGCCAGGGCCGCGCTCGACCGCGTTCTCACTACTCAGCCTCCACCCCGGTCACCGTGACCGGGACGAATAGCTTTCGCATGGTGCGTAGTGACCGGCTACGGCGGGGCAGGCGGTTCTCCGCATAGTTCACCATCGTGTCCACAGCTGACGCCCTCTGGCGGCGGGAGTCCGAGTCCAATGCTCCCGACCCGCCCCCAACCCCGGAGCCATCGAAGGCGGAGGCGGCAGTACCCGCCGGAAGCGCCAGACCCCGCCTCCGCCCTGCGATCTAAAAACGCCCGCGCCTAGGACGTCCTGCACTGGCAGCACCACCAACTCCCCATCTCCGCAAGAATCTTGCGCAAGCGCCTGGCGATCGGCACCGGCCTGACCGCTCCGGGGACCCGCCATGGTTTCTCCGGACTGGCCGCCGGAACGCCGAAGGCTGTCTCGGGCTCGGAGCCCGCCCCGCACCCGCAGCGGCGCCTCACCATCCATCGTCGGCACGGTGGTGCATACGGGCTAAGATCGGTTACGGTTGCGCAGAAGTTGGGCGTGCTAGTACTACAGCCCCAGTGATCGCCGTGTGGTCTCTTCTTGGACTGGCGGTGTGGCGGGGGGTGTGGGCGGCCGCCGCGTGGTTCTCGTGGTTTTGTGAGAAACAACAGAGATGCCGCCGCGGCCGCCAACACCCGCGCACGCCCGTCGGGAATCACGCCGGCTGAGAGCCGCTCAGCGATCGCATACCAGACTTCGGCCGCCGACCCCGCGTTCCAGACGGGTAGACGCTCCAACGGGAAACCGACGCTGCCGAGCAGTCCCCTCACGGCCGCTGATTCGGGAAAGGCGAGTGCGAGCGCGCGAAGTTCCTCCTGCGAGAAGGCACTCACCGCTGTCATCTCCCCGGTGTCTCGGCGTGAGCCGGCTCGCGGTCAGCACTGGCCGAGCCAGGATACGACGTGTCGATCCAACCGATCGCGGCCCAGTACGGGTTCAGCACTGTGATCGCGTGGCCAAGGCGGAGGACTCCGCTCATTGGGAGACGTGTCGGCGACCGATCTCGGCCGAAACGCTGCGGCGGCGCCTGCACGTCAGTGCGTCCACGGCCTGCCGCCTCGTCACGCTCGTCCGGGCCGGGCATCCCGAAGCTGCGCGGCCCGGTCCCGGAGCCGTTCCCGAGCAGGACCTGACGATTGACGCACCCAAGTCCGCCGTGGACCAGCCGGCGGTAGTGCGTGAGGTCCGCGAGCGAGTGGTCGCTGCCGCGGCGGCGTGACCAGCGAAATCTCCGCCGGCCGGATGGGTGCGTCGACGCGGTCCACGTAGACGTGCCCGTCCGGCCGGAGGCTCGGCAGGCTGCCAGCTTCCCGGTTAACGCAGGCGGATCACGGTACCGGCGTCTCGGGAGGTTTGGACCAACCGAAGTGATCTTTGAAGGTGCAAGATGGAGACATGTCCGACGGGGGTGTGGCCGCGGGCGCCTCGATGGGCGGGGACGCGCAGTGGGACTTCTTCGTGGCCTGTGCGCCGGTGGATCGGGATTGGGGTGCCTGGGTTGCCTGGACGTTGGAAGCCGCGGGATTCGAGGCCTGGTTCGGGGCGTGGGACACGCTTCCGGGCGCTAACCGGGTCAGCCGAGTTCAACTAGGGATCTCGCGGTCGGCCCGGGTGCTGGTCGTGCTGTCTGATCGTCCTGGTTCTGATGGCGGCGAGGGTGAGTGGCACTCGTTCTGGGAGGACGATCCGGCTGGGCGGCGGCGCACAGTTCTGGTGGTCCGGGTCGCCGAACTCCTCGCGCCGCCGCTGCTCCGTGGGCTGGCGCCGATCGACCTGTTCGGGCTGTCGGAGGTCGAGGCGAGCACGAGGCTGACGTCGGAGGCGGCCGTCGCTGTCCGTGGTCTTCGGACGAAGCCGGCCGAGGCGCCGTCCTTCCCATCTGGTGATTCGACGGCACGACGGCCGCCGTTCCCAGCGGAGGCGGCGCGGACGCCGGCTTCGGTAGATGACGCGCTGGCCAACGCGCTCGCGGCGACGGCGGACCGGCACGCTCGGTTGATCGAGTCTCGGTTGCCGAAGGCGGCCGGCCCTGCGCGTCCGTTCGCCGAGCGGCTGGTCGGCTCACTGACCGCGGCCGACGGGCCGATAGCGCTGGTCGTGCATGGCCGTGCGGGTTCCGGGAAGTCCACCGTGACGGCGGAAACGGTTCGGCAGCTACGGGAACTGGGCTGGACCGCGGCTGTCGTCCGAATGGACACCGTGGGCGACGCAGTGCGGACCGCTGACGCGCTTGGCCGGGCGTGTGACCTGCTGGGCTCACCAGTGGCCTTGGCGGCGGAGGTCGCGGCGGGTGCGCCTGCCGTGGTGCTGGTGGATCAATTGGACGCGGTGAGCGAGTACAGCGGACGGATGGCGGACTCGTTCGAGGCCGTGGACGACCTTCTCCGGCAGGCCGAGTCCGCTCTCAACGTCAGGATCGTGCTCGCGGTGCGCACCGTCGATCTTGAAGAAGATCCGCGGATGCGTAACGTCCTGGCGGACAGCAGGCGGGTGGCGAAGGTCGAGTTGGACGACCTCGAGCCGGCCGAGGTGCTGGCAGTGCTCAGCCGGCTCGGCGTCGACGCGGCGGCGCTCGATGCCGCGATGCTGGAACTCCTGCGGGTGCCGCTGCATTTGGCGGTGTACTGCGGCCTGTCCGCGTCGTCGCGCCACCGGACGTACGCCACACTGACGGAGTTGTACGCGCGGTACATAGGTGACTTCCGCCAGCGGATCACCAAGAAGATCGGGACGCTGGACTGGGAGCGGATCGTCGCTGCGGTGACGGCCGCGATGAACGACCGTGAGAGCTTGGTCGTCCCGGCTCCGGTGGTTGATAGCCAGTTTCCGCCCGAACAGATCCGCGCGTTGGAGTCCGAAGGCGTGCTCCTACGACAGGGCTCCCAGGTTGGGTTTTTCCACGAGACCTTCTTTGACTTCGTATTTGCCAGCGGGTTCGTCGCGGCGGGCCGGGACCTGCACGACTTCCTCATCGCGGACCGGCAGGCGCTGTTTCGCCGTGCCCAGACGCGCCAGGTGCTGGAGTACCTCGCCGAAATCGACAGGATGGCCTTCCTCACCTCAGCGCGGCGGCTGCTCACCAGCGACCGGATCCGTTCGCACCTGCTCGACGTCGTCATCGCGGTCCTGCGACGTCTGCCAGCGACCGCCCAGGACTGGGCGGTCATCGAGCCACTCGCGTTCGACACGGGCCGCCGTTCGGCGCAACTCGCGGGTCTGCTCGCGGAGCCGGCCTGGTTCGACGCCGCCGACGAGGCGCTGCGATGGGAAGCCCTGCTGGACGGTCCAGCAACCCAGGATTTGGCCGCCCGTGCGGTGATCGCGGCGGCCCGATGCCGGCCCGACCGGGTCGCCGAACTGGTAGCTCCTCGCCTCGGGAGAGCTCAGCCGTGGCAGAACGTGCTTCTGCCTTTCGCGACCGGTTCCGGGTCCGCCGGCCTGGCGGATCTGGTCGTCAGATTGATCGAACGAGGGGACCTTGACGGCCTTTACGGCAAGGCCGCCAACGGTTTCGACTTCTGGCTGCAACTCAACGGCACCGCGAGCCGCGCGCCGGCCGACGCGGCGAAACCGGCCGGGGCGTGGCTACGCCGCGCCGTCCTGCGCGCCCGAGCGGACGGCAGCGAAGACCCGTTCGAATCCGGGCACCTTCTGCGCCGCTCGCCGTCTGGCCCCGGGGTGATTGGAAAGATCGCGGCCGATGCGCCTGACGCCTTCGTTCAAGAGATCTACCCGATCGTCGTCGACGTCGTTACCCGCGCGGCCCGGCCGGCCCCCGAAGGGCGACTGCACCGCTGGACCCGGGGCCGGATCCCGGGCGTGCCCAACCTCGACGGCGCACTGATCGACGGTGCCGCCGAGGCCCTACGCCAGCTCGCAGGTGATCAGCCAGCCCTGGCCGCTGAGCTGGCGAGAGAACTGGCGGCGAGCGACGTCTTCGAGCTTCGTCAACTCGCGTGCCGGGTCTGGGCCGCACTGCCCGATCTCAGCGATGAAGCGGTCGACTGGCTGCTGTCCGACGACCAGAACCTTTACCTTTACGAGCCCTCCCACGAGCTTGTCGAGGCGGCTTCTCAGTACTGCGACGACGAGCATCTGCGGGCACTGGTCCTGCGGTTGCTCGACTACTACCACGAGGACGAGGCAACCGGACCCCGGCGAGGACAGACGCAGTACTGGCTGCTCACCGCCGTCGACCCAGCACGCCGCAGCCCGGTCGCCGAGCAACGCCTCGCCGAACTCGCCCCGGCCTTCGCCCAACCGCTCGCACCCTTCGAGGACTCCCACAGCGGAAACATCGAGCCTCCAATTTCCGCTGACGAGGCGGCGCTGCTGTCCGACAACGACTGGGCCCTGAAGATCCGCGAGTACCCGCACGACACGGTCGACTGGTCGCGCCGACCGCCAGTCAGCGGAGCGCCAGGACTCGCCAGCCGGGTACGAGACCGCGCCACCGTCGAGCCCGAACGCTTCGCCGCGCTGGCCCTCACGCTCGGCCCCGACGTCGCGCCCGTCTACCTGTCCAGCGTGGTCAGCGCGGTCGCCGGCAAGGTGCCGGCGGATCTGTTCACCAACCTCTGCGTCCACATTCGTGCGGTGGCCGGGCTCGAGGCCGGCGCAGAGGTGTGCCGCGCGATCGGCCGGTCCGCCGCCGCCGAGCCGGCCCTCCTCACGCTCGTTGAGAACTTCCTCGACGACACCGACCCCGCGCACGACGCCGAAGCCAAGACGGCGAGGACCCAGGACGACGAAAACACGGCCGCGTTCCACCGTGACGCGACCCGAGCAGCCGCAGGCGAGGTTATCGCCCAAGTCCTGCACACCGCACCCGAGCACACCCCTCGCCTCCTGCCAGCGATATGGCGGCTCGCGGCCGATCCCGCGCCCGCGGTCCGCGACGCCGCCGCGCTGACGGCCCGCGTACTGCTCGGCATCGAAGCCGATACGGCGCTACAGATCGCCGTCATCATTCTCGACGCGGCCACAGGCGAGGAAGCACAAACCGTGCGGCTCCTTGGCGCCGCGTTCGAACGGGAGCCGGAGCGCTTCGCGAGCTACCTGCTGCGAGCGATGACCGGATCCGAACCGGTCGCGGAGTACGGGGGCGCCGTCTGGGCCCACCACTCCCTGCGAGGCCCGCTTCCCGCCCCGCTTCCGCGAACCATCAGGGAACTGTCAGACACTGCGCAGCAAGGAGCGGCCGAGCAGTTCGCCGCGCAGCCCGTCGAGGCCACGGACCAACTCGTTGCACTGTTCGACGATCCGGAGGAACGGGTCCGGCACAGAGCCTCGATCGCCTTCGAACGCCTCGACCAGATGCCAGCTACGACCGCCACCCGTCTGGTTGCCGCGTTCACCACCAGCGCCGCCTTCGCCGAGAACCTGGACACGCTGTTCCACGCCCTCCAACGCAGCAACCGGCTCCTGCCCGAGACCGCGCTGGACGCCTGCCAGCGCGCTATCGCGATGACGGGCAACGACCTCGGCGACATCAGAACCGCAGCGGCGGGCGCCTCAATCGACATCATCGGCCTCGTTCTACGCATCTACCGCCAAGCCGACGAACCACTCCGCCGCCGCTGCCTCGACCTCATCGACGACCTCTCCGACGCAGGCGCGCTCGACCTACAGAACGCACTCGCCGCTGCGCGGTAGCCAGGGCCACTCGGGCCGAGGTTGAACGCGTTCATGACCCCGAGGACGTGGCCGATGCGCCATGAGCGACCAATGTCACCCACAGTGACGGCCAGAGGAGACCACGGGCGAGAGCCATCGGCTGATCGGGCCGCTGATCGAGGGCGTGGGCAAGCGCGAGATACACCACGGCGTCCGCCCGGTCCGATCCTGACCATTCGACATCGACAATGAGATAACTATCTATTGACGAGCGGACGAACAGTGCCGTCAGCCGTGAACGCGTCTGCCAGCAGGTCGACGTGAGGTACATCGTCAGCGAGTCCGTAGCGCGTCTGGAGAAGGGTACGGAATGCGCGAATATTTGGAGTAGACGTCGGCGGTAGTAGTCGCCAGCGTCGTTGAGCGACCGCGATCAGCGCCATATTCATAGCCTCTTGCAAGGATTTTGGTGTGAGCGCTGCGAATGGTATCGGTATGCTGTCAGCTGTCTCGGCCTCGTGCGCGAGGGCGCGTAGTTCATTTTCTGTCGAGAGCGCTCGACCCGAAGATCCTCCGGCATGCGCGCGGAAGTTTACTCCTACGTTCGCGAGCGCTAGTAGTATATGCCAGTCAAGCCATCCCTCACCTCGCAAGAACCAAAATCCGGCAAGCGTCGCTGGGTCGGCAAGTGCGCGGGGGAGCGTCTGGCCCAGCAGAGTCGGTAGGTGTTCATAGTTCTCGCGAATATTTGCCAAGGAGGCGGCCCTGTCATATTCCGGACCAAGGATCGTCGGGAAAGAAAGCGCCGGGGCTGGCGTCGGATGGTGCGCCTTGGGGAACGAAATCTGCGCCACGTTAGAGACCAAATCGTAGTGGTCTTGAGGTAGTATGCCGGCTGTCTCATCATAGGGGCGCGCACTGTGAAGTTTGTGTACAAGGCCGGCCGCAAAGGCTCCTTCGACGGTCCGGAGGAATTGATCCTCTGGCCGTACACTCAAACGCCCGAGTAGACTAATTAGGGCAACAGAAAGCTCCAGCTGGAAGCTTTCTTGATCTCCATAGTCGGCATAAGGGGCTAGCACCACGGTACACTCAAGAAGGTCATTGTTCGGCGCTATTTGAACCGGTCCTCGATCGACATGGGGTGTTCCGGCTATGATCTCAATCTGGACCTCCTGCGGCAGGAATACGGGATCGCCAGGCGCAAGTTCGACCAGTAGAATCTGTGCCGCAGCAGCAAACCGCTCGGCGACGAGCACCGTTTCGCGATCGTTTACGCAAACCAACCTCCAGACGGTCCCGAGAGCTGCAAAGGTAAGCGTCCGCTGCGGTCCCAGATCTGCGAAAGCTCGGCCAGCAAGCTGTTCGTCAGCAGAATCCACAAAGCCGTCCTCGTCGAACTTAAACGAGTCCCTCAATTCACCGGCTGCATCGGCCATGAGCTCCCCATAGCCTGTTTCTCCGAGTGTCTCGCGTAGCACGGGCAAAATTTCGGGGCGGAATCGATCGGCTGCGAGAATCGGTGTCATGATATCAAAATCGAGCACTTCCAAGCTTGGATGGATGTCATGGTTGAATGCATCCTCAGCAAAGACATTGTGCGCGCGAATAGCAATTTGGGCGATCGCCATTGCATCTCCCCATGCCCCCGCAAGATAACAGTAGTCCACAGCATCGATGAGGACCTCGGGCACCAGGTCCTGGACTGTAGAGCCGCCTGACGAGCTCGCAATGGTAGCGACAGCAAGCGCGTACTGCTTCGCAGCATGCGGCAGACGAAGCTCGGCGTAGATCCGCCCGATTAGTCGCATCGCTAGCAGCGTTCCACGAATGGTGTCGCCGTGCCACCAGTTGATCTTAGCTTGGTGAAATTCGCCAAGCGCGTCAAGCAGACGGCCTGCGCGGCGAAAGGCGAGCGCCCGCTTCCGGCATCGCTCGGCGACAGCGGCATCGCCAGCGACATCTGCGACTGCGGCATCGAGCGCATCTCTCACCTTTGTGTACCGTGGATCCGGCGAAAGAGCTGGTGCGAGCAGCTGAAACATCTCGCTCATGGTTCCGACCGCGTAAACGCGTGCCTGTGGCAACAGATCGATGAGTTGCTCTAGATAGTCAAATCCTTCTGCACGGTCCAAGGGCAGATCTGTTGCTACGGGAAGTCCTTCGCCTGACTCTTCTAGGCGTAGCCGCTCTGCGGCGACCTCTTGCGGTGGAAGCAGTATTCCTTCAGGCTCCCGCTGTATTTCCGTCCATCGGGGCTGCAAACATAGATGGGCGGCTACGTCTAGTAGCCTTGCTGTTAGATTCGGGTGTGTCGAAGGGTCCGTCATGGCCAGTATTTGACGGCAGCGTTCGCGCAGCGTCAAATTTCTTTTGCGCAGTTCATCTGCCGACACGGATCCAAGCCATCTACGCCACGCACCTCCCCAGTACATCAGCAGAACGCTTGCGTCCGAAAGGATAGATGTCGATTCGGACGCCTCGGCGTGGTCGAGGACGGCTCGGATATCCTCCTCGACACCATCGAGTGTGTTGAGACCGCGCAGGGTCGCTACTGCGCACTCGTACCGCGCTCGAACTGCGAGTTCGCGATCTTCATCGGAAGTGATGAACTCGCGCATGTAGTCAAGCCATTCTGGAAGATCGACTCGTGCTTCATCATCGAACGTTGCGTGTCGGAGGCCATCTCGAACCTCCGAGAATGTACCCATGGTATACCGTGGTTCTTCCCGATTTCGCAAAGCGGAAAGTGTCTGGGTGTACCAATTTGGTTGCGGTTGCTCAGGAGAGGCTGGCACCATATGTGAGGGGAAGTCAAGGTAGCGCTCGGCCACCCAGATTAGATCGGACTCGGCCAGTAGATGCGATATCTTCTGGCCATCGAATACCTCTAGTGCGACTCCGTGCGTCGAACGCGCGTGCTCCTGGAGTCGATGCTGAGCGGAAACAGGAATATCCTGCACGGCGAAGAAAGCGACGCGCTCAACCGTTTCACCGCTCCCGCAGATCGAGGCCAGATCTGATCGAATCTTCGCTTCGACTCCGGCACGCTGAACGGAGCAGGCGATAACGAGCGATTTGCTGCTCGCACGGCCTACGAATCCACCAGTGTTAGGCAGCTCCTCGGGCAGCCGCGTGTAGTAGGACTCGGCGTCTCGCCCCTGATCTCCTCCGGCACTTACCGGCCCCGTTGCGAGGAGTACATTGCTGCTTAGCCGTCGCTTGGCGACACGGTAACAGATTTGCTCGAAAATATGGTGATCGTTGGAAGAGGTGATGTGATCCAGATGGAAACGAATGTATCGTTCTGCCTCGACGGGCGTCGCCAAACCGACCTCCGAATGAGTGACCGATCCGAGCCGGCGCGACGCCGGGAGTACTGAGATCACGATCATACGCCAGAGCTTTGTAAGGTCGCGCATCGCGATGATTCGTAGCACTCGGTAGCAGAGCCCTCAGGGCGATCTTGTGTAGCCGGGGGCGATCGGCAACGGATGGCCGGTCCCCGGTCGGGGACGTAGTCGTCGCAGCGCTGGGAGCTCAAGAACCTGGTTCGGCCGGGGACTCGCGCGCCACGACCGGAGTCGAACCCGCAGGTCAGGACACCGTTGATGTAACGATCAGGTAAATAAGATCGCAAATCCTGACACGAAAACCGCCAAACGCCCAGGCCAGGCGGCATGCACCACCCACCCAAGGGTCGGCTGGTGGACCATGTGTACCAGCATCCGAACCGTTTGATCTTGGTTGCTGGCCCTGAAATCTCTGTCCGGCCGGTCGCTACCCGGGCCCTGACCAGGGACGATGCCCAGTGAGCGCGCCGACCGTAACATCATCTACCGAATCGAACAGGCGTTCCGTAGACCTGGTGGTCCCGGGCGCTTCGACCCGTCTGGTGACCGTGATCGTCGGCGTGGTGGTCGCGTTGACGTTCCTCTTCGGGTTCGGAAATGTCCTCGGGCTCGGGCTGCGTCTCGGTGTTCCGATGTGGGTAGCGCCACTGGTAGCGCCCGCAGTTGACCTATCGGTCGTCGGCCTATTGCTCGGCAGCCGGCAACTCGCTGTGAACGGTGGGCCGGTGGAGGTGCTGCGCTCGACGCGGAGGCTACTCATCTTCGCGAGCATGGTAACGCTAGCATTGAACATCGCGGAACCCCTGATCGCCGGCGAGTACGGCAAGGCCGCGTTCGACGCCGTCGGACCGCTGCTCCTAATCGGCTGGGCCGAGGCCGGCCCGAGCCTCCTACATGCCATACAAGCCACCGCAACCGGCCGGTACCCGACCGAAACGCGGGCGGCTGACAGCGCGCCCCCGCCAGTGGTCCAGCGTCGACTGCCGGCGTCCTCATCCGCTGTCGAGCCGGTGCGGGACGGGACTGCGGTCGCGGGTCCGCTGTCACGGGAGGCCGCGCGCGAGGCGCGCAGGCAGGACCTGCTGCACCGGGCCCGCCCAGAGGACGTGCTGCACTGGCAGCAGCACCAACGCCCGATCTCCGCGGAAACGCTGCGCAAGCGCCTGGAAGTCGGCACCGGCGCGGCTCGCAGTCTGGTCGCCCAGCTGCGCGCCGACACCCATGGCGTCCTCGATGGCCGCGGCAACCGGCCGGCGTCGTAGAGCTCGCTGGGGAACCGGGCGGCCGATCTGGACGGCCGCTGATCCTCACGCTCGGCCGACAGATCACACCGTGGTCGCCGGTGTGGTGCCTGCCGAGCTGTAATCCTCACGGGTGAATGACGTCACCGCGAACGACGGTCGATGCGGTCAGCCCGCGGGGGGGATTGCAAACGGTGGGCGGCGAGGCGAGTTTCGAGCTTGAGGACACGGGCGGCGAGATCCGCTCTCTCGGGCACCATGACGTCGGACGGTCTGGGAGGATTCGGCGATATCCGGCGGTCCGGCCGGTGGTCATGGAGGTCGCGACCGTTCCGATGACCGAGGAGCAGCGACAGACGGCCGTCTTCGCATTGGCGGCGCTGATAGCACGCTGGGAGCAGGCCGGTTGCCCCACCGGTGTGTCTGACCAGATCGACTGAACCGCCTACGAGAAGCATCTGAAAATGCGTATCGGGGCGTGCACGTCGAGCCTTAACCCGCGGGCGGCTTCTTTATCGGCGGCTTGCGGCGATCGTGGCCTATGATCGTGTATTCGCGATGCAGGTGATGGCGGAGCAGCCATAGCATGCGCTCGCCATCGTAGAGTTCAACGCCGAGACGCTCTGCCTCCAGCCGCGCGTCCGGGGTGAACCCCGACGTCGTCATGATGATGCCCTTGGTGAATTCCCGCTGCGTGATCGAGCCGATGATCTCCCGAACGGCGTCGATCTTGACTTTGCGGTGCGGCGCGTAGCGTTTCGCCTGGATCGCGACCCGGCCGCCGACGAACGGAGTCTTGTTCACCGCGACCAGGTCGATGCCGCCATCAGCGAACTCTCTCGTGCGCCGCACCTCGTCGAACTCGGGGACCGCCCTGAGCAACTCAAGGAGGAGCCGCTCCCACTCGAAGCCATCGAGATCCAAGAGATTCTTCACATGGTCGAGTCCGGCCGCCGCGTCCAGTTCGTCGGCGTAAGGTAGATCGTCCCAGGGGTATTCGAGGATGGGTTGTACGGGCTGGTACTTCTCTGGAGTCTTCGAAATCTTGGCGTGCAGGCGTGTCAAGCAGTCCACGGGCGTGAGGCGAGCCAGGTTCAGGCGCTCGAACTCGGCCCTGGGTACCTGCACGCTGACTAGGCACAGCCGGGCATCGAGGCCGGTCGCGGTGTCCACCGTGTCCACAAATCCGTTGCAGATCACGCTGTGCACGATCGTCGTCCGATCCGCTTTGAACGCGCAGCGGAGCGTGCGTAGCGCGATCTGTGCGACGACGTGCTGGTACAACTCGTTCCGGCCCGTGATGGTGATCTTCTTATGCTTGAACTCTTTCTTGACAGGCATGTACTCAGCCGACTCGAACTCCGGGATAGCCCCCATCAAAGGGAGATCGATGTCAACGCGAAGTTCACCGTCGGCGGGCAAGAATGCCACCTTAACCCCCGTTGGAAATCTCTCGGGGTAACGTTGCATGGCCAGAACCTCGCGGAAATAATCTGCGACAGCCCTGCGCTTCCCCTCAGCGAAGCCGGCCGCTGCTTGATCGACTGCCGCGTGCTGACGTCGGACGCGTTCCTGCTCGCGGTCGACTGTCTGCTCATACGCTGCCCGGGCTCGTTCGAGATCCACCTGCCGGTCCTGCTCGGCCGACCGGTGCATCTCGACCGCGAGCGCGTAGTCTTCCTCGCCCTTCGCCTGGTCCGCCGCGTACGCACGCCTACGACCTGGTAGAACCGCGCCGAGTCCGCTTGGAGGGGTCGGAAGGTAGGTCTCCCGCCGCGGCGCAGGAAGCGGCGTCAACAGGCGCGCCGACGGCCGGAAGTCCGGCACGACCAACGTCTCCTTGAACCTCGCAAACGGCACATACGGATCTTGATCGAGCGTGCCGGTCAGAAGCGTCCGCAGCTCGGTCAACTGCCCCTGCAACACACGAGTCGCCGCCTCGGCCCGCGACCGCCCCTCCGCGATCTCCAACTCCCGGGCCCGCTTAGCAGCCTCACCCGCACTCCCCGCAGCCACCGCGCCATTCTCACGCAGACCGACCGGCGCCGTACCGACTTCCCACTACTCGCGTCTACCGGAGCAGCGGGGGCGATCTTCGTCCGTGGTAGAGGACGGGCTGATGTTAGCCTCGGCTCTCCTGGCCTGTCAGGCCACAGCACGATGACGCCTCGACCAGAGGTGCGTCCCGTCGGTCTCAGGCCCACCGGCGCGGGCAGGGGTCTTGCCGTCCCGGCTGGCTCTTTCACGTCCACGGAACCGGCTCCACCTCGCCAGCCCATCCACGGATGACCGAGGTGTTTTGGACCCGGCCAGCGTAGCCCGCCCAGCGCAGAATCAGCAGCTCCAGGTAGTGACCGAGCAGCGCCCAGGCCTCCACGAGAAGGTTCGAATCGCTGTATAGATCCGTCGGATCCTTGGGGTGCATGAGGCGGTGCCGAACTTCGGTGACTGCCGCCGGCCCGTCGAGCGGCGCGGTGGGATCGCCCTCGTCCCTCGCGAACTGCCTGAGTGCGCCAAGGCGATCAGGGATCTTCGGCTGAACCGGTAAGGACGCGGCTACCAGCTGGCCGCGCAGACGTTGCGCTGCCTTCTTGCCGTCGTATTTGCCGGGATCGGCACCTTCTTCGAAGACCTTGACCTGCCAGCAGAGCTGCTCGATCGCCGAGTAGCCGACGGTGATGCGCTGTTCGACGAAGCCTCCGCGCTTGGCAAGGACGTAGCTCTGGAGGATGTGCGAGGCGTTCCGACCCCACAGTGGATCAAGGAGTTTGCTGCCGATCAGGCGTGTCACCTCGTCCATCGGGCATGCGTGCGGATGCCACCAGGGCCGTACCCCACCCATCTGATCGGCACGGCGGACCGACCACTCACGCCACACGAGCGCGCCATCTTCGTCATGTGCCATCGCCGGTCCGGGGGCTGCTTCGCGGCCCAGCGCGAATGCCACCGCCTGGTGGAAGGCCCGCAGGACCGGCACCACGTCGGCGGCTACAAAGGCGTCACCGTCCGCGCGACGGAGCACGGCCAGGTGCGTCACCGCGTGGCCGCCATGGTCCTTGAGCTCGCGTGTCACCTTGCCGAGGTCGGGACGGGCGTCGATGGTCATCTCCCAGTCGCCGAGGTTCCAGACCTCGCGACCCCGCCAGACGGCGTGCTGCGTGCCGTCGTCTCCACCCACCACCCGCAACACCGCGCCGCGACCGCCGCTGGTGTCCGACAGGTTCACCCACGAGACCTCGATCGACCGGACTTCCTCGTCCGCCTTCCCGACGATGCGACCGCTGTCGAGCCAGCCCGCGTAGTTGTCAAGATCACGGTTGCTGACGTGCGCACTGTCGATCGAGTAGCCGGTAGCGAACGCCTGATCCTGCAGGACGAAGGTCATCTCGTCGGGGGCGGAGTGGTAAAGCGCGAACGCTTCGGTGTCGAAGTGGGCCGTCCAGCGGATGTCTTGCTTCACGCCCCAACGGGCGACGACCTCGAAATCGCACTCCAGTCCGGTGCGCTGCTCAACAGCCCGGCCGCGGTAGAGCACCTCATCGGCACTCAACCGGCTCAGCGATAGCAAGCCGGGATTAGCAGCGGCGTCGATGCCGCCCTGAGGAGAATCCACCTCGGAGTTACCCTCCGCAGACGCGGAAACGTGATCAGCCATGATCAATGCACGGTGCCGGCTCGCGTTGCCCAGGTCAAGGGATTTACCCCTTGGGCGAACGCCTGCCGTACGACGGCTGCATCCCGCGCCGTCGCGTCGCTCCGGCTCGTCTGATCCGGCAACCCAAGCGCCCGTGACCCAGCCGCGGGGGCGGGCCGGGTCGCTGGCTGTTGCGCTGCTCATGACCAGCCTGCCGTGGCTCAGCGAGAACGAAGCCCTCTAACGGTGCGTGTACTTTCCCAGCAACCCGGCCGTGGCCGCCAAGATGGCCTCCGCGTCGGCGCGACTCCAGGAGAAGCCTTCGGTGGTGCTGTCATCATGGTGGGCGGCGCTGGCCATGCTCTTGACGTCCCAATAGATCGCGGCCCAGCGCTGCTCCTGGTTCCGTTGCTCGCCTGGGGTGTTGGTTACGCTCTTTCCGGACGGGATGCTGACCAGTCGGGAGATGTTCTCCAGCACCCTGCGGCAGGTGGCCACGCAGTGCTCCCACTGCTGGTCACGCAGCTCGGCCCGCGCTTGGCGTAGCCGGGCGGCGGCCTGAGCCAACGAGGCCGCATTCTCATCAGAGACGGCCGGCGGTGGACTGAGTGCCGAGTCGGTCAGCGGACTGGACACCCGGACCAGCACCCCGACCTCGGTGCCGGCCTGATCCAGCAGCTCCAGCCAGCGGGTGCGAGGGATACGCACCGGCACTTCCTCGTGGGCTACAGGGTGCACGCCGTCCGGCGGCGTCAGGAGGGTGGCCTGGAGTTTGAGACGCAAGGCCATGTCGTCCTGGCCGCGTGCACGTTCTAGGCAGATGAGCTGGTCGTCCGTGAGGGAGACGACCAGCTCCTCCCCGGCCGCGTAGCCGCGGATGCTCAGAACCTGAGCCGCTAGACCGGCCACCCACAGGAAGGACGGCTGCTCAGTCCAGATGGTGCCAGTCACGAGCACTTGGGCGTTGCTGGCCGGGTCCTGAGCATTCAGCCAGGTGGCGGCGATCTGGGTCGGCAGCACTATGCGGTGGTTGGCGACGCCGGGTGTCAGGTGGATGTCCTCGAAGGCGACGTGGATCTGCCCAAGCAGGTCGTAGCGAAATGAGGCCATGGTCACGGAACAAGAAGTAGCACGGGTGGGCGGCCCCGTCAGGCGCCTCTGCGGGCACTGCCTGCCGTCCCGCCAGGGGAACCGCGGCAATTGGCGCGCTGGCGAACGGGTCGCCGCCCCCTGCGTCGAGGGCGTGCCCAGCACGGTTCGCACTTCGGCCGTGATGAGCTCCTCCTCGGCGAGCTGCGCAGGCGGCCCGGCTCGCCGTCGTCGGTCGCCAGGCCACAAGATGCAGTTACCGAGTGCCGTCAGGCAAGCTCGCGCAGGCAGGACCTTCTGCACAGAGCCCGCGCCAAAGACGTGCTGCACTGGCAGCAGCACCAACGCCCGATCTGCGCGGAAACCCTGCGCAAACGCCTGGAAATCAGCACCGGCACCGCCCGCGACCTCGTCACCCAGCTACGCACCGACACCCACACCGCACTCGACGAACACGCCGCCCAGCGGCGCCGTAGGCGTGCGCTGCCTGGGACTGCATGGCTCGATGTGGTTACCCGTGGGTTGCGGTAGGCGCGCGTGTCGCCGGAGGGAAGCAGCTGCTTGTGGGTCCAGGTCCGGGCGGCGATCTGGACCGCGTTCCAGGGCGGGCCGACATGCGGGCGTAGACCAAGGTCGAGCTCGGCGAGCACGTCGATGTGGTCACGGCGAGGAAGAGGTCCACCCCTCTGCGACCACGGCACGGTCGCGGCCCTCGGTCCAGAGTGCCATCCATGTCCAGATTTTCTGGACATGGATGGTAGGGTCGCTGGCTATGGCTTCAGCTGCGGAGATGCTCCATGCCACGCTCGGAGAGACGGCGTACAGGGCTCTGCGGGTATTGGCAGGCAGTCCGATGTCCATGTCCGGCCGGATGGTGGCGGCCGAACTGGAGGTTTCTCCGACGACGGCTACGTCGGTGCTGGGGAAGCTCCGCGAGGCCGGGTTCGTGGAATCGAGCCGTGAGGGGCGCGCCTACCGGTGGCACCTCAACACCGACAACCCGGTGCTCCTTTCCTGGCTAGAGGAAACGCGAAGCGAACTGAGCGCGGCTGGTGTGTCGAGTGGGATGAGTCCATATTCGACTGGCGGCGGTGGTGTCACCTTCGAGCGTAAGGTCGCAGTCCAGTATCTTGCCCACATGCTCGTTGGCGATGGGGCCGCGGAGTTGGGCGACGGCCGGTTCGTCGTGAGCGTTGCCTTTCAGAAGGCGCCGGAACATTCGGTCGACGATCTGGTTGTCCGCGCCGCTCGCGCCGACGAATCTGAGCCATCCCTGGTGCTCGCCGTTGGTGTGCGCCGTGCGCCTGATCTAGTGCCAAGCGACAAGTCGACCGTAAAGCTCTTCAGAGCGTTCGTACGGGAGGTCATTGACGCGCCCGTCGATGGTCCGGAGCACCGTGTCGCCCTTGTCGTCGCCGGCCCACAAGATCACGCGGAGCAGCTCGCCCTGCTCGCCGATCTTGCTGATAAGCAGATGGACGCGGCCAGCTATTTCGGCCTCGCCCGCGCGGAGGGCAAGTTCCTACGCGCTGTCCGAGAACGTCTTGTTCAGATCGAAAAGCTCGTCAAGCTTGCGCTCATCGACCTTGGTTTCGCGCGGCCGAGCCAGGAGGTTGTGGAGCACCGAACGTGGGAACTGTTGTCACGGCTGACTGTGATCATGCCGCGCCTGGAGACACCTAACGAGGCCGACTGGGCGGCGGTGACGAACGCCTTGATCCCCTTCGCGAGAGGTAGGGACCTCTATGGTGCCTCGCGGCTGCGCGAGCGGCTTGTCGCGCTGGCTGATGAGTACCCACCGAAGGCCGCTACCGTCGACCTGAGTCTTCTCCGGCGCCACGCACATGAGGTCCTCGACGATGCGACGCGTCGGCACCGGCGTGGCTGGGAGGCGCTTGTCCACCTTCACGAGCGATCGATCGCGTCCGTACGAGAGGAGATCGCTTCCGGCGATCACAGCAGGACCATCCACCTCGATCGAAGCGGCACCACGGCCGAGCTGCTCGCGGCCGTGGGCTCAGCGAACGTGGCTGTTGTCGCTCACGGCGACTCCGGTGTTGGCAAAAGTGCCATGGTTGTTGGAGCGGCGACGGGAGCCGTGCGAAGCGATCCCGGATCGACGCAGGTGGTCTGCATCAACCTGCGTCACCTTCCGCCGACGAGCCTCGCGCTTGAGTCTCACCTCGGTACCCCACTCGCGAGACTCCTCGGGGAACTCAGCGCCCCGCGACGCCTGCTTGTGATCGACGCCGCGGATGCGATCTCCGAAGGCATGCGTGAGCCCCTTCGCTATCTCGTCGACGCGGGCATCCAAGCCGACGTGAAGATCATCGCTGTCACGGCGAACGACACCAAACAGTTGGTACGCGACACCATCGCCGAACGATGCAGCGGCAGCGTCGCCGAGTTCCTGGTACCGCCTTTGACAGATCCGCAGGTCGACGAGGTGGTTGCGATGTTCGGCGAGCTGTCCGCGCTCGCGACGAACCCGCGATCCCGCGAGCTACTCCGGAAGCCGGTGGTCGTAGATCTTCTCGTCCGAGGTGGCGGTCTGTACGCGGCGCCGCTCAGCGATGCCGATGCCATGCAACAGGTGTGGTCGGGGCTGGTACGTCGCCATGAGCAGGCCGACCGCAGCACGCCAGACGCCCGGCAGCTCGCGCTCCTGCGTCTGGCTGACCTCGCGCTTTGTGGCGGTGATGCTCTCGATGTCGTCGGATCCATCGATCCCATCGCGCTCGAAGGCCTTCGGCACGACGGGTTGTTGCGGACCTCACCGGACGACCCTTTCAAGATCGGTCCAGAGTTCACCCACGACGAGGTGCGCCGCTATGCGGTCGCCCGCCTCCTCCTCGCGTCAGACAACCCCACCTCCAAGCTGGTCGCTGCCGGCGTACCCCGCTGGGCACTCGGCGCGGCACGCCTGGTTTGCCAAGTGAGACTCGCTGCGCCTGACACGCCTTCGAACCCGCTGCACGGCAGACTCGGCCGTCTACAACAGGCCTTTGACGACCTCGTCGAGGCCGGCCACGGTGAACGCTGGGCCGACGTTCCAGGTGAAGCTCTCCTCACGATAGGTGATCCTGTATCTATCCTGCGTGAGGCATGGGCTGGCCTGAATGCCGATCGAGGTGCCGGGCTCAAGCGGCTGGGTCGTCTCGTGGACCAGCGGCTTCGCGACGAGACCGGTTTGGTCCGAATTGTTGCCGTCGAGCCGCTCGTGCGCCTCCTGCTCGGCGACGAGACACCGTGGCAAGCTGGCGACCACGTGCGAGACCTCCTGCGCGACTGGCTCCGGGCCCTCGTCCGCGCCGACACAGCCGCGGGGTACCCGCTGCGGGTAAGCCTGCATGACAAGCTGATCGCTGCCTGCGCCGCGGTTGATCGTCGGTCGGAAGAGGAGCGAGCGGCCGCTGCCGCGGCACGGACCGCCCGCTCCCCTGAGGAGATCGAGGAGGAACGCAGGTCGATAGCCCTGCGCAGCCGGCTCCGCTCCGGGATTGGCTACCCTCGCAGCCGCCGCCCCAGGCGCCCCGAGGTGCCTCGCGAGATTACGGATGAAACTACCGTGGAGTTCTTGGCGCTCCTCGGCCCCGATCTGGGTCAAGACGGCGAGTCTGTGCTTCGCCGTGTTGCGAACGACGCGCCCGCCCGGCTGCGTCCGGCGGTCGAGGAGCTGTTCACCGGCCGAGCGCTAGCGATGTACCGGCGGGGTTTCCTGGCAGAGTTGACCGAGGCCTACTACCTCGACGAGGACGGGACCGGCGTCCACGAGGACGGCATCAGAGACCACCACTCTCGCGGGTTCGGTGTGACACCACTCGCAGCCTGGTACCGAGGCCCGTTCATGGCCTTGTTCCAGTCCGACTTCCAGAACGGCGTCGCCGTACTCAACCGAATGCTCAACCACGCTGCGCTCACCCGCGCACGTGTCCTCGCCGGTCGTGACTCCTACCGCGCCCCCGTCGACGGGCACCGCCTCGCCGCGTACGACAATGACCTTGACGTCACTGGAACGCGCCGCACCTACGTCGGCGATGGGCATGTCTGGCTGTGGTACCGCGGGAGCGGCGTCGGGCCATATCCATGCATGAGCGCGTTGCAAGCTCTGGAGCGCTTATGTGACCAGTTGATCGAGGTCGGAATCCCTCTGCCCAACATCGTGGATATGCTGCTCGCAGGGTGCGAGAACCTCGCGATGGTCGGGCTCGTCGTCGGGCTGCTCGTGCGCCATCTCGAACACGCCGGTCGACTGCTCGATCCTTACCTCGCGGAGCCGATGATCTGGCATGAGGAGTTTTCGCGCGTCGTCCACGAGACCAGGCGACTAGCGGCAGCGCCCGATCACCCCACCGGCCGTGAGCGTCGCCAGTGGTCATTTCGTGAGACAGCCATGTTCTTGGTGCTGCGCGCCGATGACCAGCGCGCGGATGAGCTGCGCCTTGTCGGTCAACAACTGGTCGCTACGATGGAAAGCCTGGTTAGAGAGTCGTCGGGCGAGGTCGACGCTACACGCATCGAAGAGCAGCTCGTTACGGTACGAGCCTGGGCGAGCGGCCTCGACCGCAGCACCTACGAAGCACAGATGGTCGAAGGTGGCCTGCTCATCCAGAGCAACCCTCCCAAAGAAATCGTCCAGGCATTGCAGGATGTCAACGTGGACGTGCGCCGTGCCCAGGAGGCGGCGCGCCTCATGCTCCGGTACCACGTCAATCTGAAGCGGGACACGGCCCAAGCAATCAGTGCCGAGGACCTCACTGCTGATCTTGCCGTCGCTCAGGACATTCACGAGGCCCCGTCCACGCTGGGCGCGCGGGACCGCTGGGACACACCCACGGCCGTAGCCGCAGTGGCACTCGAAGCCCACCTGCTCCACAACGTCGCTGTGCCCGAGCATGCTCTGCGCTTCGCCGTTGGCATCGTACTTCGCGTCGGGGAGGGCGAAGCCTCACCCCTCCGGTTCGAATACGAGGAGACCTACTTCGAACAGGCAGCCGACCGCAGCGCGGCGCGAATGCTCCCCTTACTACTGACGCCAAATGCCGCAGCACTTCGAGCCCTCATCGACGGCAATGACAGTTCCCAGACGTACCAACGCGCCACGGCCGCAGCCAGCAACCTCGCACGCGCAGCCGCCCACGAGGTACGTGTACACTTGGCCCGAGGCCTCGACCGCCTGTGGGAGATCCCATGTCCCCAGGACGGCCCCTGCCATCACGAGGAAGCTTTGCAGTTGTCGACTGAAACCATGCGAGACTGCGCATTCGGTGATTGGGATCCGAATACTGGCCAACGGCCATTCGTCAATCTTGATGATCCCGTCATAGCCTCGCTTACGGCCACCGCTGGTGACGCCATCTACGTTTCGCGCCTCGACCCTGCCATCCGAGCTCTCGCGCCGGCGGCGCTGGCAAATACCTGCATATCAAAGGTCGCCCGCGACCTTTTCGACGCGCTCCTGTCAACGCATCGCCGCGCGCTGCTCGCATACGAGCAGGACATGGACCATCGCGGAACCCATGCCCTGATCGCGGCGCGCGCGCTTCTCGCCATCGCCGCCGAAGGCGACGACACGCCAATATTTGAGCACGTTCTTGCCTATCGAGACATCCCTATGCGGCTGGACAGCTTCCTGAGAGCTCTGTCAGCCGCTGCCGAGGAATCACCGGCGCGTGCAGCGACCGCACGGAGAATATGGCCGACTGTGGTCGATTGTGTCATTGGGCTGAAAGTATCGGGCCACACGCCCTTTGAAGGAGGACGCTACACGCGCGACGCGTTGCCCGCGCTGATTCCGAATCTCGCAGCCGAAGTCGCCTACCTCTACCGGGAGGTCGAAACCAAGCCAATAGTATGGTGGGAACCTGCGGCCTTGCTGCCCGTCGTCGAACAATGGCTGCCACACGCACGCGGAAACCCGACCTGCGTCGATCAGGTCGTCAGCTTCCTGTCGTCGGTGGAAGCCGCGGAGCAAGCGCGGCTTGGCATGCCATGGATCGAGGACCTAGTCCTTCCCAATCCCGACGGCATCGCGAACCGCAGCTTCCTGATCACATCATGGCTAATCGAAATCCGGCCCGCTGCGGCAGATGCAGGATTGTTGCATGAATGGCAGCGCGTCGTCGACAGCCTCGTCGTCGCGGGCGTTGGTCGACTGGCACCCTACTCGGAGTAACAAGTCGAAGGAACGAGATCATACGACACGGCCGAAGGCCAGCTACCGCGACGCCACCCGTTTCATCTGGTCCGGGAGCGTTGGGCGGTCGGGGCTTGGGCGGAACCAGAAACGCTCCGCGGTCGCCGCTCTCGCCCTTAGTGATCGAGGAGCGTCGGCACGGCGTACTGATCGAGGCGCTGGCCAAGTCGGATCGTGGCGCGTTGTTCGACATCGCGAACAACTTTCATATCCGCGATCATGACGCGAGACAGAAGCGAGACTACGACGACTTCTACCTCGACTGGATCTTCTGGCTGTACCTTTCGGCGGTGGAACTCATGAACCGCATCGTGGACGGTCAGGCGGCGGGGTGAGCCAGGCGTGGCGGGACGTCGATCGAGGGGTACGCGAGCTGGACTGGGCGGTCGCCATCGGCGACCCAGACGAGCTTGATTTCCTTTCCGGATACGGCGGCGATGTGGCGCGGCGGATGGCCGCGGACTTGGATGCCTTCTTCAGCGCCGGCTGGCTGACCCGAGCCCGACGCGCGGCGGCAGAGCCGGCTCTCAGCGCCTACTGGCCGTCGCTGCGGGGCCGGCCGGCCTTCATGAACGCCGTCGGGCTCTGGGCATCTCTTCAACTCCTGCTTGAGGACCCGGCCGTGGCGGTAGCGGGAACCCTGCGGCGGATGCTGCGAGACAACCCCTCGCGAGACGAGTTCCTCCACCACGTGACGTTGGCCCGGCTCGCGGCCCAAGCTCGGCTGATGGGAGCACGGGTCGAGATCGAGCCGGTCGCGGCCCCGGCGACCTGCGCCTAGTCCATGGCGAGGCGGATATGTTCCTCGAGGTCAGAGGGCTGGGCCCTGCCAGACGTTTCGTCGAGAGCCAGGACGAGCACGCCGCCGCCCTGCGTCATCTGTGGACGCTGGAGATGCACCACGGCGTCTCCTGGGACGGCTGGCTGCCCGTCCAGGTCACCCCGCGATGGGAAGCGGACACCGCGCAGGCCGCGCGCGACACCGCAGCCGACCAGCAATCCCGGGACGTGACCACCGACGGCGACGCGCTCACGGTGCACGCGGGGCACGGCACGGTGCCGTTGCCGCTGGCGAGCAGGGTTACCTACAACCAGCGAGGGGCAGCGCCTGATCCGCGCGGTCGCCGTGAAGGCCCGCTAGACCGCGGCAGCCGGCGCCGCATGGGTGTGGATTGTGGACGACGGCGCGCTGTGGCCGCTCACCCCGTTCGCCTCGGCCCCAGCCGAAGACAAGGTGAACGTGCTCGCCCGCCTGCTCGGCGACGTCTTCTCCGACCATCCGCATCTGCTCCGCATCGTGCTCACCTCCCACGAGCTGAACATCTCCCCACCGGTCTCAGACGACCAGGCAAGGCAGATCTCCGGCACGGCGACGCGCCGCAACCTGCCCAATGGCACCGCGCGCGACTGCGTGATCGTGCATCGCAGACTGATCGCCCCCGCGCAGTTCAGCCTCGCTGAGCACTTGTGCGCCGACGAACCGGTTTGGCTCGACCGGGCGCTAAAGCCGGCTCCGCGTCCCGGGCGGCCTCGCCTGCCTGCTCGATCCAGTACGGGTCTGAAGCCCAGTCGACCGGATCATCTAGTCGCCGGCCGCCGCAGGCCCTCGGCTATCAGCCGCCGACCTGCGTGACCTGCGCGACCACCCCGCGAGGAGGGCGGCGGTCAGAGTCCGCAGCCCTTGCCGCCGCCAGATGCCCTGCGCCCCAGGCACTCCCGCGACAACGCACTCCGTGAGACATGTATGCTGTAGCTCTCTCCAGCATTTTCATTGAAGGGTGTTACACCATGGTCCGCATCCCCCAGCCCGTCGCCAACGGCCTCCGCACCGATCACCCCGTCCCTGACCTGCCGTTCATCGACGACAGCCACATCCCGCTGGACGACCCCCACGCCATCCAGGCCGTCGGACGCCACGACGGAAGCGACATGTGGGGCCGCCAGGACCGTGCCCGCGAGGGGAAGGGGTGGATTGCGTTCACCACGGACCCGATCCGCCACGACCTGGCGTGGTGCGTCCGCTACCACCCCGACCACGGCCGCACCGTGCTCCTGTACCGCGACGGGGACGCCTCCGCCGTGCACGCCAAGTGGGACGCGGCGCTTCTCTTCCGCGCCGGCGGCTACTGGTGGGACGGCGAGAGCTGGTACCGGCCTTCCCAGGTCTGGGACCACGCCAGCGAGACCTACGTCCGCCGCCCGGTCCCCGGAGCAACGACCATCACCGCCGCCGACATCCTCACCGCGGGAACCGGCGATCCCACGAAGGCCCGCGTCAGCAAGGTCCAGTACGTCAACGTCGACGACGCACCACCAGAACGCTGGCTTGACGACCTCACTACCTGGGCACGGCACCGCACCGCCGACCGACCCCTGACCAGCAGCGTCGTGCGGATCTCTGCACCTGAGCTCGCCGGCGACCAGCTCCTCAGCCTCGCCGAGTTCGCCGACACCGTGGGCGTCACCGCCTCCACCCTGCGCTCCTACCTGACCCGCGACCAGGCAGACATACCCCTACCCCAGGCCGTCATCGGCAGCCGTAAGCTGTGGTCCCGCCCGGTTGCCGAAGAATGGGCCGAACAGCGCCGCCGCTCCGACGAGGGCCTCGACGAGGCCGTCGCGGTACGCCGCGGCGACGCCTCTCAACCCGCCGGCATCACCGAGGTGTGGACCCGATTCGCCCAGAGTTTCTACGCCGCCCTCTGGGAACGCCCCGACCGGCGCCGCCGCTGGGCACTACGCTGGCGCACCCCCGAAGTGGTCCAAAACCTCGCCGACGAGCTCGGCTGGACTGTCGCCGCTGAAATGACCGGAAAAGAAATCGTGCCCTGGGACGACCTTACCCAAACCATGGCCCACGCACTCGTCGACGAATTCTCCATATCCAAGGAACTAGATTCCCCCGGCAGGCTCTTCCCAGCGGAGTCCTACACGCTTGGCCCTGGCGTGTCACAGACCCTTGAATGGCTCATCCGTTACAGCCCCACCCACGCGCGACGCGCCATCTCCTACACCATCCACGAAACCGAACGGCGTCTAAATATCCCACGTCCGATCATCGAACGCTCCCTCCGCGAAACCGTCAGCCCCGGCGGCTCCCTCGACTCCGCTGCACTCGACGATTTCTTCGACCGCGTCCTCGCCCCACAGGCGCCGGGCGAGAAGACCCCTCCGCTGGACGCCGAGGCAGCCGAAGCAGTCATCCTTCAGATGATCAAGGATGCTGAGGAGCAGAAGGACAACGAGGACGAGGAGTAGCCCGGATACTGGGGACGCTCGCGTGACCGGGAGTGGAGGCGCAGACCGGCTCGGTCTGCGCCTCCGCTGCCCCAGCGGCGCCCGCGAGGCGCGGCGAAAATCAGATGTCGCAGGCGGTCTGACTGGCCGCGTCGTGGCTGACACTGAGCCTGGCTGTCGCAGCGCGGACTGATCCGCCGGTGCAATGGAGATCGATCGGATCAATGCCGGAAGATCGCGTCCGTCGAGGGTCCTACGATCATGGGTGTAGGTGTCGTTGGTTGCCGAGGGATGGGCGTACGCCGTGTCTCAGATGCCGAGGGTCGATCTCAGGTCGGGATCTCATGACGAGGTCTTGGCGCGGGTCGAGCGGTCCCTGGGAGTGCGGTTGGACCGTGGCGCGGCGGTGCGCAAGCGACGTTCGATCGGGCTGCCCAGCGACGCGCACACGTGGGTCCGGGTCGAGGCACGGCCTGCGTCGAAGGTGTCGGGGCAGGGCTGGAACGGGACGGAGACCGCCGCCGCGCTACGAGGCGTCGCGATGCCGGCCTGGTACCAGGGCGTTTCCTGGGCCGAGTCCGAGACAGGTTTGCTGTGGCGCGCGGACGAGACGAGCTACGTCGCGGCCGGCCCGGTCAAGCCAGGCGGGATCCTCACCGATGCCCCCAGCCTCGATGATGCCTGGTGGTCGACGCTGGCCCGGTCGCTTGCGGCGCTCGCCGGCGCCGTCACGACCCGGGTCGCGACTCTGCACACGGTGCCGATGAGCCAGGCGCGGGTCAGCGCGACGATCGGCCGGGTTTTCGGCGACCACCTCGACACGACCGTCGACCGGTGGGCACCGGCGCATGCCGACCTGAACTGGGCGAACCTGACCGCGCCGGCGTGTGTGCTGCTCGACTGGGAGGACTGGGGCCTGGCCCCGGCCGGACTGGACGCCGCTAATCTACTCGTCAACTCGCTCGCCGTCCCGGCGCTGGCCGAACGGGTCCGCGACGCGTTCGCCGCAGAGCTGGACAGTCGCATCGGCCGGATCGTGACGCTGTTCCTGTGCGCGGACATCGTCAGCGCCCCGGCCGGCTACTCCGGCGCGCTCCTCGACCCGGCGCGCGCGCTGGTCGACGAACTCCTCAAGACGCTGGAGACGTGAGAGAAGCTCGCGCGGCGAGAAGCCGCCGATAGCGCGCGACCCGCTCGCCGTCGACCTCCAGGTCAACGGCCGCCGACAGATCGCGCAGATGCTCGCCGCTGGTCGAGCCGACAGCGACGCAGGCGACCTGGGGCAGCTCGAAGGCCAGTCGGAAGATCGCTGGCATGACGTCGGTCTGCTGGCCAGGCCGCAGGAACGCCCCGGGACTGATCCGCTGCCAGGCGGGATGAGCGGCGTCCCCGGCGAACGGGCTCATGCCCCATCGCCCGGCCGGCGGCACCCCGAGCACTGCCACGGCCTTCTCCGTCGCTTCCAAGGCGTCGGCGCCGACGGCCAGTCCTGAGCGCACCGTCAGCACGTCAGGCCGTGGGATCGCGCCACGTCCCTCGGCGGTAACGAGCAGGAGCCGGGCGAGCGGCCTGCTATCCCAGCAGGAGACGCCCCACGACCCGCACAGACCTTCTGCAGCGGCGTCGGCGAGGACGGCGCACGCCGCGATAAACCGGTCGTGGTCGGCAGCCAGATCCGCGCCGTCAAGCGACCGTTCCGGGCTGTGCAGCAGAACCACATCGGGCACCCGGCCGAGCTCGCCCGGCACCGTCATGATCGCCTGCTGAAGCCGCCGCGGATCGAGGGAATGCTCGATGCCGCTGGCCGCGGGGAAGAAGCCCACTTTGGTGGAGACTGTGAACTCATCGAGAAGATCAGCCGCCTCGGACGCCAAGGTCCGGTGTGCAGCGAAGTCCCGATAGTTGCTCGCCGTGTCGATCGCCCGGATCCCGGCCGTCAATGCCCTTTCGAGCAGCCCACGGCCATGGTCGGACCGGTACAGCCCGAGGATGATGCGCCGATCAGCGTCGCGCACACGCTCCGCCGACGAGCCGGTCTCAGCCGTCCCGGTTCTCGCCGCTGTCGCCCACTGCCCCGTCTGAGTGCGCTACCGCCTCACCGCGGTCTCGGACCACGGCCAATTCCTCGACCGCGACGACCAGCTCATCCGTCTCAGCCTCCATGACCACACCCTCCATTCGCACCGGATCCCACGCCGCCAACCGTTTGGGCGGAGCCTTATTCACTGATTGCCAAGACGCTACCGCGCAGGCGCGAAAATCGCTCTGACATTGAGAAAAGGACTCCCCAAGCACCGACGTGAGCCAGTGGCGGCGTCGGCGACGAACCGGCCTGCGCGCAGGGGAGCCATCGCCCACCAGCTAGCAGCGGGCCGCGGGGACCTCGCCGGCCACCCCGCTTCGCGCCGCGACCTGCGACCTGCGACAGGCGTCAGGGCCACCAATGCCAGACCCGCAGCAACGATTCGCCGATCGTGGCGCCGGCTAGCTCCGGCACGCCCTCCAATCGAAGCGCCACGAGGATGACGTCAAGCACGGCCTTCCGTCCCACAGCCGAGGCCGAGGCGAGCGCTTCTGCGAGAACGGGTCCCTGCCGCTCGTGGGAGAGGTGGGCGACGATGCCGGCCAACGCCTCCGCGCGGGCTCCGGGTTCACGGATGGCCGTCGCGGCGGTCAGTGCCTTGGCGAGTAGATCGGCCGGAAGGAGCGCTGCCAGGTCGGCCAATGCCTGAGCCCTGATGTGTTGCGTATCGATAGCGGTCGCGGCGGCCAGCGCCTCGGCGAGGACCGTTCGTTGCTGGCCGCTGGGAAGACGCGCGGCGAGCGCCGTCAGTGCGCCCGCGCGGGCCACTGGCTGGTCGGTGTCGGGCACAGCCGCCACCGCCTTGGCAAGCAGTTCAGCTGGCAGGAAGGCTGCAAGGCCCGTCAACGTCCGTTTCCGTGGGTGTGGATCAGCGATGCTGGATGCGGTGGCCAGCGCCTCGGCGAGAAGGTCAGCTGGTAGTAGTTCCGCGAGACTGGTCAACGCGTCCGCCCTGGCGCTCGTGTCTTCGACGGTGGTTACGGCGGCCAGCGCCGCGCTGAGGGCGGTTCTTTGCTGGCCAGGGGGGAGGTGCGGTACTAGTCCGGCGAGCGTCCTGGCCCGGATCGTGGGTTTGTCGATGGCGGTCGCGGCGGCCAGTGCGTCGGCCAGGACAGCCTCATGTTGGTCGGCGGGAAGGTGTGCCGCCAGTCGAGCCAGCGTTTCGGCCCGGGTCGCAAGATGGTCGACGGTCCTTGCCGCAGCGAGTGCATCGGCGACGGCCTTTTCGCGTTGTGCGGCGGGCAGGAGCCCGGCGAGCTGGATCAATGCGCCTGCCCGTGAACCGGCATAGTCGATAGCGGTCGCAGCCATAAGCGCCTCGGCGAGAACATCCGCTTGCTCCGCTGGAGGAAGTCGCGCCGCGAGCGCGGTCAACGCCTCAGCCCGGGCACCCGGATAGCTGATGCGCATTGCGGCGGCCAGCGCGGTGGAAAGCAGGACGTCTGGCAGCTGGATCGCCAGCCTGGCCAGCCTGCGTCCATAATCGGACCAAAGTTCTACGGCTCCGGTGGCAGTCAGCGCCTTTCGGAGCACGGGCGTGCGTTGTTCGTCGGGCAGTCTCTCCACGAGCCCAGCCAGCGCCCGCGAACGGGCGCCCGGCAGGTCGATGGCCTCCGCGGCGGACAGCGCGTCGGCGAGCAGACGCTCGGGCAGATCCGTAGCGAGCCTGCTCAACCAATCTGCGCGTTTGTACTGATCGTCGACGGCGGTAAGGGCGTCGAGTGCGTAGGTGAGAAACGCTTCGCACTGCTCGGCGGGTAGATGTGCCGCCAGCTGGGTCGCCGCCTCGAACCGACGGTCAGGCGTGTCGATGGCTGTCGCCGCATCCAGCGCAGCGGCGAGGACCGTGGCTTGCTGTTCCGCGGGAAGGTGCACGGCGAGGGCCGCCAGGGCGCGGGAGCGGGGAGCCCGCCGGTCGATGGCAGTCGCCGCGGCCAGCGCCTCGCGCGCGGCCGTTCCACGCTGCGCTGCGGGCAGCTGCTCAACCAGGAGGATCAACGTGTCGGCTCGGGCGCCGGGTTGCTCGACAGCCCTTGCCGAGGTCACCGCCTCGGCGAGGACCGATCCGCGCTGTTCCTCGGGCAGATGCGCTGCCAGAGCCGCGAGCGCCTGTGCCCGGGGTTCTGGCCGGTCGATGGCGCTCGCTGCGGTCAGCGCCGCAGCGAGCAGATCGGCTGGCAGAGCCGGCGCCAGCGCGGTCAAGGCTTTCGCCCGGGTGCGAAGGTTGGAGGTATCGAGGACGGTCCGCAGCTCCTCGGCGAGGGCTGGCCTGCGTTGTGCCTCGGGCAGATACGCTGCCAGAGCCGCGAGCGCCTGTGCCCGGGGTTCTGGCCGGTCGATGGCGCTCGCTGCGGTCAGCGCCGCAGCGAGCAGATCGGCTGGCAGAGCCGGCGCCAGCCCGATCAGCGCCTCCGCTCGGCCCTCTGCGTCGTCGCTGGCCCCGGCTGCGGTCAGCGCTGCTCTGAGCAGGTCGGCAGGTAGATGCGCTGCCAGCCGGGCCAACGCACGTCCCCTGCCATACGAATCGCGGATCGCGGCGGCTGCCGCGAGCGCCTCGGCGAGGACGGGGCGATCGCATTCAGCGGACAGGTGTTCCGCGAGCTCGACCAACGCCCGTCCCCGGTCCTCCGGCGAGGTGACGGCAGTCGCGGCGGCGATCGCCTCGGAGAGGACCACCCCGCGTTGTTCTGCGGGCAGATGTTTGATCAGTCCGTTCAGGGCGCTTGCCCGCCAATACGGATCGCCGATGGCGGAAGCTGTGGTCAGCGCCTCGGCGAGCAGACCTTCAGGGAGATACGGCGCCAGCCCGGCCAAGGCTTTCGCCCGGGATCCAGACCGCTCGATGGCGGTGGCAGCGCGTAGCGCCTCGCCGAGCAGCCCTGTGGGGATCCGCGGCGCGATCAGGCTCAACGTGTGCCCACGGTAGAACGCGTCATCGATCGCGGTCGCGGCGGCAACGGCTTCCGCGAGCATCGCCGCACGCTCCTGGTCGTCCGTCACATGCGCCGCGAGCTCGTACAAGGTCAGCGCCCGGACGGTCAGGTCCGGCACGGCGACCGCGTATGCGAAGGCCCGGGTCGCGGGCCACACTCCGGTCTCTACAAGGCGGATGAGGAGCTCTCGGGGGACGTCCCCGACTCGACTGGCGATCGACCCGAGCAGTAGCGCGTACGTGGCCTGGCGGCCCAGAGCGAGCGGTGAGTCAGCGTGGTCGCGGGTCTCCGCGTGATGGCGTGCGGCGCGGACCCCGGCCAGGTAATCCCCGAGGCTGCCCTCCTCGTCGTGGGCCGTGTACCAGACGCTTTCCGACCGGCCAACCTGTGTATGCCGCTCGATAGCCAAGACCGCATCGACCATTTCCGGATCGTCGGCAGCGAGGAGATGGTCGATCAGCCAGGTCAGGGCGTAACGGTCAGCGGCATCCCGATGGCCCGCAGCGGGGAGTCCGGGAAGCCCGTTCGCTAGCCCGCCCCAGCGGTCAAGGAAGCGCGCGGCGAGCGTGGCGTGCAGGCGAGCGACCTCGCCTGAGGACAGGCTCCCGCGGGCGAAGTCGAACACCAAATCGTGAACGGTGACCGTGCGGGTCTCAGGATGAATCCGGAGCAACGAGGCCCCGTCGAGTAGGCGAAGCACCGCTCGGGCTGCCTTGCTGTCGAGCGACCCTGTGACCGCCCACAGCTCGAGCAGCACCGGGACCGGGACCGGGACCGGCCCTCGGCCCTTGAACACCGCCAACTCGTACAGCCGCGGGGCTGCCTCCGTGGGCAGCAGCCGCAGCCCAGCGTCGAGGACGGAGAGCAGATGCGGATATGGATAGCCCGGAAACCGCGCCGTCAGCTCGGCCAGGTCCTCCCGGTCGAACGCCTCGGCGATCTCGTCGAAGTCCCATGACTCCCGCACCAAGCCGCCGGCGATCGCAAGCGCTACCGCCAGCCCCGCACACCGCTCCAACACCCTCAGCGGCCCTGGCAGATCCGGCACGACCTGTCCGGCGAAGGCAGCGAGCAGTTGCCGAGCAGTCGGCTCGTCGACCGGGCCGACCGAACATATCGGCGTGGCCGTGGGCAGGACTCGACCGCTGCGGGAGGTAACCAGCAGCCGCACACCAGCGAGCCGAGGAAACCCGTCCACCACAGCCGGTTCCCACACGTCATCCAGGACGATCAGACACATCGCCCCCGCCAGAAGCGCACGCAGCCGCTCCCGGCCGTCCGCGATCTCCAAGACCGGCCGCGGATCCCCGAACGCAGCCAGAACCCGCGCCTGCACCGCGGTCACATCCCGGCCGGCATTCACCTCGACCCAAACCACACCGCCCGGGAACCGGGCGCGGACCTGATCATCGTGAAGCAGCGCGCGGGCGATCGTCGACTTGCCTGCACCACCCATGCCGACCACGCCCACCGGCCCAGCCCCCGTGGTCGTCAGCAGATCCCGGACCTCGCTGACCGTCGTCGCTCGCTCCACGAAGGGATCCGGCAACGGCCACGCCGCGCGCTCGACCTCCCACGACGCCACGACCCGAACCCGCCCCGCTCCTGCCCCCGCAGCGAACACCTCGTTTCGCGGGAAGGTTTTCAAGGCTGCCGCGCACACCCGCCGCCGGCCCTCGGGCACAGCCCCACCCGCCAGCCGCACGGACACCTCACGCCAGAACTCGGCCGCGCTCGTCACACTCCACCCCGGAAGATCCTTCCGGGAGAACCCTGCGCCCTCCAGCACCTGCCGTGCCGCCGGTAGCTCGGCGAACAGCAACGCGAACTCGTCGATCTCCTCCTCCGACAGCCCGTCCACCCGCCACCCCCCTGATACGCGGCCGATGCGCATCATCCCAAGCGAAGACACCGAGCGGGCCGCCAGTCACGGCATCGATCGCCCGACGTGCGACCGCCGTCGCGACCGGCACGATCTAGACTCGGGGCGCGCTCTCGGGAGGAGCCAGCGAGTGTCTCAGGAAATCGGCGCGATACCAGCGGGCGATCGTGGAGGACGTTGCGGCCGATGCTGCCGAGAACGTCACCGGTCCCTGCAGACAGGGCCGCGCCAGGAAGCGTCAGGAAGTCCGAGCTCGTCCCCGTACCTGAGATCTGGCAGGCTCCGGCATATCCAGTCCAGCCAGGACTGAGGGCTGGATGACTCGAGGCCGCCGTCCGGACCCGGCCACGCGAAAACGGGCGGCATGATCGTGTCTGGGGCCTGCTCGACACCGCTTGCCCGGATGTTCAACCATGCGAGCACGTCGACACCGTCGCTTCTGCGCCAGCGCTGCGGGAAGATACCTATAGCGTTCTTACTCTTGTAGTTCATGAGCACGAACTCGACGACGCTGGAGTTCGAGCCGAAGCGAATGTCGTGGACCACGGTCCCGTCCGCGAGGAACTCGCGGGCGATCCGCTTGTGCTGAAGGATGTCCCAGATCTCCAGCGCGTCTTCGTGGAAGACCGCCATCAGCGAGCCGTGGGAGTCGAGCACGGGCTGCATCGGTTGGAAGTCTCGGCTCGGTGTCTGGCCCAGCGTGAAGGCGGAGCCCGGGACGAGCGCACCGTCCGACAGCCTGTTGCGCTGTACGTGGTTCCCGAGCACGGTGATGAGTTGCCCGAGGTCGGTGAGGACCATGTACCACTGTCCGGGAGCATCTGTCTCGGGGAGGGATATCCGGGCCTCGGTCAGCTTCGCCACCGGCGTCGCGTTCCAGGTGCTGAACTCATCGCCCCGTTGCACGAGCAGCAGTCGATCGGACACGAAACTTACCGTCGGAAGGACTGGATCGATCGACGCGAAGTCCGGGGCGACAGCTGGGAGCGGGATCTCACCCAGCGGGTGCAGGTCCGGCAGCCGCCACAGTCCCGCCGGTCCGTCGTGGTGAACAGTGACGAGCATGTCGCCGTTCGGAGAGAGCACCAGGCTCCCCGAAGCGCCTGCCTGGCTGAAGTCCGCCGAGCCTGGTGGTGCGGCGCCTTTCAGGGTGCGCGTCGCGATGTCCCAGCATTCCACGCTGTCGTCCTGGTGGCGGAGAACAAGGTACCGGCCGTCCGTGGTCACGACGGCGTAGGCCGCGCGGATGAGCGCTGTTTCCATGGCATCGGGGGGTGGCACCCGTAGGACCAGGAGCGCGTCGCCGGAGTCAAGGACGAGCCGGTAGGTCCCGGACATCTCCGTTGCCGCGCGTATCAGGCGGTAGCCGACCGGGATCTCGACGCGGCGCGCGGGCGAGGCGTCTGTGTTGGTTCCCAGCACGACGTAGGACTCGGGTTCGTAGCGTCCTCTTGGCATGTCTGACGCCTCGACGACGATCGGCTGCTGTAGGTCGGACGTGAACGCGAGCGAGGTGCTACAGGAGCTGTCGGGCTCCACGAACGAGGCGAGAACGGTGGAGGACTCCACGCCGAACAGTTCGTACCTGCCGCCGTCGCACCTCTCTACGACGCCCTGCCCTTGGTCCAGGTCCACGACCTGTACCTGGTAGGCGCGGTCGTCCAAGCGGCGAGACCCGGCAGGCGACAGAGCGCCCGCCGTGCCGTCGTGAGCCACCACCAGCTCGCCCGAGGTCAGGATTCCCTCGACCGCCACCAGCGGAGGGAGCAGCGATTGCGATGGTCGCCAACGCTGAAGCTCGCCTGGCAGCCGGACCGTTTCGACTGTGTCGCGGGCGAGGTCGACGACGTGGAACCCGTCCGTCCCGCTCGTGCCGTAGCCGAGCCACCGGCCCGTCGAATCGCCGACCAGGACGTCGCCCCCGGCGTCGAGTTGGCGCAGGAGCTGTCGGGTGCGCACGTTCCACAGCGCGGTCTTGCCCTGTGGGCGGGACACCGCCACGACGTCACGGCCCAGCCAGGCGACGGCCGTGGGGGCAGTGCCGTCCACGTCGAGGGGAAACGTGCGTGGTGGGGACGCGGTGAGGTCCCAGGCGAGCATCCGGTCCTTGTCGTCAGGGTCTGGACTCACCGCGGCCGACCCGTCTCTGTTGACGACCGCGCCGGCGCTCTCGCGGGGCACCGGCAGCATCACCTGGGCGAACTCGAGTTGGCGGGCCCAGGCGCGGATTCTGTCCCTTGTGGCGAGATTGTCGCTGGTCCGGTAAGCGCGCAGGTCGAGATGCAGACGCTCCCAGACGTTGTCGGTGCTCCGGTCCAACAACGCGCGTGCCGCTTCGTCGACTGCCGTCTGTCTGTCAGTGGCCGCGTGTTGAGCCTCAGAGAGGCGGTAAACAACGACGGTGGACGCGCTCAGGAACAGAAAGGCGGCGGCGACGTTCGCCAGCAGTCGTCTGCGGTCGACGGACCGGGCTGCGCGGGCGGCGCGCCGCCAGGTCCTGACGGGGATGAGCTGCGCGTTGTCTCCGTACTTGCCGTTCGCCTCGCCGGCGGCCTCAAGGTCAGCGCGGGGCAGTACAACCCGCATCTTCTCGTCCGCGACGCCGAGTTTCGCGTCGTAGCCTGACACCGAGGACGCGGCGCGCGGAGCGTTCCGGTCTATCCGGCCGACGATGGCGGTATGCGGACGGAGCCTGCGGACCGTCAGCGGTCCGCACAGCGGCCTGCTCTGCCTGCGCAGCTCGTCGAGCAGGACGGCGAGTCCCACGCCCAGCGATTCACCGGTCACCCTCGTGACGGGTTCGGCCTTGTCGCCCAGTGACCACATGACGGTCCCTCGCGAGGAGCCTCCTGCGGCCTTCCACGCGGTCGCCAGCGATAGACCGAACGAGGCGTCAGCCGAGCCGAGGGTCATCGTCGCCGGGTCGGGGACCAACCCCGAGGGTAGTCCGGGTATTCGCGACACACTCAGCAGCGCGCGCTGGCCGTGCTGCCCTCGGTCGAGGAGCACCGGTGTGCTGGGTCCGATGCGCGCCGTGCCCCGTCGGCCTCGGTGCAGCCAGCCGTCGAGCTCGGTCATCCAGACCAGTGACAGCAGGTCCAGCTCCCCGGAGGCAGCCAGACTGCGCATCACGGACACATTCGGCGAGTCGACGGCGGCAGGTACCCGCCGTACCGGTGTGTCGGATACTTCGAGCCCGGAGCAAGCGATCCACCGACGGAAACACTGAAGGTGGGCTGATGCCTGGTCCGGCCCGGACAGCAGCGTGAGTCCGAGTGCCGCCAGAGCCCGCGCCGCGTGGACCGGGGCGACGTCGCCGCTCTTGAACGGACTTTCGTGCAGATCGTCGAATCGGGCGAGTCCGGCTGCGGTGTCGGCGAGGATCTTGTGAACGGCGTGGGAGCCCTCGCACAACGCCGTGAGGCTGTCGAGGTCGCGACGCTTGACGCATTCCCGGACCGTGGCGAGGAAGCTCTGCGTGGCGTCCGTCAGGTGGCCGCCCAGGCGGTCGGACCTGTCGGTGCAGATGTCGTCGGCGAGTAGTTCGGTGATGTCTAGTTTGTCGTCGTGTGGCGTGGTCATGGTCAGAGCGATTCCTCGAACGTGTTCGCGGCGAGGCGTACCGGATGGTCGTGTGGCAGTTCCCTGGAAATGTCGAGCCAGCGCTGGGCCGTCGTCGCGGTGCTGGCTTGGAGTGACGCCAGCAGGAGGTTCGCGTCGGTGGAGGACAAGTCCTTCGCGCCTACCGGGGCGTCGTCGGCACGAAGCTCGGACCTCCCCCGGGGAAGTGTTATTGTCACGGCTCCCGCCAGTTGGTCCGCCTCGGCCGACAAGGCGATCCAGAGTCGCGTTTCTGGCCCGCCGCCGCGTCGCACGAGCCTGACCGGCAGAAAAGCGCCCATCCGTTCGGCGAGCGGGCCGGTCAGCCTGCGGGGCTTCGGAACCCGCGCGGTCAGCCGCAGCCGTCCGGCGCGGGTCTCGACGAGCCGGACCTGGTGCGGTTCGTCGCCGAGGATCTCGATGCGTTCGCGTCGGTTTTCGCTGGCTGCCGCCGCCTCGAAGCTGGAGTGGAGTTCGGTGCGGATCCGCGGGACCGGCGACTGGTTCGTCAGCAGCGCCACGGCGATCCGTGAGGTGTGCCGGTACAGCGGGTCGATTCTGCCCAGCGCGGCGGCCAGGCGGCTCAGCCTCACACGGGAACGTTCCGGAATCCGTGAGACCGGCACGTCGAGCATGCTGGTGAGTAGCGCGGTCGCGCCGAGGCGCGCGATGTCAGGATCGCCGGCACGCAGCCCGTAGTCGAGCTGCTCGAGCGGGCCGGTCAGTCCGCGTACAGCCGGCGTCAGCCAGTGCCGAATTTCGACCAGCTCGCCGACGCGGCCTCCCGGGTCGAGCCCTGCGCCGACTGCCTCGACCGCCCGGTCGAGCATGTCCCAGGGCAGTATCGAGAAGACCTCGTCGGGCGGCTCGCCTTCGGCGCCGAGCCGTTCCAAGAGCCAGTAGCGTAGTGGCAGCGCCTCCTGGTCGAGATGCGTGATCATCTCTGCGGTCGGGCCGTCGACCACCGGCCAACGCCGCTCTACCTGATCCACTATTGCGGCGGCCGAGGCACCGGCGGCGATAGGTGCTCCGAAGTCGTCCAGCTCCACCATGGTCTCGGTCGTGTCGTCGTTCCGGACCAGTCCGAGCGCGTACGAGTCCTCGCCCCACGGCACCGCGGCGCGGTGCCACCCCTGGGCGAAGTAGTCCATCTCCCGGGCGTCGGCGCGATCGTCGCCGTCGTTGACCAAACCCACCTCACCGGTGTTCGGCGACACGCGGGCGATCCAGGCGCTGAGCGGGCGGTGGACCGGTGTCACCGGGCACCTCCGATGAGCGACTCGATCAGCCCACGGCCAGGTTCCGGCAGCGACGCCGCGAACTCGTGCTGATGCTGCGGGGAGGCGTCGACCGTTCGCTGGTACCGGCTCCTGAGCCCGGTCCACTGAGCGCGGGTGAGCCGCTGGCACAAGTCGGCCGGTAGCGTGGAGATCCAGGATCTCAGGGGCTCCAGGTCCAGCGGCGGTTGGTCTTCTGACTGGCCGTCGCACCAGCGCAGAGCGAACTTGGCGGCCCTTGCGACTACGGCCGCGCACACCTCCGGGTCCGTGACGGCCCTCAGAGGAGTGAAGCGTCGATTCTCGCCGAGAAGGTCGGCCAGACCCGTTCCGCTCGGATCTAGCAGTTTGTGATCTTGAATGTCGTACAGTAGCGCGTTGAATGCGAAGTCCCGATGTCGGGAGTCGTCGGCGATCCGGCTGCCGACAACGGGAAAACGAAATCCGCCCCTCACCAGGCCGCGATACTCGAAGAGCCGACTCGACGACTTCGGTCCGGTCACAGCGCACACCAACGACGACGGGTTGACCGTCGCATGGAACTCTGACATCCGCGTCGCGCGCAGTGTCTGATAGGTGATATCGGTGAACCGGCCCGGCGCTACGGTCCCGGACAGGTCCAAGTCCCGGATGTCGCGAAGCGGCACTCCGGCCACGACGTCGCGGACCGCTCCGCCGGCCAGCCAGACACGGTGTCCCGTCGCGTGGACGGCCGCGAACAACGGCCGGATCACCGGCTGCCACGGGGCACCCGGCAAGTCCAGCAGTGCGTCAAACCGCAGCGGGAGACTGGCCTCGACCGACGATGCCGCCAGTACTCGATCTGCGGGCAGGTCGTCAGGGGGGACTGGTGCCGCCGGTACGGCGGCGTCGGCGGTCTGCGGAACAGGTCGGTCCGGCGGCGTCGAGAGGTGTTCTTCGCCGTCGAACAGCAAACGGTCGTCGAGGTGCGTGGACTCGACGGCGCCACGCGGACCGACCCACGTGAATCCCGCGACTCGGCGGCCTGTGAAGAGGTCACCCGCGAGTAGCGGGCGAACAGGCGAAACGCGCCGACGGCCAGGTTCAATACCCAACATCAATTTCCCTCTGGAATGCGCTCCGAAGGCGTTCCGCCGATCCCGAGCTGAACGTGGCCGAAAGGGATCGGCGGGTTTCCTGATCGGAGCAACGGCCAGGCTGGGCCGCCTGCTCTCAACTACTCAGGAGTGAGTTCGCCAGCGTACCAAAGGCCGGCTAACCCGCTCCCATCGGGTGGTGTCACGAAAGAATGGTGGTTGGCGGTTGTCTACCTCCGAGACGAACGCCACCGCCGCGCGTCAGCCACGTCCGCTCGCCTGTACGGCGGCCGAGTCGTCAGACCCCAGCCACTCGGAAGACTTGGGCGTCGTCCCAGGCGATGTGGCTTCTCTCGACGGCGGGCTGGGCGGGGTTGGGCGAGCGGGCGTCCGGCGCGCGGGTCCCGTAGACGGGCAGCCTCGTTCACCGCGTCGCGTTCGACACCTTCAACAAGCACTCCTACAACAGCGGGAGCTGATCGGCGCTCACGACTTGGCCGACGCGGCGGCCCGGCTGGCGACGGTCTCCAACGGTCAGCCCTCAATCACCAACGGGCCCTACCTGGAGACCACGGAGGACCTGGCGAGCTGGTACCTACTCGGCGTCGTCGCGCGGGGTCAGATGTCACCCACAGCAGCCACGTGAGGCTGGTCGGACGACGACCATCTTTCCGTACGAACCAGGAGATAGAGCCGATTACCTGCTTGTTTGGGTGACCGGCGAGCGCCGCGATCGATAGGTCCAACCTATTTGCCCAGGTCAGAAGCTAACTACGGAGCGTGGTGGGGCGGGTGGGGCTCGAACCCACGACCGACGGATTATGAGATCACCGGTGGTTCGTCCACCCATGTCCGTGGGCATCCGTCAGTGCAGGTCAGGCGCTCGGCATGGTCCACCGAGCCCTGTGGCTGTCTCCCGCTGTTCGCTGGCTTGGCTGCCGGTCTGGCTGCCATCGCCTCGCCGGCAACCTTCTGATCCGTAGTCAGATGTTCGATCGTCCGCAGAGGTCCGCGGGTGTCCCCCGGTGCAGGTCACGGGGCTCGGTCACGTCCGTCGACATCCACGGACGTCCACCCCCGTTGCAGTACAACTGCGGTACAGCATCCTCCGAGCAATGGTCACGGATCGTACACATGGCGGCCGTTCCGCAGGGCGCCCACAGACAGTCTCGCGCCTGCCAAGGTGGACGGATCGGGCTGTCCGCTGCAACTGGCTCTGTCTCCCGGCCGTGCGCTGGCGTGCCCCCTGCTTGCTCTTCCGCCCACTGGCATGCGCAATGGCGGCCCGCACCACAGATCCACGAACCTGGTCAACCCTATGGAGTGTATTCATGTAAGCCGACGGCCCTTCGTTCACGCGCCCGCGATGTGTCGCCATTAGCAGACTTTTTACGACAAAAGGTCGAACAGGGCTTGCGGCAATTCGAGGCTATTCCATTGCGACCTATCACCCAGACCACTCACTCGACGCCTGAAAATCTGCCTAATATTCTCATCGAGTCTTCGCGTGGGTACTGAAGCAGAAATGGCCGCTCGGCGAATCATCAACAGCCTCTCATCGGCTTTAATAGCAGGCTGATCTACGATACTCGCCGAAAGTCGACTCCAGGTCCATTCCGTCGCCCAACGGCGAGAGACGCACGGAAGGATCTCCTCCAGTGGAGTTCCGGAACGTAGCAATATGAGGACTTTGGCAAGATTGATGTTTTCTTTGGCATCGTCATGAGGGAACAGGCTGCCAGTTGCCGCGCGCATCTTCTGCAGGAGGTCGGTATGGTATACGCGCGGCTCAAGGACGAGCAGTATACCCTCGTACCTCGGCCACTTCAGCCAGGCCTCCAAGAGAAACTCTACCCCAGACTCATTTCTCCGCCGCCTCGAAAAGTCGCCTATTATATCTATCCGTCCGATCGCCTCCGCCCATTCCTCAGTTGGAGAAAAGGGGGGTGGCGCGGCGCAGATGATATCGACACCCAGCGTTGGCATCCGTCGAGTCAGCCAAAGCACGTTCTCTCGAAAGACGGCGTCGCCCCAAGGGGAGCGTCGGCTCAACTGGTCCCGAAAGTGTGGCCCAAGTAGGCCGAGTGCGGCTATTTCTCCCGCAGGTGTTTCCCGGAACTCCAGAAGCTTGCGCGCAAACTGTGTCGAGTTGACATCCCGCGATCTAATAGATATGAGGCTTCTAATCGGAAACCACATCTTTGGGCCTGAACCAGAACTCACAGCCACAGCGTCGGAGACCTCTTCCGCGCGTATACCTTGCGAAATCCACTGATCCTCCCAAGCCCTCCAATCACTAACGTCTCCCAGCGCGCCGCGCCGGACATCCGCGGCAAGGTTCCGTAGCGCGGTCGCATCCTCTGCGGATGCCAAAGTCTCACCTAGCGGCCAAGGGAGTCCATAGGTTACGAAATGTGGGAATTGCTTGGCATCGATGGTATCGGCGGCCAGATCTAGAGAGTTGGCCAGTGCACTCAAGCTGGGCGTACAAATAAACTGGTAGCAAGAATAAATAAATTGCCAATCGAGCCTTCGGTGAGTAGATGCCGTGGCCGACTCAACAAGAATTGACTCTGAGAGTCTAAGAAGAGAGGAGATCGTAACTGTTGTGAATGTTCGATTTGCGCGGTCTTTCAATTGTATACTCTGTGAATGCCGCGCCAGTTGATCGTCTACGAACCAGCGGATCCACTCGTTACCAGTCTCCTTAAGAAGCTCATCAACAACAGTTGCCCGAACTTCATAGGTTTCTAGGAGCTCAAAGATCCGATTGATTGGATAGGAGAGAAGTGAAACGCCGAGATTCCTATTCAGCCAGGCAAGGATGTCCAGATCAACTTGCGCTGCCTCGAGTATCATCTCGTCACTCAGGGCGCCGATAGCGCTAGCGTCGTATAGTATTGCGGAAAACCCCTCTATATTTCTCTTCGTTAGTAGAAATGCGCAGGCAAGCGCTGCAGCCGCAAAGTGAGAGTCGGTTGCCGAGACTCCGCGCTGAAGTTCCTCCAGATAGATGCTCCTATTCCGATCCTGGTACAGATCTGCCAACCGTCGAGACCATTTTCCAGGCGACGTCAGCAGACGAAAAGCCAGCCGAGTCAGCACACCGCTCGTGGTGGGATGCTTTGCTGCCGGTCCGTCTTCCAAGAGCTCCATAGCAATTTCGGAGCCAGCCGCCACGATTTGTGCAACCTGATCGTGTGGGTCATCGTTTAGTTCGGTGCAGGCGGAGACTACCGAATCGCGTAGATACTTCCTTTCCATGAACACTCTACCGGCGGCAAAAAGGAAAACGTTTCGCCAGTTCACGCTACGCGCAATTAGCTTTAGCCTAAGCTGGACAATCTCATCTCTAGCATTCATTAGACCTTGTGCGGCCATAAACTCTTGTAGAGATCTGATTTCGAATCCAACTTGACCAAGCTCGAGACCGACCAGGAATACAAGGCGTTCCGCCGCTCCCTGGATGATGGATGCCTTAAGGCGGTCTAGCTCCGGGGCCTCGTGGCCTTCTTCCACCAAATACTGATGTACCACAGTGGAGAACTGATCTGTAGTTAGTTTCGCATCGGTCCCCCCTGTCCTTTCGCTTTCTACCTGCAATAGAAGACCGACGCGTTCGTGAACCGCATCAATATCTGATCGGTGCTCCCGAAGCACGTGGGCGGCGGGGATGTCCCGCTCGGTCTCCCGCTGATAAATTAGCTTGTAGTATTCGTTGAAAAGAACCCAGCGTTCCTGCGGAGGCTGGCCCATCCGGTCCACGAGGAGAGTAAGAATCGTGACTTGGAGTGGACTCTGCATCAACTTGGCGGTCGCAGGGACTTCGGCTGCACGCGAAAGCCTGGATACTATTGTTCCGATCCTTCGTGCATCACCTTTGAATCGCAGCTCCGCGAGGCACCGGCCGTACTGAATTGCCTTCTCCGTGGATAGCGGACAGAGCGAGTAGTGCTCATAGAGATTTGGCGAAAACTCGTCCCCGTACCCTTGAGGTCGACTTGTCGCAATTGCAAGAATATCAATCGAATTCGACGCGACGTCGACCCAGAAATCTTTGATAGCAGAGATGACCTGGTCTCGATTTGTGGATGAAGGGACCTCATCCAATCCATCAAGCACGAGGATCGAAGGGTACTCTTCTAGTAGGCGTTCGAACTGTTTGATGCCGAGTTTAGCGTTGGTTCGCTTGTTAAAGCCTTGCGTTATATGGTCAAGTAGGCTAGACGACTTGCCGGAAGCAAGGTCGGTAGCAAAGTCGCTCAACACGACTCTGAAAGGGACCCGCTTTGCTGCGACTTGCTCCATCAAACCGTTTGCTGCCGTGGAAATACCTCGGATTACGCCGTGCGCTTCGGGATCGACTAGGCTCTTTCTTGACACGGACGACAGCAGTGCAGCCCTGAAAATCTGGCAGGCATATTGACCGATGGTGGTCTTCCCTTGGCCAGGTCCACCAATGAGAACATATCTACCAATCGGTGGTGTTGCGGTGTGCATCTCCTGGTCTAGGTCTTCAGGCCTCAGCCTCGTTGTGGCGTTCTCTACAATAAGCGATACGAAGTCGCGTGCCGTATTGTCATGAAATGCGCCATCTGACGTTCGGCGCCGCACTACAGGTAGATCGATAAAGACCTGCGATAGAGGTATTGCCTCGTCGGCGGAGTGTCCTGCCTGCTCGAGGCGAGCGTACTGGTCAGATACGAGTTCCTTTTGAAGATAGTTTATAATCAGAGAGTAGTAACTTGGACGCTCTGACCCAAGCCATTTTGAGAGATCAGCAAGAACGTCGCCGCTGGTTATCCACGCAGCATAGCTCTTTCGTATTTCCTCATTTGCGTCCAAGAATATGCGAATTTTGTCGTAATCCCATACGTCAAAAGCCGCGAGGCCGATCCTGCGAGAAAAGTCCTCTAGAAGTCGGAAGAGGCGATCTTTGGAGCCACTCTGCTCGACCGCGGTGAGGGTGATGTTAGTGGCGAGAATGTAATAGTTCGGTTTCCGGTGAATCTGCTTTCGAGTGAATCTCGCCAGTTCTTTCCGTGCCTCGGTTACGATCCACCGCCCGTCATGGACGGGTCCTTTCGACCGTTGAAGGAACTTGGCTTGGATGACGCCGTAGCCGTTCCATGTGTTGCCCGGAGTTCCGTATCCTGTTTCGCCATCGAATGTGGCTTCGCGGGCGCCGTCTGGACCGTCGCCGAAAGGGGTTATGATCGTTGATATCTCTCGGAGAGACAACGCTTGTACGAGGTGCTCGAAGGTTCGCGTGCCGAGCCCGTCGAGCCGATAATCAACCATCTATCCCCCTGTATTTTAGCTGTGTCCTGCGGCGTACCGGCGAGCACGGCGCGGCAGCGCCGCGCGCAGCCGTCGTGCGGCGCGGGTCCCGAACCAAGCCTTCTTGATCCTAAAACGAGCAATTCGGCAGACACGACGTCAGACTCCGCTGCTTGGGCGTCCGGCCGTGGCCATCGCGAAGAGTGCGGTGGTGCGGGCGTCTCGGCCAGGCTGGGTGTCGAGATGGTGTTGGGCAGCGTCAATGGCGGCTTGGAGCTGTGCGACCTGGGCGGCCGGGAATGGGTCGGGTAGGTGGCTGAGGGGTGCGGTCACGATGCCGTCGGCTCCGGCGGTGAGGCTGGCGGTGATGTGGCGGGCGGTGCCGTCCCACAGGGTGAAGTCCTGGCCGGTCGCGGTGCGAAGAGCAGCGATGCCACTGGGTGGGACCTTGGAGACCTTCGCGGCTGCGGGCAGGATGCCGGCGGCGCGGGCGGCAGCGGCAAGCTCGGGTGTCAGGGTGGTCGGGCTGAACTCCGGGTGGCTGAACAGGCAGCTCGGCCTCGGCAATGCGGCGAACAAGTTCAGGGCCTCGGCGTCGTTGGCGAGGTCTCGCAGGACGACCATCGGGACGACTCCGGCGCAGGTGGCGTGGGTGATGTCGGCGGGTGTCCAGCAGCAGGCGGTGAGCCGTTCCGCTCCGATCGTTTCCGCCCACAGGTCAACGACCGCGGCGCGGTCGGCTTCGCTGGCCTGGTGTCCGCCGGTGGTGGTGCCGGACAAGATGAAGCGATGCGCCCACGTTTCTGCGGCACGCCGGGCGTAGACGGCGGTAGCGGCGGTGTCGATGGCGCCGTCTGGGGTGCGGAAGGTGAGGGCGGGAAGGACTAGCTGCATCGCGGTCAGTCCACCTTGTCCCGTACCGGCGGGACGGTCCGGGTTCGGTTGGTCAGTGCGCGGTGGATGTGAACGGCGGCCTCGTCGGGCGGTCGCTGGTCGGTGCGTAGCACCAGGTCGAACACCTCCACGCCCGCTGCGGCGAGATCGGTTTTGGTCTCGTCCCAGACGGTCAGTCTTTCGGCAACGTCGGTGCTTCCGCGCTGGCGGGCTCGGGTAGCGGTGACCTCGCGGGGGCACCACAGAAGAACTGTCAGCCAGCGGGCCGGGTATTCGGCGTGCAGGGCGTGGATGCCGGCGACCTGTCCGAGGTGCACGACCGGCACGCGGCCGGCGGTGGTGATGTCGTCGAGGCGGGGCCGGTCGATGGCGTAGACGTTCCCGTACCGCTCGTTCGCGTACAGGATCAGCCCCTCCGCCTGGAGGCGGTCAAGGTCGTCGGCGGACGCCGCCCGGTAGGGGGCACCGGCATTCGCCCCCACCTTGAGCCGGTCGAAGTGCACGTACCGACCGTCCAACGCGGTGAGGGCGGCGGTGATGGTGTCCTTTCCGGCGGCGGGTGGGCCGTAGAGGATGACGGCGTCAGGACGCATCGCGGATCCGGCTGGCCAGGCGGCGGGCGTGCTCGGCGAGGTTGCTGCGGGCGTGGCGGCTGTTGTCGACCACGTAATGCGTGCACACGGGACGCTGGTCGGGGTCGATGGTGGCCACGTACTCGTCCCAGTAGGACAGCTTCCACGTGTCGCGGGCGGCGTCGCGGGATTCGAGGTAGTCGCGCTGGGAGTCGATGTCGCAGCGTAGCCAGACCACGGCGATCGCCGCCCCGGCCTTGGCACACCGCTTCTTCATCCGCTCCAGCCACGCGGCGTCGGCCAGTTCGCGCACGAACGGCGCCGTGACCACCGTCGGCAGGCCCAGCCGCAGGTTGTCGAAGGCGGTGTCGAACATCGCCCGGTACTCCAACGGGCGGATCCGGCTTCTGTAGACCTCGCCCTGGCGGTCGTTCGGGTCGGTGTCCATCGACAGCAGCAGGGACTCGGTCAGGGGGCGGCTCATCGTGTCCTTGTCGAGCAGCGACCAGCCGGTGATCTCGCAGATGAACCGGGCGAACTCCGTCTTCCCCGACCCGGGGAACCCGGCCACCATCACCAGGACCGGGGCGCCCTCCCGCGGCCGACCCGAACTCCAGGCGTTGAGGATCTTCGCTTCGAGGTCGATCGGGGGCAGCTCGACCCGGCGGCCCCGGCCGGCGGCGGGGAGTTCGATGCAAGCGAGAAGCTGGCGGATGGAGTCGGTGACCTCGTCGCGGCGGGGCACCACCGGCGGCGCACCGAACGCTCCGCCCGCCTGTTCCCGAAGGTGGGTGGGCACCCGCAGCGTCTCCCGTGGCGGTCGCGGCGCGATGCTCGCGGCACCGGGGATCTCCCAGGGGCGGGGGGCCAGGCCGACCATGGCGCCGGGGATGCGTAGGCCGTCGGCGATGCGCTCGATGACCTCGACTTCCTCGACCTTCGCCTTGCCCCCGGCGATGCGGCTGATCCTCGACTGGCTGAAGCCCTCGATCGAGGAGGCTATGCGGTCCTGGCTGACGTGATCCCATTTGCGCATGAGCAGGAACGCGGCGCCGAAGTCCCGGCCGCGTAGGGCGGCGGCCATGTCGTCGCGGTGCAGCAGCTCGGCAGACACGGTGTAGCGCTGCCAGGCGGTCTCGGGGTCAGCGGTCATTCGTCGCTCTTCGGTCGGTGACAGGTCGGGGCAATCCGCGTGAGCAGACCAGCACGGTGAGCATAGCGGCGCCGATGTCGTGTCGACATCCCAAGCCGGGATCAGGCGGTCAAACGGCGCCGGACCGGCGCTGATCTGCATGGATGGCGCCGGTCGGATCGGCGCTGGAATGCCGTCCATCCATGCCGCCTCGACATTCCGTGACCGGGTGGTCTCGATGAGTCTTGTCGGCAGTCGACGCCGTTCGTGCCGAGTTCGGCTCCGCGGGCGGCGTCGACCCGAGACCTGATCACGGTCAGAGCGCGACGGCCTGTTGGCGGGGCCGTGATCGCCGGTCTTCCCGGGTGCCCGTGGACGGCGCGCCGGTGACGAGACGAGGAAGGGGACACGGATGGTGGTCGCCGAACGAACGGATGGGAGGGATAGACCCGACGTCGGGAGGGCGCGTCCCGGCCTGCCACCGCCAGCGGACACCGGCTCGGGACGCGAGCAGACGGCCCGGACGCCGTCCCGGCGGGAACTGCTGTGCGCCCGGATGAACAGCGACGGCAGCGGCTCGACGGCCGGCGGGACCTCGATGGCTCCCGACGGCCGCGGTGTGTGTCGGGTGCTGTGGGCGGTGGTGGTGCGCGGACCGCGCGGCGTGCTGCTGGGCGTGATCGGGTTCTTCGCGACGCGGGCGGCGGCCTGGACCTACGTACGGGATCGGCGCTTCTCGGGCGCCGTGGTGCTGCCGGCCATGCCCACCGGGGTCGAGTTGGCCCGGTGACAGCGCAGCGGGAAACCTCGCCGATCGATCTCACGACCGCGCATCCCGCCCGGATGTATGACTTCTACCTCGGCGGCAAGGACCATCTGCCGGCGGACCGGGCGGCGGCTGGGCGGGTGGTGGCGGCCTCGCCGGACGTTCCGCGGGTCGCGCGGGCGAATCGGGCGCTCATGACCCGGGCGGCGCGGTTCCTGGCCGGCGAGTGCGGGATCCGCCAGTTCCTGGACGTGGGCACGGGCATTCCGACCAGTCCGAACCTGCATGAGGTGGTGCAGGGCATCGACCCGGCGGCCAGGGTGGTCTACACCGACAACGATCCGGTGGTCCTGGCGCACGCCCGCGCGCTGCTGACCAGCACGGCGCAGGGACGCACGGCCTACCTCAACGCCGACCTACGCGATCCCGGGCTCATCCTCGACGCCGCCGAACTGCTCGACGCCCTCGACTTCCACCGGCCGATCGCGCTGTTCCTCGTCGCGGTGCTGCACTTCCTGACCGACGACGACGAACCGCACGCACTGGTGCGCAGGTTGTTGGACGGTCTGCCGTCGGGCAGTTACCTCATCGTGTCGCACGCCACCGGGGACCTGGCGCCCCCGGGAGTCGGCGACATCGTCGACACCTACGCGACCACGGCCGCGCCCCTGGTGCTTCGCGGCCTCGGGGACGTCTGCCGCTTCTTCGAGGGCACGACGGTCCTCGACCCCGGGGTGGTTCGCCCGCCGCTGTGGAGACCGGACGAACCACCCGAGGACACCGAAACGATCTGGGGCTACGCCGGGGTCGGACGCAAGTCATGACCGCCGCACTTGCGCGGCTGCCCTCCCAACCAGGACGATCAACCGGAGGTAAATGATGTTGTCCGACCTGCGCGCGGCGGGCGCGGCGAGTGTCGCCCCGACCGCGGGCCTGTTCCTACCGGAGCTGCACCACCGGCGAGACATCGGCCTGGACCTCGACCAGGTCAACGGGCTCGCGGACCTGTGCCACTCGTTCACCCAGCAACGGGCGGAGATCAGCGCCCGGATGACCCGGCTCGCCGGCGAGCTGCTCGCCGGGCTGCTCAACGGCCGGGTCTGCGACGACGGCGACCGAGAGGCGCTGACCGCGTACGCCGAGACCCGCGGCACCCTGTTCGCCGACGCCGAGAACCTCATGATCTCCAAGCTTGCCCAGGGCTACCGGCTGCTGAGCTGGGAGCAGATCGACCGGACGCTGAAGATCCGGCGGGGGCAGACCTCCGCCGGCCTGGACACGGTCGCCGAGGCGATGTCCGCGGACCTGGCGGCGCCTGTCCGCCTGTGAGCCGGTGACGGGCTGCCCCCGACATCGAGCCCGTCACCACACCCGGGAGGACTCGCGCTCCGCCGACCCCCTCGGCGGCAAGGAGCGCGGGTCCTCCCACCCGAACGTCCCAACCCCCATGAACGTGGCCGGTGCCCGTGAGCGCGTCCATACCGGCCACCGCGGCCCCGGATCCCTTCCCGATGCGGATCCGGGGCCGTGCCATGTCCGGACGTCACTCGTCGGCCTGCCTCGGGGCTGGCTGGTCTACCGGCCGCGCTGCCGGTCGAGGTCGTCGAGGCGGCGTAGCAGGGCCCGTAGGTCGTCCCGGATGTCGCGGACCCCTTCGAGAATCTGCCGCGTGACCGCGGCCGTCTCCTCCCCGTCGTCTCCCGCCGCACTCTGACCGGCGGTGAGCACCCGCACCAGATGATCGTCTGGCCAGTCCAGCGCACGGGCGATGGCCGTCAGGGTCCGGGTACGCACGCGGCGCGTCGCTCCGTGCTGCACCAGCCGCAGTGTCGACACGGCAATGCCGGCGCGGTCGGCAAGCTCCTGCTGTCCGATCCTCCGGGTCGACATCCGTTCCGTGATGGCCACGGCCACCGCCGCCCAGTTCTCGCCATCGGTATCCGGCGGGGAATCGGGGGCGTTCACACGACCGGGACGATCAGCCATGCTCGGCATGCTAGCGAATGGGCAATGCCCCGGGCTGCCCTGGTCAACGCCTATATCGACCCGGCATGGTCTGCATGACGTCATGCACTGACGACATTCTTTGATCCCTACTGCTCATGCACCGCCGATATAGCGCTTGATACGCGCTTGTTCGGCGGAGCATTGTCGTTCCGTACCCGCTGGACGGAGTCGACGTCCGGCGGGATGGAACGACAGAGGATGGTGGATCTATGGCGGTGCCAAGGCGCATTCCCGTCGCGTTCGGGGTGGTGTTCCCGGTGGGGGCGTTCGTGGTCGGCGTCGAGCCGGTCAACGACTTCGACAAGGTCAGGGCGGGCACCCCGGACGCGCAGCAGCGCGACGAGGAGACCGGAGACCTGGTCTGGCAGGTCAAGGTCATCGACGCCGACCCGGCGGCCCGGACCAACGAGATGAAGATCCGGATGACGGCGGCGGTGCAGCCCGTCCCGCCGGACCTGCTGCCCGGTACGCCGTTTCGGCCCGTCGAGTTCGACGGCCTGTCGCTCACGCCCTACATCGACCGGCGCAACGCCGAACGACCGAAGATCGCCTACTCGATGCGGGCGTCGGCCATGCGCGCGCCCGGCGGGCTGAACGGCCGGCGCCCGGGTCCGGCGGTGGCGGCATGACCGGCCGCATCCGCCCGGCCATCGACGGTCTGCGCTCGGCGACGCACCACAGTCTCCACGTCGGCGCGGACTGGTCGGTGACCTGCCACACCTATCCGGACCGGTCGCCGATCCTCGCGGTCCGTCTCGGCCTGACGTCGGTGTCCCTGTCGGCGATGTCGAACGCGGTCACCTCGGATCATGTCGATTTTGCCTATGAACTGATCGCCGCGGTGAACGACTACCTCGTGGAGTGCGAACGCATCCGGTTCGACTCCGACGACGCCGCCGACTCGGGGCCGCGGGCCGCGTAGCTCGCACCCGGCCGGTTCGACTGGGCGGCCCGGATACCCGTTTTCCGGATTCCGGGCCGCCCGGAACTTCCCTTCACCCTTCCTGTCCCTGGTTTCGTGCGCTCGAAAAGCGGGGGCGGAATCAATCAGTCATGGCGACACATGACTTGCCAGCAGATCGTTGAACACTTCAACCGGCTTACGCCAGCCCAACGTCTGTCGCGGCCTCCCATTTAGCTCTGCGGCCACACTATCAAGGTCCGCCTGGGAATGCAACGACAGGTCGGTGCCCTTCGGGAAATACTGCC
>Ga0207710_10000220_pt1 | contig 50023 bp, 63 predicted proteins | sample KBSS24metaG_FD_184400 | JGI IMG/M metagenome (GOLD analysis project Ga0207710, IMG submission 184400) | Switchgrass rhizosphere microbial communities from Kellogg Biological Station, Michigan, USA - KBS S2-4 metaG (SPAdes) (version 2) | ecosystem: Host-associated > Plants > Roots > Rhizosphere...
ACGCTCGACGTCCTCTTTGACCGAAACGGCCACCTCAACACCAAGGGCCTTGCCACCTGCACCCCGGCGAAGCTGCAGAGCACCCTGACCGCCCAGGCCAAGGCCTCCTGCCCGAAGGCCCTGGTCGGCCAGGGCAGGGTCTCGGCCGAGATCGCCCTGCCCGAACAGGCGCCCTTCAGCGCCTCGGGACCGCTCTTGATCTTCAACGGAGCGCCCAAAGGCGCCAAGCAGGTGCTGATCTTCCACGTCTACGCCCACGTGCCGGCTCCGACCACCTTCGTGACCACCGCCTTGATCTCAAAGCACGGCGGCAAATACGGCACCGAGGCCGAAGTCACGATCCCCACCATCGTCGGCGGGCAGGGCTCCCTGACCTCCTTCACGGCGACCCTGAAGAAATCCTGGACCTACAAGGGCAAAAAGGAAGACCTGCTGCTCGCCTCCTGCCCGACCGGGAGCCTCACCGCGCACGGGGAGTTCACGTTCGTGGACGGGACCCGGGCGGCGGGGGACGTGGTGCGGCCCTGCGTGGGGGTGGGGTAGGGCGGACGAGCGCCGAAGTAGCGGCTAGCTCGCCGCGTCCTCGACGAAGCGCTTCAGCTTGCCCGGCATCGACTCGACCAGCTGGCCGCGCAGCACGCCGACGAGCGGCCCACGGATGACCATGCCGAGCACGCGACCGAGGTCGACCTCCATCGAGTAGGTGGCGCGAGTGCGCCCGTCGCCGAGGTCCTCCAGCTCCCAACGTCCCTCGACCGACTTCAGGTCACCCTCCTCCTGGGTCCAGGCGATTCGGGTCGGCTGCTCGTACTCGAAACGCAACTCGGCCGCCAGCGTGCGGACTTTGGCGTCGGTCTCCATGTGCATGAGGAGCTGATTGCCATCGCGGCCCCGCTTGAGACACTCGGCGACCTTGATCTCCGGCTGCCAGCGCGGCGAGCCCTCGACGTCGGCGGCGACAGCGAAGACGGTCTCGATCGGCGCCTCGATCTCGGCGCTCGCCGATCCGGTGATCTTGCCCATCTGGCCAGGTTACGCCCTGGCGCTGGAGCGCTCAGGACTCGGCGCGGGCGGTCGACTCCGCCGGTCGAGCCCGCGGGTAGCGCGGCAGGCCGTCGTCCGGCAGCTCCTCCCAGGCCGGCATCGAGGCGACGAACTGGTGCCATTCGGGGCGGATCCCCGGATCACCCTCGAGGGCGCCGATGCGTACGCCGATCACCGGCCCATGATCCGGGTCGCCGCTGTAGAGGTGGCCGCCGCAGCGTTCGCAGAACGCCTTTGGCAGGCCGCCCTCAGGCTGGTAGGCACGCACGTGCTCGGCCCCCTCGGTCACCTCGAAGTGCTCGGGGGCAAGACGCGCGCCGAGCGTGGAAGTGGTGCCGCTGCGGTGCTGGCAGTGTTCGCAGTGGCAGTAGCCGGCGGTCTGGAACGGCGCCCTCACCTCGAAGCGGACGGCGCCGCAGAGACAGCGCCCGCGCAGCGGCGATTCTGGAGAGGGCATGCGCCAAGGTTACGTGCCCACACTGGTCGCGATCTCCCACGCAGAGCCGCGGATCGGCGTAGCATTAGGGGTCATGAAGGATCCGGCGCACACCTTGCTGGCGTCTGGCCACGAAGCGGAGTGGTCCGCGATCAACCGCGAAGAGGCCGACCAGCTGCGTGCATCGAACATGGCGCTGTCCCCCGCTCAGCGCCTCGAACTGGGGCAGAGGCTTTCGCAGCAGGCCGTTTCGCTCCTGGCCGCATCCGTGAAGGCGGGCCATGTCCCAAGACGCGCCCTCTGGACCTGATCTCGCCGGCGTCGTCGGGGACGCCGATGCCGTCGGGCTGCCTTATGTGGTGATCGGCGGCTTCAGCGTCATCTTCCACGGCTACGTGCGGGCGACCAGGGACTCCGACCTGCTCGTGCCCGACGGCGCCGAGGCGAACGAAGCGATCGTCCGCTTTCTCTCTCGCATCGAGGCCCGGCGCTTCCAGGACGACGGCGTCCTCACCGCCGAGGAGGTCGGCCGCGGTGAGCACCTGCGGGTGGACAGTCGCCACGGAATCATCGACATCATGCGCGGCGGCCTGCCTCCGCTCGACTTCGAGACCGTCGCGGCGCGGGCTGACACGGTCGACTGGAACGGACAGCAGATCCAGATCGCGGCCCTGCCAAGCGTGGTCGGCTTCAAGCGCCTCGCCGGTCGCCCGCAGGACAAGCTCGACCTCAGCGAGCTGGAAGCGATCCACGGCGAGCTGCCCGTCGAGGCCATTCCCGGCCTCGATCCCTGAGCCGGCCGGCGCCACTGGCTACCGTCTCAGCGTGTCCTCCGACCTCCGCATCAGCGTCCTCGACCAAACCCCGGTCTCGGAGGGATCGACGGCGGCCCAGGCTCTGCGCAACTCACTCGACCTCGCCGAGCTGGCGGATCGGCTCGGCTTCCACCGCTATTGGGTCGCCGAGCACCACGGCGGGACTCTCGTCGCCGGTCCGTCGCCGGAGGTATTGATCGGGCCGATCGCCGCCGCGACGCGGCACCTGCGGGTCGGCAGCGGCGGCGTCATGCTGCCCCACTACAGCCCCCTCAAGGTGGCCGAGAGCTTCGGCGTCCTGGCCGGGCTCTACCCGGGGCGGATCGACCTCGGCATCGGCCGCGCCGCCGGCACCGATCCGATGACGACGCGGGCCCTTCAGCGCGACCGCTCGCAGCCGCTCCCCGATGACTTCCCGCAACAGCTGGAGGAGCTGCTCGCCTACTTCGAGCGCAGCTTCGCGGCTGACCACCCGCTGGCGCGGCTCGCCGACTCACTGCCGGGCGAGCCGGAGGTGCCCGAGCCGTGGCTGCTCGGTTCCTCCGAACAGAGCGCGATCTGGGCCGGAGAACTGGGTCTGCGCTACGCCTTCGCGGACTTCATCAACCCCCGCGGAGCGCCCTTCGCCGAGGTCTACCGGCGCCGCTTCGAGGCGGGCGTTCGACTCGACTCGCCGGTGCTCGCGGTTGCCGTGCGCGCCGTCGTCGCCGCCAGCGAGGAGGAGGCAGAGCGGCTCTCGCTGAGCTGGCGGATGGCCTTCGACATGCTGCGCAGCGGTCGGTTGATTGCGGTGCCGCCGCCCGAGAAAGCCGCTCGCTACTTCGAGCTCCACCCCGACGGCGAGATGGCCCCGAACGGCAAGCGCCGCCGCCTGATCGGCACCCCCGAGCAGGTCCGCGCCGACATCGAGGAGACGGCCGCCGCCTACGGCGCCGAGGAGGCGATCGTCGTCACCATCACCCACGACCACGACGCTCGCCGCTGCTCCTACGAGCTGCTGGCGGCCGAGTTCGGCCTGGCGCCGGCGGCAGCCGCCGAGTCCGCTGCGAGCAGCCGCTACGGTTGAGCCGATGGCGAAGGATCTCTACACGGCCGAGGCGCACGTCACCGGCGGTCGTGTCGCCGGCCATGGCCGCAGCTCCGACGGAGCCCTCGAGGTCGACCTCCGCACCCCGACCGAGATGGGCGGGGAGGGGGGAGGCACGAACCCCGAGCAGCTCTTCGCGGTCGGCTACGCGGCCTGCTTCGAGGGAGCCCTCGCCGCGGTCGCCCGTCGCCAGAAGGCCGAGGTCGGTGACGTCGCGATCGACTCCAAGGTGAAGCTCCGCGCCGGCGAGGACCGCAGCTTCACGATCGGCGTCGAGCTGCATGTCAGCCTGCCTTCAGTCGGGGCCGAGGAGGCGGTCGAGCTGGTCCGTGCCGCCCACCAGGTCTGCCCCTACTCGAACGCGACCCGCGGCAACATCGAGGTCCTGCTGACGGCGAACGATGCGCCAGTCGATTGAAAGACCGGCCGGGCCCGGGTTTCGGTTCGGCTTTCTCCCATTTCTGGCGATAACCCTCGGCCTCGCCACCGCCTTCGTCCTCGGTGCCCTCTTCCAGGGCGCCTTCGCGCGCGACACGGTCGCGCCGAGCGTCGTCCGCAACGCCCTCGCCCAGAGCGACGCCGTCCAGGGCGCTCCCAATCGCACGATGGTGCTGAGCCGCGTCAAGGTCGAACCCGGGGCCCAGCTGGCGACCCATCACCATCTCGGCACCCAGATCTCCCGGGTCACCGCCGGCGTCCTCACCTACACCGTCCGCCGCGGCTCCGCCGTCGTCCGCCGCGGCGAGGCCGACCAGGAACCCCAGCTCGTCCGCACCATCCACGCCGACCAGACCGCCCAGATCCACGCCGGCGAGTGGCTCGTCGAGCAACCCTCCGACGTCCACGAAGCCGCCAACCGCGGCCCGGCCCCGGTGGTCATCTACCTGGCGACCCTGCTGAAGACCGGCGCCCCGCCCTCGACCCCGGTCACCCTCGGCCCCACGTCCCCTTGAAGAAGCCCGGAATGGGACTCGAACCCACGACCCCTTCCTTACCATGGAAGTGCTCTACCAGCTGAGCTATCCGGGCGCGGCGGCTTTCCTCAAGCCGTGCTGCGCGATCGCTCGATCTTAAAGGCTTCGATCGGGCTTCGTTAGTAGGACTCGGCGCGCGCCCCTCCAGAACCGACTGGCCAGCCGGCCAGACCACGCGTGCCACCGGTAGGCTGCCCGCCGTGGACTTCGCCCTGACCGACGAGCAGAACGACTTCGTCGCCGCGATCCGTGACTTCTGCGGGCGCGAGTGCGGCACCCAGGACCAGCGCGAGCGCCTCACCGACGGCTACAAGGACCACCACAACTTCGACGTCTACAAGCAGATGGCGGAGCTGGGCTGGCTCGGGGTGACGATCCCCGAGGAGTACGGCGGCTCCGGCGGCTCGATGCTCGACGCCTGCCTCTTCATGGAAGAGACCTCGCGCGGCCTCGCCCCGATCGGCGGCTACGCGACGACCCTGATCGTCGCCGGTGCCACGCAGCGCTTCGGCAGCGAGGAGCAGAAGCACGAGGTCCTCGGCGGCATCTCCCGCGGCGCCGTCGAGGCGATCGCGATGACCGAGCCGGAGGCCGGCTCCGACGTCGGCGCGCTGACGACCAAGGCGGAGCGCTCCGACGGCGGCTTCGTGATCAATGGCCAGAAGGTCTTCATCTCCAACGCCCACATCTCCGACCACGTGCTGGTCGTCTGCCGCACGACCAGGGGAGAGTCCAAGCACGAGGGCCTGACGATGATCTGGGTGCCGCGTGAGGTCGAGGGCATGGAGATCGTCCCGATCCAGACGATGGGCGGCCGCGAGACCAACACCCTCTACTTCAGCGAATGCTTCGCGCCCGAGAGCGCGGTGCTCGGCGAGGTCGACCGCGGCTGGACCCAGCTGATGGCCGGGCTCAACGTCGAGCGCCTGATCCTCGCCGCGACGATGCTGGGGATCGCCCAGCGCGCCTTTGACGACGCTCTCGCCTATGCCAAGGAGCGCAAGCAGTTCGGCCGCCCGATCGGCGCCTTCCAGGCTCTCCAGCACCGCTTCGCCGATCTCGCCACCGACCTCGAAGCGGCCCGGCTGATGACCCGCTGGGTCGCCGCCCTGACCGACGAGGACCCGGACCGGATGCTGCCCAAGGAGGCCTCGATGGTGAAGCTCTTCGTCACCGAGGTCGCCAAGCGCACGACCCTGGAGGGCATGCAGATGATGGGCGGCTACGGCTACTCCTCCGAGTACGACATGGAGCGCCTGGTCCGCACCTCGCTGGTCTCGACCATCTACGGCGGCACCTCCGAGATCCAGCGCGGCATCATCGCCAAGACGCTCGGCCTCTGAGGGTCGCGCCCCGGCCATTGGAGGGGCGCTATTCTTTTGCTCAGCCTCGCGCCCTGGGCCCGAGGTTTTTCTTTGCAACAAACGGCCTAACTAGCCGAGTAAGAACGAGGAGACAATGGCTCGCGGAGACGTCCGCATCGCGGTAACCCTGGCTTGCGAAGACTGCAAGCGACGCAATTATCAGACGAATAAGTCGCGCCGGAACTCTCCGGATCGAATCGAGCTGCGCAAGTTCTGCCACTGGTGTGGGCACCACACGGCCCATAAGGAGACCCGGTAGCACCTCATGGCGAAGACCCGCGCACAGCGCAAGGCCGAGCGCCGCGCTCGGGAAGCGGAGGAGCAGAAACGCTCCGGCGCTGAGCGCAGCGCCGAGTCGCGCGCGCAGCACAACACGCAGGTCCCACTTTCCGGCGACGAGGCACTCGTCGAGGCGCGTGAGCTGGGGATGGCCGCCGGCGCCTCCGAGCAGGAGATGGCGCTGCCGGAGGACCGGAAGCCGAGCCGCTCCAACCGTCGTGCCGAAGCGAAGGCGCTGAAGGAATCCGAAAAGCGCAAACGCGACGAGCAGAAGCGGCGCGAGAGCGAGCAGCTGGCGAAAAAACAGAAAAAAGCCAGCGCCGAACGGCAGCGCGGCGGCGTCATCGGCTTCCTGCTCTCCTGCTGGGCCGAGCTGAAGAAAGTACAGTGGCCCGACCGCGAGACGTTGATCCAGGCGACCGCGGTCACGATTCTCTTCGTCGCCGTGGCGGCCGCTTATCTCGGCGCTCTTGACGCTCTCTTCAACTTCCTGATCAAGCGGATCCTGTAGCCGCAGGCTCCCCGAACAAAGGCTTCAATTTTGTATCGCTGGTACGTGATCAACACCTATTCCGGGCACGAGAACAAGGTCAAGCACAACCTCGAGCACCGGGTTCAGACGATGAGTCAGAACCGCAACGTGCGCCAGGTCGTCGTCCCCACCGAGCAGGTCTCGGAGATGAAGGACGGCCAGAAAGTGACCGCCGAGAAACGGACGATGCCCGGCTACGTGCTCGTCAACATGGAGATGACCGACGACGCCTGGGGGCTGGTCAAGAACACCCCCGGCGTGACCGGGTTCGTCGGCTCGCGCAACAAGCCGGTGCCGCTCTCCAAACCGGAGGTCGACCGCCTGCTGCACCGCGAGACCGCCGAGCGCCCCCGCACCCAGGCGCAGTTCGCGATCGGCGAATCGGTCAAAGTCATCTCCGGCCCGCTCTCCGACTTCTCCGGCGAGATCGCCGAGATCAACGAGGACGCCGCCAAACTCAAGGTGCTGGTCTCGATCTTCGGCCGCGAGACGCCGGTCGAGGTCGGCTACGACCAGGTCAAGAAGATCTAGATCCTCAAGACCGCTACCCTCCTCAACCCTTCATGGCTAAAAAAGTCCTCACCCTCATCAAGCTGCAGATCCAGGCGGGCAACGCCAACCCGGCGCCGCCGGTCGGCCCGGCGCTCGGCCAGCACGGCGTCAACATCATGGATTTCTGCAAAGCCTTCAACGCTCAGACCCAGAGCGAGGGCGGCACGATCATTCCGGTCGAGATCACGGTCTACGAGGACCGCTCGTTCACCTTCATCACCAAGACGCCGCCGGCGGCGATCCTGATCAAGGAAGCGATCAAAATCCCGAAGGGCTCAGGCGAGCCCCACGTCAACAAAGTCGGGACGATCACCCAGGATCAGATCCGCGAGATCGCCGAACGCAAGATGCCCGACCTCAACGCCAACGACATCGACGCCGCCTCGAAAATCATCGCCGGCACCGCCCGGTCGATGGGCGTCGACGTTGCATAGGAGACTTCCGTGGCCCACGGCAAACGATTCCGCCAGCAGTACCAGAAGGTCCAGCGCGACCACGCTTATCCGCCGGCTGAGGCCGTCGCCCTGATCAAGGAGACCGCCAGCACCAAATTCGACGAGACCGTCGAGCTGCACGTGCTGCTCGGCGTCAACGTGCGCCACGCCGACGAACAGCTGCGCGGCACCTTGGCACTGCCGCACGGGCTCGGCAAAGACGTCTCCGTCGCCGTCTTCGCGCAGGGCCAGCAGGCTCGCGACGCCGAGGCGGCCGGTGCCGACCACGTCGGCGGCGAGGATCTGGCCAAGAAAGTCGAAGAGGGCTGGACCGACTTCGACGTCGCGATCGCGACCCCGGACATGATGCCGACGGTCGGCAAACTCGGCCGCGTGCTCGGTCCCCAGGGCAAGATGCCCAACCCGAAAGTCGGCACCGTTACCCCCGACGTCGAGAAGGCCGTCAGCGACGCCAAGTCGGGCAAAGTCGAATACCGCACCGACCGCCAGGCGATCGTCCACATGGCGATCGGCAAGGCCAGCTTCGACGCCGACAAACTGCTCGGCAACTACCAGGCCGTGATGGAGGAGATCGTTCGCGCCAAGCCCTCCTCCGCGAAGGGCAAATACATCATCTCCGCCACCCTGGCGACGACGATGGGCCCCGGCATCCGCGTCGATTCGTCGAAGGCCGGCGACCGCGACACGGCAGCCAGCGAAGCGGCTGGAGCCAGCGAGACCGCAGCCGAGCCGGTAACCGCCTAAACTGCTCCGCCCTGACCCCAGACCGTCGGCAGGCTCAGCCACAAGCCCGACGCAGGTGAGACGATGAACCGCGAAGAAAAGTCCGCAGCCATACAAGAGATTGCCGCCCAGATCGAGGAGTCTGAGGCGATCTTCGCTGTCGATTACCGCGGCATCAGCGTTCCCCAGGCCGCCGAGCTGCGCTCGAAACTGCGCGAGGCCGACGCCAGCTTCCGCATCGTCAAGAACCGCCTGACGAAAATCGCCGCCGACAACGCCGGTGAGGCCCGCCTCGCCGAGCTGCTCAGCGGCCCGACCGCCCTCACCTTCGTCCGCGGCGACACGGCCCAGGCCGCGAAAGCGATCACCACCTTCAACAAAGAGCACGACGTGCTCACCTACAAGGGCGGCTTCATGGAAGCGACCTCGCTCGACGAGGACGCCTTCAAGTCGATCGCCCGCCTGCCCTCGCGGGATGTCCTCAACGGCCAGTTCGCCGGCATCGTCGCCAGCCCACTGACCGGCCTGGTCCGCGGCCTCGGCTCGATGATCCAGGGCCTCGCCCTGCAGCTCGGCCAGATCGCCGAGCAGGGGCTCGTCACGGGGGAGGCCGCCGCTGCCGCGCCCGAACCGGACGCCGCCGCCGAGGAGTCGCCGAGCGCTACCGAGACTTCTAACACTGATGAGGAGGCGGATGACGCGGACGCCCCGCCCGCGGGTGACGCGGATGAGGAGTCCTCGCCCGCAGCGTCGTCCCGCGAGGACGAGGACTCCTCATCGGCGGCAGGACCCGCGGACGAGGCCTCTGAGCCCTCATCCGGCGAGGCAGATACTTCTAAAACTGACGACGCGAGCAAGGAAGAGGAGTAGATGGCAACCAAAGTTTCCACCGAGGATTGGATCGAGGAGCTGAAAAGCATCTCGGTGCTGGAACTCTCCGAGCGGATCAAAGCGCTCGAGGAGGAGTTCGGCGTTTCCGCGACGGCAGTCGCCGCGGCAGCCCCGGCGGCCGCGGGCGCGGCTGGCGGCGACGGCGACGGCGGCGGCGAGGAAGCCTCGACGGTCGATGTCGTGCTGACCGAGGTCGGCGGCCAGAAAGTCCCCGTGATCAAGGTGGTCCGGGCGGCGACCGGACTCGGCCTCAAAGAGGCCAAGGCGATCGTCGACGAGGCCCCGAAAGCGATCAAAGAGGGCATCGAGCGCGACGAGGCTGAGAAACTCAAAGCCGAACTCGAGGAGGCGGGCGCCACGGTCGAGCTCAAATAGGGCCGATCCTCTTCCGCGCCTGAATCCCGCTCAGGGAGCCAAGCTCAGGGGCGCGCGGCGCCGTGTGTTATTTTCTGCGGTCGCGCGCCATTTGAGTATCCCTGCCCATATTTGCGCTTATCTTCGTCCCTCTGACCGCCCGAGGAGTCGCCGACTTTGGCACGTTCGAACGCTGCCCCAGTAACCCGTAGGAGCTTTTCCCGCCTAGAGAACCCACTTGAAGTCCCGCATCTGATCGACATTCAGCGTCGGTCCTTCGAAGAACTGACCGATACGAAGACCGGTGGTCTCCGCGAGACCATCAACGACATATCCCCGATCGAGGACTACACGGGGAACCTCGCCATCGTCTTCGGCGAGTTCAAGTTCGAGGAGCCGCCGCACTCGATCGAGGAGTGCCGCGAGAAGGACATGACGTACTCGCGGCCGCTGACCGCGACCGTCGCCTTCCAGAACAAAGAGACCGGTGAGATCCGCGAGCAGGCCGTCTTCATGGGTGACTTCCCGTGGATGACCGAGCGCGGAACCTTCATCATCAACGGCACCGAGCGCGTCGTCGTCACGCAGCTCGTCCGCTCGCCGGGCGCCTACGTGATGGCCCCGAAGGATCCCGAAAAGCAGGTCTTCATCGCCAACCTGATGCCGGCCCGTGGCTCCTGGCTCGAGCTCGAAGTCGACAAAAAAGGAAAAGTCTTCGTCCGCATCGACCGCAAGCGCAAATTGCCGGTCACGGTGCTGCTGCGCGCGATGGGCTATGTCGAGGACCAGCAGCTGCTCGACATGTTCGACAACTCGATTTACCTCCGCCACACGATCGAGGCGGACACCGAAGCGACCCGGACCGAAGAGGGCGCCCTGATCGAGCTGTTCAAAAAGCAGCGCCCCGGCGAGCCGCCGTCAGTCGACGCCGCCCGTGGCCTGCTCGAGCAGCTCTTCTTCGACCCCAAGCGCTACGACCTCACCCGGGTCGGTCGCTACAAGCTCAACGCCCGTCTCGACCTCGACATCGATCTCGAGACCCGGGTTCTCACCCACGACGACATCATCGCTCTCGTCAAGGAGCTGGTCTCCCTGCCGAAGCTGCTCGGGATCCCCGAGGAGATCGACGAGGAGAACCCGATCAAAGACTATGCCGCGGAGGCGATCACCTACCCGCGCGAGCCGGTCTACGAGCACCTCGACGAGTACGAGCACTTCGGTAACCGGCGCCTGCGCACGGTTGGCGAGCTGATCCAGGAGGCCTTCCGGATCGGCCTCTACCGGATGGAGCGCGTGGTTCGCGAGCGGCTCACCACCGAGGACTCGGACGCGATCACCCCGCAGACGATCATCAACATCCGCCCGGTCGTGGCGGCGATGAAGGAGTTCTTCGGCTCCTCGCAGCTCTCACAGTTCATGGACCAGACCAACAGTCTCGCCGGGCTCACGCACCGGCGCCGGCTCTCGGCGCTTGGCGCCGGCGGTCTGACCCGCGAGCGCGCCCCGATCGAGGTTCGCGACGTGCACCCGACCCATTACGGCCGGATGTGCCCGATCGAGACCCCGGAGGGCCCGAACATCGGCCTGATCGGCTCGCTCGCCTCCTACGCTGAGGTATCAGAGCACGGCTTCGTCACCACCCCGTACCGGCCGGTGGTCGACGGCGTCGTCAGCGAGGAAATCCTCCACCTGGACGCAACCCAGGAGGAGGACAAAATCATCGCCCAGGCGAACTCGGAGCTGGACGAGAAGACCCGCAAGCTCAAGGGCCCGACCGTCCTCGTCCGCGCCGGCGAGCAGGAGTACGCGACCGCCAGCCCCAAGGAAGTCGACCTGATGGACGTTTCCCCGTCCCAGATCTGGTCGGTGGCGACCTCGCTGATCCCGTTCCTCGAGCACGACGACGCCAACCGGGCGCTGATGGGCTCGAACATGCAGCGCCAGGCGGTGCCGCTCCTCAAACCGGACCCGCCGCTGATCGGCACCGGCATGGAGCGCCGCGCCGCCGTCGACACCGGCGACGTCGTCCTCGCCAAGGGCGACGGCGAAATCACCTACATCGACGCCGAGCGGATCGAGCTGACCAGCCCCTCCGGCAAGGAGGACTACCCGCTCCACAAGTTCATGCGCTCGAACCAGGGCACGATCATCCACCAGCGGCCGATCGTCAAGACCGGCCAGAAGGTCAAGGAGGGCGACGTGCTCGCCGACGGCTCCTCGACCGGCGGCGGTGAGATCGCCCTCGGCAAGAACTGCCTGGTCGCTTTCATGTCCTGGGAGGGCTACAACTTCGAGGACGCGATCATCCTCTCCGAGCGCCTGGTCAAGGAAGACGAACTCACCTCGATCCACATCGAGGAGTACGAGATCGACGCCCGCACGACCAAGCTCGGCGACGAGGAGATCACCCGCGACATTCCGAACCGCAGCGAGGAGAGCCTGCGCAACCTCGACGAGCGCGGCATCGTCCGCGTCGGCGCCGACGTCGTGTCCGGCGATCTGCTGGTCGGCAAGGTGACGCCGAAGGGCGAGACCGAGCTGACCGCCGAGGAGAAGCTGATCCGCGCGATCTTCAAGGAGAAGGCGCGCGAGGTCCGCGACACCTCGCTGAAAGTGCCGCACGGCGAGGGCGGGGTCGTCATTGACGTCCTCACCTTCAGCCGCGACGAGGGCGACGATCTGCCCCCGGGAGTCAACGACCTGGTCCGCGTCTTCGTCGCGACCAAGCGCAAGATCTCCGAGGGCGACAAGCTCGCCGGCCGCCACGGGAACAAGGGTGTGATCTCGAAGATCGTGCCCGAGGAGGACATGCCGCACCTGGCTGACGGGACCCCCGTCGATGTCATCCTCAACCCGCTCGGCGTGCCGAGCCGGATGAACATCGGTCAGATCCTCGAGACCCACCTCGGTTGGGTCGCGGCGAACGGCTGGTACGACGACGGCACCGACTCCTACAAACAGGCCCACTCCGACGAGGGCAACGGTCGCGTCTACGTGGCGACCCAGGTCTTCGACGGCGCCACCGTGGAGGACGTCGACGACGCCCTGCTGCACTGGTCGAAGGAGAACGCCGATCGCGGCATCGACCTAGGTGTCGACGAGAGCGCCCGCCCGGGTGCCCGCGTCGCCGGCACGGCCCAGCTCTACAACGGCCGCACCGGCGAGCCGTACGAGGGCAAGGTCACGGTCGGCTACATGTACATCCTCAAGCTGCTGCACCTGGTCGACGACAAGATCCACGCCCGTTCGACCGGGCCGTACTCGCTGGTCACCCAGCAGCCGCTGGGCGGCAAGGCGCAGTTCGGCGGTCAGCGCTTCGGCGAGATGGAGGTCTGGGCCCTGGAGGCCTACGGCGCTGCCTACACGCTGCAGGAGATGCTCACGGTCAAGTCCGACGACACCGTCGGGCGCGTCAAGGCCTACGAGGCGATCGTCAAGGGCGAGAACATCCCCGAGCCCTCGATCCCGGAGTCGTTCAAAGTGCTGCTCAAGGAGATCCAGAGCCTCTCGCTCGACGCCAACGTGGTCTCCGAGGGCACCGACGTCGAAATCTCCGACGAGGAAGACGACCTGCTGAAAGCCGCCGAGGAGCTGGGCATGGACCTCACCGGGGTCCGCGCCGACGGCAACAACGGCGCCGCCGACGAGCAGGAGGAGCAAGTGGTCGCCGAGGGCGAGGGCGGAACTGATGGTGACGGCGCCGAGGTGGCCGAGGAGGCCGCTACGGCCGAGGTGGAGGACTGATGATCGACATCAACAATTTCGACGCGATCGAGATCGGGCTCGCGTCTTCGAAGAAGATCCGCTCCTGGAGTTGGGGCGAGGTCACCAAGCCCGAGACGATCAACTACCGGACGCTGAAGCCCGAGAAAGACGGGCTCTTCTGCGAGCGCATCTTCGGCCCGACCAAGGACTGGGAGTGCTACTGCGGCAAGTACAAGCGCGTCCGCTACAAGGGCATCGTCTGCGAGCGCTGCGGCGTCGAGGTCACCCGCTCCAAGGTCCGCCGCGAGCGGATGGGACACGTCGACCTGGCCGCGCCGGTCTCGCACATCTGGTTCTTCAAGGGAGTGCCGAGCCGGATCGGCTACCTGATCGACATGGCGCCCAAGGAGCTGGAGAAGGTTCTCTACTTCGCCGCTTCGATGGTCACCTGGGTCGACGTGGAGGCCCGCGACAAGGACATCGGCAGCCTCGAGAAAGAGGTCAAAAAAGTCGTCGACTCCTATGAGTCCGAACAGCAGAAACGGACCCAGGAGCTGAGCGAGTCGCTGGAGCGACGGATCAAGTACCTCGAGGAGGGCGACCAGGCCAAGTTCGACGACGAGGACCACATCTGGGCCGACTCGCTGAAACTGACCTCGGCGCAGCTGCGCAAGCTCAAAGACGACGAGCGGGCGAAAATGATCAAAGAACTGCGCAAACAGTTCGACGCCGAGATCTCCGACACCGAGGCCTACATCGAAGAGGCCATCGAGCGGATGCACGAAGTCTGGAAGATCTTCACGGAGATGAAGCCGAAGGACGTCATCAACGACGAGACGGTCTTCCGTGAGCTCAAGGACCGCTTCGGATCTCCGTTCGGATGGGGCGAGTACTTCCGCGGCGGCATGGGTGCCGAAGCGGTGCGCGACCTGCTCGAGCAGGTCGACCTCGAGGCCGAAGTCGAGGAGCTGGAGCAGACCATCAACAGCTCCAAAGGCCAGAAACAGGCTCGCGCCGTAAAGCGGCTGAAAGTCACCTCCGCGTTCCTGAACTCGGAGAACAAGCCCGACTGGATGATCCTCGACTGCGTTCCGGTGATCCCGCCGGAGCTACGCCCGATGGTGCAGCTGGACGGTGGCCGCTTCGCGACCTCCGACCTCAACGATCTCTACCGCCGGGTGATCAACCGCAACAACCGCCTCAAGCGACTGCTTGACCTCGGCGCCCCCGAGATCATCGTCAACAACGAGAAGCGGATGCTGCAGGAGGCGGTCGACGCCCTGTTCGACAACGGCCGCCGCGGACGCCCGGTGACGGGTCCCGGCAACCGGCCGCTGAAGTCGCTCTCCGACATGCTCAAGGGCAAGCAGGGACGCTTCCGCCAGAACCTGCTCGGCAAGCGCGTCGACTACTCCGGCCGCTCGGTGATCGTCTCTGGCCCGAGCCTGCGGCTGCACCAGTGCGGCCTGCCGAAGCTGATGGCGCTGGAGCTGTTCAAGCCGTTCATCATGGCCCAGCTCGTCGAGCGCAAAGCCGTCCAGAACATCAAGGCGGCGAAGAAGATGGTGGAGTCGATGATCCCGGAGGTCTGGGACGTGCTCGAGGAAGTCATCCACGAGCACCCGGTCCTGCTCAACCGGGCACCGACCCTGCACCGCCTCGGCATTCAGGCCTTCGAGCCGGTGCTGGTCGAGGGCAAGGCGATCCAGGTCCACCCGCTCGTCTGTCACGCCTTCAACGCGGACTTCGACGGCGACCAGATGGCGGTCCACGTGCCGCTGTCGGCCGAGGCCCAGGCCGAGGCGCGGATCCTGATGCTCTCGGCGAACAACATCCTCTCGCCTGCCCACGGTGCGCCGCTGGCCACCCCGACCCAGGACATGGTGCTGGGGATCTACTACCTCACCTACGGCCCCGACGCCGAGGAGCTGGCGAAGGCCGACGAGAAGTTGAAGGCCGGCAAGGGCCAGAACGGCTCGGGCCCCAGGGTCAAGGCATTCCGTTCCTCGCAGGAGGCCGAACTCGTCTACGAGAACGGCGGTTGCGAGCTGCACGACCAGGCCGAGTACCGGCGCGCCGGTCGCGGCCACTTCTCGACCACGGTCGGGCGGATCATCTTCAACGAGAAGATCGAGCGAGCCCTCGCCGAAGCCCTCGAGGACGACTTCGATCCGGAGCAGTTCGAGTTCGTCAACTTCTCGCTGAAGAAGAAGGACATCAACGAGATGGTCTCCAATCTGGTCGACGCCTACGGGGCGCCGGCGGTCTCACAGGTGCTCGACGCCTTCAAGGACCTCGGCTTCCACTACGCCAGCCAGGCTGGGATCACGGTCTCGAAGAACAACGTCGTCTCACCTCCCGAGAAGCCCGAGATCCTCGAGCGCTACGAGAAGGAGACGGCGGCGATCCAGACCCAGTACGACGACGGCTACATCACGGCGGAGGAGCGCCAGGAGGCGGTCACCGCCCACTGGAATCGCGCCACCGACGAGGTCGCCCAGGCGATGGAGGACAACCTCGACGAGCTGAACCCCATCTTCATGATGGCCAACTCAGGCGCTCGCGGCTCCTTCAAACAGATCCGTCAGCTGGCCGGGATGCGCGGCCTCATGGCCAATCCGAAAGGCGAAATCATCGAGCGGCCGATCAAGGCCAACTTCATGGAGGGCCTCTCGGTCCTGGAGTACTTCATCTCCACCCACGGTGCCCGAAAGGGCCTCGCGGACACGGCGCTGCGCACGGCCGACTCGGGTTACCTGACCCGGCGCCTGGTCGACGTCGCCCAGGACGTGATCGTGCGCCAGGAGGACTGCAAGACCAAAGAACACATCGAGATGGCTCTCCGCAAGGACGACGGCTCGCTCAACGACAACCTCTACGGGCGCCTGGCCGCGAAGAAATTCGAAACCAAGCGCGGTCGTGAGCTGCTCAAGCGCAACCACCTGATCACCCAAGCCGACGTCGAAGAGATCGCCGAGGCGTTCGCCGACGAGGAGAACGTCAAGATCCCGCTCCGTTCCACGCTCAAGTGCGAGGCCGAGTCCGGTGTCTGCCGGTCCTGTTACGGCGTCGCGCCGGCGACGGGATCGATGGTCGACATCGGCGACGCGGTCGGCATCATCGCCGCCCAGTCGATCGGCGAGCCCGGGACGCAGTTGACCATGCGCACCTTCCACACCGGTGGTGTCGCTGGTCAGGACATCACCCAGGGCCTGCCGCGCATCGTCGAGCTTTTCGAGGCGCGCAAACCGAAGGGCCTGGCGCAGATGGCCGAGGCCGCGGGCAAGGTCTCGATCGAAGAAACCGACAAAGCCCTGAAAGTGATCGTCACCGAGTCCAGCGGCGAGGAGCATGCCTACAGCTTCCCGCCCCGCACTCGTCTGCATGTCACCGACGGCGAGAAGGTCGACGTGGGGCAGCAGCTCAACGACGGCTCGCTCTACCCGGCCGACCTGCTGGCGATCCGTGGCCGCACCGACACCGAGCTCTACCTGGTGGACGAGGTGCAGAAGGTCTACAGCGCCCAGGGCGTGGACATCAACGACAAGCACATCGAGCTGATCGCCCGGCAGATGCTGAAGAAGGGGCGCGTCGAGTCGAAGGGCTCGACCAGCCTCCTGCCCGGACAGCTCGAGGATCGCGGCAACCTCAAACGGCTCAACAAGAAGACCAAGGAAGAAGGTGGGACGCCGGCCAAAGCCGAGGAGGTCATCCTCGGCATCACCAAGGCATCGCTGGCCACCGAGTCCTTCCTCTCCGCGGCCTCCTTCCAGGAGACGACCAAGGTGCTCACCGACGCTGCCCTCGAGGGCAAACGGGATCGCCTGGTCGGCCTCAAGGAGAACGTCATCATCGGCAAGCTGATCCCCGCCGCCACCGGCCTCAAGCACTACCGCACGCTCACGGTCGAGCCGGCGGTGGCGATCGAGCCGCCGAGCGACGAGGAGCTGCTCGACGAAGACGAGCTGGCGGCCGAGCTGGGCGTCGACGGCGTCGAGGCACCGGTCGAGGGCTTCGGCCCCTCGTTCGCGGAGGAGCTCGAGGAGCTCGCGAACGAGATCGAGTCGACTTCGGACGAGCCTAAATAGGGATGTGATGGCGGGGAGGGGTGAGGTGCCCCTCTTCGCTTAACTTTTTCGCGAGTTGCCGGGCGTCGTCCGAGGTGCGCCGCGGCGAAAAAGTACAAGACGCTTCGAGGGGCACCTCACCCCTCCCCTCGATACGTCTCTGTTTCAGCACGGGGGAGGACTCGGCCTCAGGTTGCTTCGCGAGTAGATAGGGGCGGGCGGCCTGGGGCTCCCGGAACGAAAAAGGGCCCGGCGCTGTGGCCGGGCCCTTTCCTGTTTCTTCTTTCTTTTTCTAGTTCGCCAGGCAGAGCGCGAATGCGGTGAGGGTGCTGGGGGCGCCGTTGTTGTTTTTGGCCTGGTAGAGCCAGCCGTTGCCGCTGGGGCGGCTCGAGGTCATCTCGACGCCGAAGTTGGCGGGCTGGCCGCCGCCGCTGATGAGGGTCTCGCCGGGGGCGCAGTCGATGCTGACGGTGCCGCTGGCGCCGGCGGCGATCGCCTGGGGGGCGCTGGTGCGGACCACGATCGGGCCGAGCTCGCTGGAGCGGACCGAGGCGGCGGCGATCTCGCTGGAGCCGACCGAGTTGGCAGCCAAGTCTTCGGCGGTCAGCGAGTTGTCGGCGACCTCCGAGGAGGCGACCGAGTTGGCCGCCAGGTCGCCGGCGGTCAGCGAGTCCGGGGCCACCTCGGAGCTGCCGACGGCGTTTTCGGCGATCTCTTCGGAGCCGACGGAGTCGGGTCCGAGGTCGTTCGCGGTCAGCGACTGGTCGGCGACTTTGGTCGAGGTGACGGCGCTGTCGTGGAGGTCGATCGTGCGGACGGTGCCATCGACGATCTGGGCCGAGCGGACGCTGTTCTTGGCGATCCCGGCGGCGATGGCGCTGCCGGAGAGGGCCGCGAAAAGCGCGACGAGCGCGATCACGAGGGCGGGGGAGGGGCGGAATGAACGGGTCTTGCTGGTCATCGGGGGCTCCTTTCGTTGTGTGTAAATCCCGATGGACCAAGCTTCGAATCGATCGTCCTTTCGCTCTACGGACCCCAGGGGTGAACCTGCTCACCCCTACGGGCGCCGGCGGGGGAGAAACTGGCTAGCCAGCCAGTCCTATAGATTTCGCCTGTGGCCGCGGCGGAGAAGGTCTGCGTGATCGGTGCCGGTTCCTCCGGCATCGCCGCCTGTCAGGTCCTCGGCGCCAGGCGGATCCCCTTCGACTGCTTCGAGAAGGGCTCGGGAGTTGGCGGCAATTGGCGCTTCGAAAACGACAACGGGATGTCGTCCGCGTACCGCTCCCTCCACATCAACACCTCGCGGCGGATGATGGCCTACAAGGCCTTCCCGATGCCGGACGACTATCCGGACTACCCGAGCCACTTCCAGATCGCCGCCTACTTCGACGACTACGTCGACCACTTCGGCCTCCGCGACAGGATCAGCTTCCGCACCGAGGTCGTCGAGGTGAAGCCGGTCGAAGAGGAGTGGGAGGTGACCGTCGCGGATGCCGACGGCGGCCGTGCGACCCATCGCTATCGCGCCGTCCTCGTCGCCAATGGACACCACTGGGACCCTCGCTGGCCGGAACCCGCCTTCCCGGGCTCCGAGGAGTTCGAGGGCGAGCAGATCCACGTTCACCATTACCGCGAGCCAGAGGTGCTGCGGGGCAAGCGGGTGCTGGTGCTGGGAATCGGCAACTCCGCCACCGACGTCGCCGTCGAGGCCTCGCGCATCGCCGAGAAGACCTTCCTGGCGATGCGGCGCGGTGCCTACGTCATGCCCAAGTACCTGAACGGCAAGCCCACCGACGAATCGGCCTCGCCGATGCTGTCCAGGGCGCCGCTCTGGTTCCAGCGCTTCTTCCTGGAACGGATGCTGGGTCTGACCGCCGGCGACATGACCTCATATGGACTGCCGCAGCCGGACCACAAGCTGCTCGAGGCCCACCCGACCGTCTCCGCGGAGCTGCTCTCGCGGCTTGGCCACGGCGACATCGCGGTCAAGCCCAACATCGACCGCTTCGCCGGCGGTCGCACCGTGCGCTTCGCCGACGGCAGCGAGGAGGAGATCGATCTGGTCGTCTACTGCACGGGTTACAAGATCACCTTCCCCTTCTTCGCGCCGGACCTTGTGCAGGCGGACGGCAACCGCCTCCCGCTTTACCGGCGCGTCGCCTCGGTCGATCGGCCCGGCCTCTACTTCATCGGCTTCGTGCAGCCGCTCGGAGCGATCATGCCGATCTCCGAGGCGCAGTCGGAGTGGATCGCCGACCTGCTCTCAGGCCGCGGCGCCCTGCCGGCGGCGGCGGAGATGCGGAAAGAGGTCGCGGCGGAGGAAGGGAAGATGCGGAAGCGCTACGTCGCTTCTAAACGTCACACGATCCAGGTCGACTTCCACCCGTACCTGCGCGAGATCCGGCGCGAGCGAAAGCAGGCTGCGCAGCGGGCCTGACGACCCGGGTGCGTCCGCCGGGAGGGCAGGCGGGCAGTGGCTGGGCGGCGCCGCCGCCATGAGGACCGCGGCGTGGCCCGCGCGGCAGCTTCGGTCGCGGCCGGCGCTTGAATCCGCCGCCCTCGTCCTCGGCGCCCTCCGGCTCGGCGGGCTGCTTGCTCGCCCACCAGACCAGCCAGAGCGATCCCAGCACGGGGATCTTGAGGACGACGAGCAGGAAGAAGATCGGCCAGAACCCGGTCACCGGGTCAGTGTAGAGACAGGGCCCACTGGCGCAGCGCCTCGACGTGCCCCTCCTCGAGGCCCAGGGCCGGTTCGGTCGGGACCAGCAGCGTCGGCGCCGCTCGCCGCTCCGCCCACTCGAAGCAGCTCTCGTCGAAGTTGTCGTCGATCCAGGCGATCGCCTGCCCACCGGCGTACTCCTCGATCGGCCCCAGCTTCCAATGCGCCCCGCCCGGTCGCGCTGCCAGGTCAAAGCTGATGTGCGGCAACTCCGGCACCCCGAGCAAATGGGGAAGGTAGAAGTTCGCCTTGTCCTCCCACCCGCTCGCCCAGACCAGCTCGAAATGCTCGCCGAGCCGCCGCAGCCGGTCCCCGCAGACAAGCGAGATGCAATGCGGTACCCCGTCGACCAGCTGCACCCGCGTAGTCGCCCGATCAGGCTCCCCGTCGAACCCAAAGATCGAAATGACCCCATCGATATCGACAGCCAGCAACGGCTTATCCATCATCCAAAACCTCTAGAGGCGGTGGGGCCGTGACTGGCAAGGACGCAGGGAGTGAGGCGAGGGGAGCGCACTCCAGTGCGTGACCCGAACCGAACGACTGAGGACACCGCCAGACGCGGCCCCACCGCCTCTACCAGCGGTAGTGGGCGAACGCCTTGTTTGCTTGGGCCATCCGGTAGATGTCGTCCTTGCGCTTCCAGGCGCTGCCCTGCTGCTGGTTGGCGTCGAGGATCTCACTGGCGAGACGCTCGGCCATCGAGTACTCGCGGCGGGCGCGGGCGAACTGGACGAGCCAGCGGACCGCGAGGGTGCGGGCGCGCCGGGCCGGGACCTCTACGGGCACCTGGTAGGTGGCGCCGCCGACGCGGCGGGAGCGGACCTCGAGCACCGGGGTCAGCTGTTTGATCGCTGCTTCCAAAGTCTCAACCGGGTCCTCGCCGCTGCGCTCGCCGACGATCGCGAGGCTGTCGTAGACGATCCGCTCGGCCAGCGACTTCTTGCCGTCGCTCATCACCTTGTTGATGAGCTGCTGAACGAGGCGGTTGCGGTGTCGCGCGTCGGGCTCGACGGGACGGATCTGTGCAGCGGAACGGCGCGGCATCAGGAAGCCTTGACGCCGTAGCGGGAGCGGGCCTGTTTGCGATCGGAGACGCCGGCGGCGTCGAGGGTGCCGCGCACGACCTTGTAGCGCACGCCCGGCAGATCCTTGACGCGACCACCCCTGATCAGCACGACCGAGTGCTCCTGAAGGTTGTGTCCCTCGCCCGGGATGTAGGTCGTGACCTCCATGCCGTTGGTCAGACGCACACGGGCGATCTTGCGCAGAGCCGAGTTCGGCTTCTTCGGCGTCACCGTGGCGACACGGGTGCAGACGCCGCGCCGCTGCGGGGCGGCTACGCGCTTCTTGCGACCCTGCCCCGACTTGAGGCCCGGCGTCGCGGTCTTCTTCTTCGGGCGCTTGCGGCCCTTCCTGACGAGCTGATTCGTATTCGGCACGGCCGCGCATAGTAGAGCAGTCCGGACAAAACCAGCCCCGCGGCCGCCGCGAGCTCTGCGAAGAAGCCTTTTTGGAGTACCGCCGAGGCGCCTGCGAAGCGGGAGCTCTGGCTGCCGACGTCGAGACCCTTCGGCAGGTCGACGAGCAGGATCACGGCAAGGGCAAGGACTCCGAGGGCGGCGACGGCGAGCCCCAGCCGGCGGCGGTCGCGGACGATCCCGAGCAGGCCCAGCGCAGCCGCGACCAGTCCCAGCGGCACCAGCAGATAGGCGTGCGCCTGGCCGGCGGTGCGGACGTCGACCGTCGGTGGCGCCGCCACTTCTGGCAGCCCGGCATAGCTCGCCTGGCCGATCTCGACGCCGCGGTAGTCGACGAACTGGGAGACGACCAGGCAGATTCCGACGGCAACGATCGTGCAACCGATCGCCCGCGCCGGCGTCAGGGCCCGGCTGGCGGTGGTCGCCGCGCGCCCCGCCGCGGCAGCAAGCCGTCGCAGCAGGCGCTCGCCACCGGCGAGTAGGCCGAAGAAGATCGCGGCTGCCGCCAGCAGCGGCGGGCCGAACACGGATGCCAGCCGCTGGCCCTGCGGAAGCAGCCAGGCGAGCAGCCCGTGCAGGGGTGGGTAGACCGCCTCGAGGCCCCGATTGGCGATCCGATCGACGCGCCAGGTGGCCTTCTTGGCGAGCGTCCCGACGGCTTTCCGAGCCGCGCCGGCGCGCCGGCGCGGCGCTGCTATCATCGCCCGTCGCTCAGGCTGTTTCTTGGCAGCACGCTTCGCCGGGCCCGCTGGGGCCTTTTTTTTGCGCCGGTTGCGCTCCCTTGAAGTGCCGGGGCGCCGCCGTCTCGATTTCACCCTTCAACCACCAACGGACAACACTTACCTTTCAGACATGGCACGTAGCTTCCCCCTAGAGAAGACCCGCAATATCGGGATCATGGCGCACATCGACGCCGGTAAGACGACGACGACCGAGCGCATCCTCTACTACACCGGCCGCACCCACAAAATGGGCGAGGTCCACGAGGGCGCCGCGGTGATGGACTGGATGGAGCAGGAGCAGGAGCGCGGGATCACGATCACCTCTGCCGCGACCGCCTGTGAGTGGAAGGACCACCGGATCAACATCATCGACACGCCCGGTCACGTCGACTTCACGGTCGAGGTCGAGCGCAGCCTCCGCGTCCTCGATGGGGCGATCGCGGTCTTCGACGCCGTCGCCGGCGTCGAGCCGCAGTCGGAGACGGTCTGGCGCCAGGCCGACAAGTACGGGGTGCCCCGCTTCGCCTACATCAACAAGATGGACCGCACCGGTGCCGACTTCTTCTACTCGGTGCAGACGATGAAAGATCGGCTCGGCGCCAACGCGCTGCCGATCCAGCTGCCGATCGGGGCCGAGGAAGACTTCAAAGGCGTCGTCGACCTAGTGAAGATGAAGGGGCTGGTCTGGACCGACGAGCTCGGCGCCGCCTACGAGGAAATCGAGATCCCCGAGGATCTTCAAGCCCAGGCCGAGGAGTACCGCACCGCCTTGATCGAAGCCTGCGCCGACTACGACGAAGAGCTGATGGAAGCCTTCCTCGGCGAGGAAGAGATCCCCGAGGAGAGGCTGCGCGCCTCCCTGCACAAGGCCTGCCTCTCGACCGAGGTGACGCCGGTCCTCTGCGGCACCTCGTTCAAGAACAAGGGCGTGCAGCCCCTGCTCGACTCGATCGTCGAGCTGCTGCCCTCACCGCTGGAGGTGCCGCCCGTGACCGGTGTCGTCGCCGCCGGCAAGGGCCAGTCCGAAGATTCCGAGGACGAGCGCCCGGCTGACGACAGCGCCCCCTTCGCCGCCCTGGCCTTCAAGGTCATGTCCGATCCCTACGTCGGCAAGCTCACCTACTTCCGCGTCTACTCGGGCAAGCTCGAGAAAGGCGGCCGCGTCCTCAACGTCAAAACCGGCAAGACCGAGCGGATCGGCCGACTGCTGATGATGCATGCCAACAGCCGCGAGGAGATCGACGAGTGCTACTCGGGCGACATCTGCGCCGGCGTCGGCCTCAAGGAAACCGGCACCGGCGACACCCTGGCCGCGCCCGACGCGCCGATCGCCCTGGAGAGCATCGAGTTCCCGGAGACGGTGATCGCGGTCGCGATCGAGCCGAAGACCAAAGCCGACCAGGAGAAGATGGGCAACGCCCTCGCCCGGCTCGGCGAGGAGGACCCGACCTTCAAGATCGAATCCGACGAGGAAACCGGCCAGACCCTGATCCACGGGATGGGCGAGCTGCACCTCGAGGTGATCGTCGATCGGATGCTGCGCGAGTTCAAAGTCGAGGCCAACGTCGGCAAGCCGCAGGTCGCCTACCGCGAGACGATCCGCAAGAGGGTCGAGAAGGTGGTCGCGCGGTTCGTGCGCCAGACCGGCGGCCGCGGCCAGTTCGGCCACGTCGTCATCAACATCGAGCCGGCCCCCGGCGAGGGCTTCGAGTTCGAGAACAAAATCAAGGGCGGCGTCATCCCCGGCGAATTCATCGGCCCGGCCGAGCAGGGGATGCGCGAGGCGCTCGAGAACGGCGTCAAGGCGGGCTACCCGATGGTCGACGTCAAAGTCGAACTCGTCGACGGCTCCTATCACGACGTCGACTCCTCGGAGATGGCCTTCAAGATCGCCGGCTCGATGGCGATCCAGGAGGGCGCGCGCAAGGCCAACCCGGTCCTGCTCGAGCCCGTGATGGCAGTCGAGGTCGTCACTCCCGAGGATTTCCTCGGCGACGTGATCGGCGACCTCTCGCGCCGCCGCGGCAAAGTCCAGGGTCAGGAGCAGCGCGGCAACGCGCTGGTCGTCGAGGCCTTCGTCCCGCTCGGCGAGATGTTCGGCTACGCGACGGACCTTCGCTCCTCGACCCAGGGGCGCGCGACTTACACGATGCAGTTCGAGCGCTACGAAGAGGTCCCCTCGAACATCGCTGAGGAAATCGTCGAGCACCGCTCTGGAGAGCCAGTGGGAGCGAGCTCTTAGACCCAACCGCGACTGGGCGCCGCATCTGGCTATATTTCCCAGGTTCGCCCGCAGGCAGCAGAAATCGCCCTGCGGACGACCGCCCACCAGACTCAAGCACTTAGATCAGACAGAACACGATTTCGAAAGGCGAAACGGAGAGAGATGTCCAAGGAGAAATTCGAGCGCGATAAGCCGCACGTGAACGTTGGAACGATCGGTCACATCGACCACGGGAAGACGACGCTGACGGCCGCGATCACCAAAACGCTCTCCACGGTGGGTGGGGCGGAAGCACATAGCTTCGAGGAGATTGACAACGCTCCCGAGGAGAAGGAACGCGGCATCACGATCGCGACCTCGCACGTCGAGTACGAGACGGACAACCGTCACTACGCGCACGTCGACTGCCCGGGCCACGCCGATTACGTCAAGAACATGATCACCGGCGCCGCCCAGATGGACGGCGCGATCCTGGTCGTCTCCGCCGCTGACGGCGTCATGCCCCAGACCCGCGAGCACATCCTGCTCGCCCGTCAGGTCAACGTCCCGCACGTGGTCGTCTTCCTCAACAAGATCGATCAGGTCGACGACGACGAACTGGTCGAGTTGGTCGAGGAGGAGGTCAAGGAACTTCTCGACGAGTACGACTTCCCGGGTGACGACACCCCGATCATCAAGGGCTCGGCCCTGAAGGCGCTGGAAGGCGACGAGGAGGCCCAGAAAGCCGTCTTCGAGCTGGCCGCGGCACTCGACTCCTACATCCCGGAGCCGGTCCGCGAGCTGGACAAGCCCTTCCTGATGCCGATCGAGGACATCTTCTCGATCACCGGCCGCGGCACCGTCGCCACCGGCCGCGTCGAGCAGGGTGTCGTCAACACCGGCGACGAGGTCGAGATCGTCGGCATCAAGGACACCACCACCACCGTCGTCACCGGCGTCGAGATGTTCCGCAAGATCCTCGACGAGGGTCAGGCCGGCGACAACATCGGCGCCCTCCTGCGCGGCACCAAGCGCGAGGAGATCGAGCGTGGCCAAGTGCTCTGCAAGCCGGGCTCGATCACGCCGCACACCAAATTCAAAGCCGAGGTCTACTGCCTGAAGAAGGAGGAGGGTGGTCGTCACACGCCGTTCTTCTCCGGCTACCGGCCTCAGTTCTACTTCCGGACCACCGACGTGACCGGGATCGCCAACCTCCCCGAGGGGACCGAGATGGTGATGCCGGGCGACAACGTCGAGATGACGATCGAGCTGATTCAGCCGATCGCCATGGATCAGGGCCTGCGGTTCGCCATCCGCGAGGGTGGCCGCACCGTCGGCTCGGGGGTCGTCGCCGAGATCATCGAGTAGCGACACCTCCTGGGCGGGCCGGATTGGCCCGCCCTTTCGCTGCCTAGTGGCGGCGAGACAACTGCAAGGACATACGACCGGGGCGGCGCCCCACCAATAGGGGCCCCGCCCTTATTGCGCGGTAAGACCGACGAGAAAGACAGAGAGAACTCGAAGTGGCAGCGATAGCAGCACAGAAAATCCGAATCCGGCTCAAGGCGTATGACCATGACGCCATCGACCGGGCTGCCCGCGAGATCGTCGAGACGGCGGAGCGCACCGGTGCCACCGTCTCCGGGCCGGTGCCGCTGCCGACCGAGAAAAACGTCTACTGCGTGATCCGCTCGCCGTTCAAGGACAAGGACTCGCGCGAGCACTTCGAGATCCGCACCCACAAGCGGCTGATCGACATCCTCCAGCCGTCGCCGAAAACCGTCGACTCGCTGCAGCGGCTTGATTCGCTGCCAGCTGGCGTCGACATCGAGATCCGCCTCTAGTCCGATGGCGGCGATCCTTGGCAAGAAGCTCGGCATGACGCAGGTCTTCCGCGAGGACGGCACCGTCGTACCGGTCACGGTGATCGAAGCCGGTCCCTGCAAGGTGACCGCGGTTCGGGATCAGGAGCGAGACGGCTACGCCGGCGTGCAGCTCGCCTTCGGCGAGGTCAAGCAGGGCAAGCTGAGCAAGGCCGAGGAAGGGCACCTGAAGAAGGCCGGCTCGGCCCCGATGCGCCACCTGGTCGAGTTCCGCGACGAGGATCTCGGTGCCGAGGAGGGCCCGAAGATCGGCGATGACGTCACCGTGTCCTCCTTCGAGCCCGGCCAGAAAGTGAAGGTCGCCGGGATCTCGATCGGCAAGGGCTTCCAGGGCGGCATCAAGCGGCACAACTTCAGCCGCGGTCCCGTCAGCCACGGCTCGCACAACGTCCGCGCTCCCGGCTCGATCGGCGCCAGCGCCTTCCCGGCCCGGGTCTTCAAAGGAATGCGGATGCCGGGCCAGATGGGCAACAAGCGCGTTACCCAGAAGGGCCTCGAGATCGCCGACGTCGACTCTGAGCGCAACCTGCTGCTGATCAAGGGCTCGGTTCCCGGCTCCCGCAACGCGATGGTCGAGGTGCGGACCGATGGCTAAAGCAGCTGTGCTCGGCAAGAGCACCAAAGCCGACCTCCCGGAGGGCCTCTTCACGGAGCCGTTCCACCAGTCCCTGGTCCATGAGGCCGCACGCGCCGATCTCAACTCGCGCCGGCGCGGCACCGCCTCGACGCTGACCCGCGGCGAGGTCGCCTTCACGACCGCCAAGGCCTGGCGTCAGAAGGGCACCGGTCGCGCCCGTGTCGGCACGCTCGGCGTTCCCAACCGCTACGGCGGTGGTGTCGCCTTCGGCCCGAAGCCGCGCCACTACACGGTCAAGGTCAACCGCAAAGCCCGCCGCCGGGCGATGCGCTCGGCCCTCTCGGTCCACGCCGAGCGCGGCAGCGTCGCCGTCCTCGACGCCTCCGCGTTCGAGACGCCCTCGACCAAGCAGGCGGCTGAGGCACTGGCCAAATGGGGTGAGAAGAGCCCGGCCCTGATCGTCCTGACCGCCGAGGAGACGGGCGCGATGAAGAGCTTCCGCAACATCCCCCGCACGCACGTGCTCGAGGTCGGCGCCACCGGCGTCGCCGACGTGATCGCCGCCGCCGCGCTGGTCCTCTCAGAGAGCGCGCTCGAGGCCTTGCAGGAGAGGCTCGGCTGATGGACGCGCGCACGATCCTGATCCGCCCGGTGATTTCGGAGAAGAGCTACGCGCTGATCGCCGAGGGGAAGTACACCTTCCGGGTCAATGACCGCGCCCACAAGACCCAGATCGCTCAGGCGGTCGAAGAGGTCTTCGGCGTCAAGGTCGCCGCGGTTCGCACCTCAAAAGTGAATGCGAAGCCGAAGCGTCGCGGGCTCACCCGCGGCCGCACCCGCTCCTGGAAGAAGGCGGTCGTGCAGGTGGCGCCCGGCGAGAGGATCGAGCTGTTCGAGGGCGCGGAGACCGCGTAAGGAGCTTCTGGAAGATGCCGAATCGCAAAACCAAACCGACCAGCCCGGGCCGCCGCTTCGCGACCTACCCGCTGCGCGAGCAGCTGACGGCTTCCGAGCCGGAGCGGAAGCTGACCGAGGGCCTGCGCAAGTCCGGTGGCCGCAACGCCAACGGCCGCGTCACCGCCCGCCATCGCGGCGGCGGCGCCAAGCGTCGCTACCGGAAAATCGACTTCAAGCGGCTCAAGGACGGCGTGCCCGCGAAGGTCGCCTCGATCGAGTACGACCCCAACCGCACTTGCTACATCGCCCTGCTCCACTACGCCGACGGCTTCAAGAGCTACATCCTCGCCCCCTCGCAGCTGAGCGTCGGCGACGAGGTCAAGTCCGGCGCTGGCGCCGACATCAAACCGGGTCATGCCCTGGCCCTGGGGGAGATGCCGACCGGCACGATCGTCCATAACGTCGAGATGGTTCCCGGCCAGGGCGGCAAGCTCGGCCGTGCCGCCGGCACCGCGATCCAGCTGGTCGCGAAGGAGGGTGAGATGGTCACCCTGCGCCTGCCCTCGACCGAGATGCGGATGGTCCGCGCCGAGTGTCGCGCCACGGTTGGCACGCTCTCCAACGCCGAGCACCAGAACCTCAAGGTCGGCAAGGCCGGTCGCAGCCGCCACAAGGGCAAGCGCCCGCACACCCGCGGTGTCGCCATGAACCCGGTCGACCACCCGCACGGCGGCGGCGAGGCGCACCACACGCCGGGTGGCCACCCGGTTACGCCCTGGGGCAAGCCGACGCTCGGTTACCGCACCCGCAAGAAGGGCAAGCAGTCCGACCGCTACATCGTCCGCGGCCGACGCCGCGGCAAGAAGAAGGGTGGTCGCTGATGGGACGCTCGACGAAAAAGGGCCCGTGGGTGCAGGAGCGCCTGATGGGGCGGATCACCTCGATGAACGAGGCCGGCAAAAAACAGATGGTCAAAACCTGGTCGCGGACCTCGACGATCTTCCCCGAGATGGTCGGCCACACGATCGCCGTCCACGACGGCAAAAAACACGTGCCGGTCTTCATCTCCGAGTCGATGGTCGGCCACAAGCTTGGCGAGTTCGCTCCCACCCGAACCTTCCGATCGCACGGCGGCAAGGAATAGCTAGCGATGGCTGACGAGAAAAAAGCCAAAAAAGACGACGCCAAAGCGAGCGGCGAGAAAGCGGCGACGAAAAAAGCCGCGAAAAAAGACGGCGCCAAAAAAGCGCCGAAAAAAGCTGCCGCGAAAAAAGAGCCCACTAAAAAAGCTGCCAAAAAAGAGGCGAAAGCCGAGAGCAAAGACAAAAAAGCGGCGTCGAAAAAAGCTTCCAAAGGCAAAGAGCCGGCCAAAAAAGCCGCCCCGAAAGCCAAGACGCAGGCTCCGGTGGTGCGCGCAAGCGCCCGCTTTGTTCGCATCGCCCCGCGCAAGGCGCGGCTGGTCGCCGATCAGGTCCGCGGCCTGCACATCGAAAAGGCCCGGGCTCTGCTGCAGTTCTCGCCGCGCGGCGCCGCCCGCGACATCCAGAAGCTGATCGAGTCCGCCGCGGCCAACGCTGAAAACAATCACGACCTCGATGCCGAGGAGATGCGCGTCGCGACGATCACCGTCGACGAGGGGCCGACGCTGAAGCGGTTCCGCCCACGCGCCCAGGGCCGCGCGACCCCGATCCACAAGCGAACCAGCCACATCGCCGTGGCGCTGACCCCGGTAGAGGACTGAGGAGACGATGGGACAGAAGATCCACCCCGAGGGTTTCCGGGTCGGCTACATCCACGACTGGAAGTCGAACTGGTTCGAGGAGAAAAACTTCGCGGACGTTCTCCAGGAAGACCTGGCGATCCGCGATCACATCGTCAACAAGCTCTCGCACGCTGGCCTCTCGGACATCACGATCGAGCGCCGCGGCGAGGTCGCCGTGGACATCCACACGGCGCGACCCGGCATCGTGATCGGCAAATCCGGCAGCGAAGTCGACGCTCTGCGCAAGGAGCTTCACAAGCTCACCGGCAGCCCGGTGAAAGTGAACATCCGCGAGGTCAAACGGCCCGAGCTCGACGCCAAGCTGGTTGCCCAGTCGATTGCCGAGCAGCTGCAGAACCGGGTTGCCTTTCGGCGGGCGATGAAACGCGCCCTCACCTCGGCGATGCGCTCCGGTGCCAAGGGCGTCAAGGTGCAGGTCTCCGGTCGCCTCGGTGGCGCCGAGATGGCCCGGACCGAAGGCTATTCCGACGGTCGCGTGCCGCTGCACACGCTGCGCGCCGACATCGACTACGGCTTCTTCGAGGCGAAGACGACGACCGGCCGGATCGGCGTCAAATGCTGGATCAACAAGGGCGAGGTGATGCCGGAGGGCTTCCGCTCCGACCTGACCTCGGCCGACGAAGCCCAGGGCGGCAACCAGCGCGGCGGCGGTCGGCCCCCGCGCGGCGAACGTCCGGGCGGCGACCGGGGTGGCCGCGGTGGCGATCGCGGCGGCCGCGGCGGTCAGCGCGGAGGCGGTCGCTGATGTTGATGCCGAAGCGGGTCAAGCACCGCAAACAGATGCGCGGCCGGATGCGCGGCAACACCAAGGGCGGCAGCACCGTCGCCTTCGGCGAGTACGGGCTCAAGTCGCTGGAGCGCGGCTGGATCACCAACCGTCAGATCGAGGCCGCCCGTGTGGCGATGACCCGCAAGATCAAACGTGGCGGCAAGGTCTGGATCAACGTCTTCCCCGACAAGCCCTACACGAAGAAGCCGGCTGAGACCCGGATGGGTTCCGGCAAAGGCAACCCCGAGGGCTGGGTCGCCGTGGTCAAGCCGGGCAAGGTGATGTTCGAGCTGGCCGGCGTCCCCGAGGACCTGGCGCGCGAAGCGCTGCGCCTTGCCGGGCACAAGCTTCCGGTAAAAACCAAATTCGTCGTCCGCGAGGGGGCCGAGCACCCGTGAAGCCCTCGGAGGTGCATAACCTGAAAGACGACGAGTTGGTGGCGAAGTTGATCGACGCCAAGCAGGAGGCCTTCAACCTGCGCTTCCGCCACGCGACCGGCGAGCTCGAGAACACGGCCCGGCTCGGTCAGACCAAGAGGGACGTGGCGCGACTCCTGACGGTGGCGCGTGCACGAGGAATTGACGTTGAGAAAGAGACGCGACGGATATGAGCGACGACGAGCAGAAACAAGACGAGACGACTGAGGAGCCCCAGGCCGAGGAGACGCAGGCCGAGGAGGCCGCTGCTCCGGAGGCTGCCGTCGAGGAGGCCGCTGAGGCCGCCACGGAGGAGGCCCCTGAGGCCGCTGCCGAGGCTGCCCCTGAGGAGGTCGCTCCGGCTGAGCCGAACCCCGAGGACGACCTTCCCTGGAAGGAGCGGCGGCGGCTGGCCAAATCGCGGCGCACGCGCAAAACGCGTCCCGAGCTCAGCGTCGAGGAGCGCAAGGCCGAGCGGGCCAAGCACCGCAAGGCAAAGGCCGACCTGCGGCGCAAGCAGCGGGCCGCTGCCAAGGCCGCGCACGAGGCCGGGACCGGCACGCCGGTGGCCGAGCACGATGCCAACGCGGCCAAGGTGCGTCAGGGGATCGTCGTCTCCAACAAGGGCGACAAATCGATCACCGTCCGCATCGACATCGCCCGTCGTCACCCGACTTACGAGAAGATCGTCCGCCGCTCGCGAACGCTGCACGCGCACGACGAGCGCAACGAGGCCGGCGAGGGCGACGTCGTGCGGATCACCGAGACCCGGCCCCTGTCCAAGACCAAGCGTTGGCGCCTGGTCGACGTGGTCGAGAAGGCGAGGTAGCGAGATGATCCAGCAGGAGTCGAGGCTGAAGGTCGCCGATAACTCGGGCGCTCGCGAGCTGCTCTGCATCCGCGTCAAGGGCGGTTCGCATCGCCGCTACGCCAGCGTCGGCGACGTCATCACCGCCACCGTCAAATCGGCGAGCCCGCAGGGCGGCGTCCGCAAGGGCGAGGTCGTGCAGGCGGTCGTCGTCCGCACCCGCAAGCCGCTGGGCCGCCCCGACGGCACCTACATCTCCTTCGACGAGAACGCCGCGGTGCTGATCGACCCGGCCAGCAACAACCCGCGCGGGACCCGCATCTTCGGCCCCGTCGCCCGCGAACTTCGCGACCGCAACTTCATGAAAATCATCTCGCTCGCGCCCGAGGTCCTCTGATGAAGTCGATGCGGGTCAGGACCGACGACCAGGTGATCCTCACCAGCGGCAAGGACGCCGGCAAGACCGGCCGGGTGGTGCGCACCGACCCCAAGCGGCGCCGCGTCTACGTCGAGGGCCTGAACATGATCAAGCGTCATGAACGGCCGCGCTCGCAGGGCGATCTCAAAAACGCCCAGGCTGGCGGCATCGTCGAAAAGGAGGGGCCGATCGACGTCTCCAACGTGATGCTGCTCGACCCCAAAGGCAACAAGCCGACCCGGGTCGGCGTCCGTCGCGACGAGGGCGGCAAGCGAGTCCGTTACGCGAAGCGGAGTGGGACGGCGATCGACTGATGGAGGCGACCGTGACCCAGACCCAGCAGGCGGCGCCGCCGCCGCGGCTGCGCGACCGCTACGAGCAGGACGTGCTGCCGGCGCTGACCGGCAAATTCGGCTACTCGACGCCGATGGACGCGCCGCGGCTGCTGAAGATCACCCTCAACATGGGCCTCGGCACCGAGAAACAGGACAAACGCTCCTTCGAAGCCGCCCAGAACCAGCTGGCGACGATCGCCGGCCAGCACCCGAACGTTCGTCGGGCCCGCAAGTCGGTCGCCTCGTTCAAGCTGCGCGAGGGGATGCCGGTCGGCGTCTCGGTGACCCTGCGCCGGGCCCGCATGTGGGAGTTCCTGGACCGCCTGACGGCGATCGCGATCCCCCGCATCCGTGACTTCCGCGGCCTCAACCCACGCTCCTTCGACGGCCGCGGCAACTACTCGATGGGCGTCAAAGAGCAGCTGATCTTCCCGGAAATCGACTACGACTCGGTCGACGTCGTGCGTGGCCTCGACGTCACGATCACGACCTCGGCCAAGACCGATCTCGAGGCCTTCGAGCTGCTGCTCGGGCTCGGCATGCCGTTCGCGCAGGAGGGCCGTCCCGGCCAGGAGCAGCGCGAAGCCGAAAAAGCCGAGGAAGAAGAGGAGCAGCGCAAAGAGGAGGCCCGCCGCAAGGCCGAGATCGAGCAGGAAGCGCTGGAGCAGCTGAAAGAGGAGAACCCCGAGGCCTACGCCAAGCCCGTGAGCGACGAGGGTGGCGAGGCGAGCGAGGGCGGAGACGAGGCGGCCGAGGACTCGGCCGGCGAGGAGAGCTCAGAGAATGGCTAAGACTTCCCAGAAGGTCCGTCAGGGCCGCAAAGCGAAGTTCAAGACGCGCAGCTATAACCGCTGTCGTCGTTGTGGGCGCCCGCGCGCTTACTACCGCAAGTTCGGCCTCTGCCGGATCTGCCTGCGCAACGCCGCCCATGAGGGATACATCCCCGGTATGACCAAGTCCAGCTGGTAGGAACGAAGAACGATGCTCACTGATCCGATCGCCGATTACCTGACCCGAATCCGCAACGCCCTGCGCGCCGGCCACGACGAGGTGGAGATTCCCCTCTCGGGCCTGAAGATGGAGATGTCGCGGATCCTCAAGGAGCAGGGCTACATCAAAGATTTCGAGCGCAAGCCGGCCCCGGTCGGCGAGGCGATCAAGGTCGAGCTCAAGTACACGGAGGACCGCCAGCCGGTGATCCTCGGCATCGAACGAGTCTCGCGCCCGGGCCGCCGCCGCTACGTCGACCACAAGCACGTTCCGCGCGTGCAGGGCGGCACCGGCACCGCGATCGTCAGCACCTCGCACGGCGTCATGACCGGCCACGAAGCGCGGGCCAAGGGCTTCGGCGGCGAGGTCGTCGCCTACGTCTGGTGATCGCATGAGTCGAATCGGAAGAAAACCCGTCCCCGTTCCCGAGGCCGTCACGGTCGAGATCGCCCCTGGCAACATCGCCGTCAAGGGCCCGAAGGGGGAACTGTCCCAGTTCTACTCGCCCGACATGACCGTCTCTCAGGACGAGGGCGTCGTCACCGTCGAGCGGCCGACCGACCGAGGCGACCATCGGGCCCTGCACGGGCTCACCCGCAGCCTGATCGCGAACATGGTCGAGGGCGTCACCGAGGGCTTCGAGAAGCGCCTGGAGATCCAGGGCGTCGGTTATCGCGCGGCGCTGAAAGGCAAGAACCTGGAGCTGGCGCTCGGCTACTCGCACCCGGTCCCGATCGAGGCACCGGAGGGGATCGAGTTCGAGGTGCCGCAGCCGACCGAGATCATCGTCCGCGGGATCGACAAGCAGCTGGTCGGTCAGGTCGCCGCCGACATCCGCAAGCGCCGGCCGCCGGAGCCCTACAAGGGCAAGGGCATCCGCTACCGCGGCGAGCAGGTCCTGCGCAAGGTGGGTAAGCGCGCATGACCGTTCTCACCAACCGTCAGCGCCGGCTCAAACGACGCCGTCGTGTGCGTGCCCGCGTCAACGGCACCGCCGAGCGGCCGCGCCTCTCCGTCTACCGCTCCAACCGCGGCGTCTTCGCGCAGCTCATCGACGACACCGCCGGTCGCACGATGGCCGCCGTCAACTGGACGGAGCCCGATCTTCGCAAGCTCACCGCTACAGAGCAGGCGAAGAAGGCGGGGGAACTGCTGGCCGAGCGGGGCAAGGCGGCCGGTGTCGAGACCTGCGTATTCGACCGCGGTGGCTACCAATACCACGGCCGAGTGAAGGCGCTTGCCGACGGTGCACGAGAGGGGGGACTGGCTTTCTAAGCCGTTTCGCTACGGTGGGCCGCTGCTATGAAGGGAATGGACACGAGAAACGTCGAGACGGTCAGCCCCCGCGGGCTCGACCTGCAGGAGCGGGTGATCGAGATCAACCGTGTCGCCAAGGTGGTCAAGGGCGGCCGGCGCTTCTCCTTCACCGCGCTGGTTGCGGTCGGGGACGAAGAGGGCGTCGTCGGGATCGGCTACGGCAAGGCGCGCGAGGTGCCCTTGGCGATCCAGAAGGGCGTCGAGGACGCCCGCAAGAACTTGATCCGGGTGCCCAAATACGGGCAGACCATCACCCACCGCATCATCGGTCGCTTCGGCGCCGGACATGTCGTCCTGCGCCCGGCCAGCCCCGGTACCGGCGTGATCGCCGGCGGCGGCGTCCGCGCCGTGCTCGAGCTTGGCGGCGTCCGCGACGTCCTGACCAAGAGCATCGGCACCCAGAACCCGATCAATCTGGTCAAGGCGACGATGGATGGGCTGGTCCGACTGAGGCGGCCTGAGGAGGTTGCGGAGCTGCGCGGGCTGACTGTGTCTCAGGTGCTCGGGCTCTCGAACGGGAATTCGGCCGACGGAGAGCATCTGGATGCGGGTCCTGTCGCCAATGAGGCAGACGCGGCCGTCGCCGAGACCGCTTCCGTCAGTGAGGATGCGCCGGCGGTCGAGGAGACTTCTCCCCCGGCTGAGGAGGCTCAGGCGGAGGATGCCGCCACGGATGGTGACGTTGCCGCTGAGGAGGCTTCCTCGTGAGCGCGGTGAAGATTTCGCAGGTGCGGTCGACGGCTGGGACGAATCCGAACCAGAAAGCGACGCTGAAGGCGTTGGGACTGGGGAAGATCGGCAGGTCGGTCGAGCGCAAGGACTCGCCGCAGCTGCAGGGGCAGCTGAAGGTCGTCTCGCATCTGGTGGAGGTCGACGGTGGCTGAGAAAGACGCCAAGCAGCCCACCGAGCGCTCGCAGGAGATCGGCCTTCACAACCTGAAGCCGAAGCCGGGCTCGCGGCGTCCGCGCAAGCGGATCGGCCGCGGCGAGGGCAGCGGCCTTGGCAAGACTTCGGGCCGTGGCCACAAGGGCGCCGGTTCGCGCTCGGGCGCCAAGCGCAAGGCCAACTACGAGGGCGGCCAGAACCCGATTCACATGCGGATGCGAAAGCTGCGCGGCCCGCACATGAAGAAGTCGATGCCGTTCGAGAACTTCCGGACCAAGACGCAGCCGATCAACCTCTCCGATCTCGAGGAGCGGTTCGACGACGGCGCCCAGGTCAATCTGGAGAGCCTGAAGGAGAAGGGTCTGGCCAAGCGGTCGCACCCGGTGAAGATCCTCGCCCGCGGCGAGATCAAGAAGAAACTCGAGGTCCACGCGCACGCGTTCAGCGCTGCCGCCCGTGAGCAGATAGAGGCGGCCGGCGGTTCCTGTCACACTCTGGAGCCGTAATGCTCAGGACTATTCTCAACGCGTTCAGCGTTGCCGACATTCGCAAGAAACTTGCGTTCACGGCAGCGATGCTGGCGCTGTACCGCCTCGGTGCCTACATCCCGGCGCCGGGAGTCAACGTCGACGCCGTCAAGGAAATCTCCAGCAACTTCGGCGGCTCCAACATCCTCGGCTTCCTCAACCTCTTCTCGGGCGGCAGCCTCTCGCGCCTCAGCCTCTTCGCGCTGGGGATCATGCCCTACATCACCGCCTCGATCATCCTGCAGCTGCTCACGGTGGTCGTGCCCTCGCTGGAGCGCCTCCAGAAAGAGGGCGAGGTGGGGCAGCAGAAGATCACCCAGTACACGCGCTACCTGACCGTCGGCCTCGCCTTCGGCCAGTCGCTCGGCTACGTCTTCCTCTTCAAATCCTTCGGCAGCGAAACCGGCACGACGGTCCTCAACCCCTCCTTTGGCAGGGTCTTCCTCGTCGTGATCTGCCTCACCGCCGGCTGCACCCTGCTGATGTGGCTGGGCGAGCTGATCACCCAGCGCGGGATCGGCAACGGCATCTCCCTGATGATCTTCGCCTCGATCGCCTCCTCGATCCCAACCGGCATCACCAAGTGGTGGGACAACCCGGATCAGGTCTTCGTGGTGATGATGCCGTTCATCGCCCTGGCCGTGATCGTCGCGATCGTCTTCGTCCAGGAGGGGCAGCGGCGGATCCCGGTCCAGTACGCGAAACGCGTCGTCGGCCGCAAAATGACCTCGGGCGGTTCGACCTACCTGCCGCTGCGGGTCAACATGGCCGGCGTCATCCCGGTCATCTTCGCCGCCTCGATCATGGCCTTCCCACCGACGGTCGGACAGCTCCTCAACACGCCCGCCGCGCTCGACTTCGCCAGCTTCTTCAGTCCCAACAGCTGGCCCTACGTGATCGGCGAGATCTTCTTCATCATCGTCTTCACCTACTTCTACACGGCGGTCACCTTCAATCCGGTCGACCAGGCCGACAACCTGAAGAAATACGGCGGCTTCATTCCCGGCGTGCGGCCCGGCCGGCCGACCGCCGAGTACCTGGACCGCATCCTCTCGCGCCTGACCTTCCCCGGCGCGCTCTATCTCGGCGCCGTGGCGGCGCTGCCGACGATCCTGATCAGCCAGACGTCGGCCAACTTCTACTTCGGCGGCACCTCGATCCTGATCATCATCGGCGTCGCGCTCGACACCGTGAAGCAGTTGGAGGCGCAGCTGATGATGCGCAACTACGAGGGCTTTCTCAAATAAGCTCCGGCGATGCCTGAGCTCAACCTAGTCCTGCTCGGTCCGCCGGGGTCCGGCAAGGGCACCCAGGGGGAGCGGCTGCAGGAAGACGTTCGCCTCCCCTACTACGCGACCGGAGACATCCTCCGCGCGGCGGTGCGCGAGGAGACCGAGCTCGGCAAGACCGCGAAGGCGTACATGGACGCGGGCGACCTCGTTCCCGACGAGGTGATCGTCGGCGTGATCGCCGAGCGGATCGCCTCGGCGGAGGCGCTCGACGGGTTCATCCTCGACGGCTTCCCGCGCACGACGCCGCAGGCCGAGGCGCTCGACGCCAAGCTCGAGGAGTTGGGTCGCGGCGTCACCGCGGTGCTGCTGATCGACGTCTCCGACGACGAGGTCGTGCGCCGGCTCGGCGGTCGCCGCACCTGCGCCGAGAACGGGCACGTCTTCCACGTCGAGTTCAACCCGCCCAGGCAGGAGGGCGTCTGCGACATCGACGGCAGCGAGCTGATCGTCCGTGACGACGACAAGCCCGAGGTGATCCGCAAGCGCCTCGAGACCTACCACGAGAAGACCGAGCCGCTGGTCTCCTACTACGACCACCGCAGCGTCCTGCGCCGCATCGAGGGCACCGCTGCTCCCGATGACGTCACCGAGGAGATCCGCCGCACCCTGGCGACGATGCGACTCGAGCAGGACGAGGCCGTCTAGCCTTCGATGTACCGAATGATCATCCTCAAGACGCCGGAGCAGGTCGACGAGATGGCTGTCGCCGGCGACATCCACACCCGCTGCCTGAAGATGCTTGCCGCCAAGGCGCGGCCGGGCGTGACCACCGAGGAGCTCGATGCCGCGGCGGAGAAGTTCATCCGCTCGCAGGGCGCCGAGCCGACCTTCAAGGGGTACCGGGGCTTCCCCGGCTCGATCTGCGCCTCGCCCAACTCGATGGTCGTCCACGGCATCCCCGGCTCCTACGAGCTGAAGCGCGGCGACCTGCTCTCGATCGACGTCGGCGTCACCAAGGACGGCTGGGTGGCCGACGGCGCGGTGACGCTGCCGATCGGCCCGGTCGAGCCACAGGCGCGCAAGCTCCTCGACGTAACCAAGGCGGCGCTCTTCGCCGGGACCGAGCAGATGCAGCCGGGCAACCACCTCGGCGACGTCTCCGCGGCGATCCAGCGCTCTGTCGAGCTCGAGGGGCTCTCGATCATCCGCACCCTGGTCGGCCACGGCATCGGCCGCTCGATGCACGAGGAGCCGCAGGTGCCGAACTACGGCGAGGCCGGCAAGGGCCCCGAGCTCGAGGTGGGCACGGTGCTGGCGATCGAGCCGATGGTCAATGCCGGCGGCCCGCTCGTCCACATGGGCGACGACGGCTGGGCGGTCTACTCGCAGGACGGCTCGCTGGCCGCCCATTTCGAGTTCACGGTCGCCGTCACCGCCGAGGGCCCGCGCATCCTCACGCCCTGGCACGAAGAGCTGACCGAGGTCTGAGCCCGGCGAGGCTCAGCCTCGCCGCATCAACCGCCCGACCGCGGCCATCAGCTCCTCGGTCTTGTCCTCACGCTCGCTGCCGGCGGCGCCGATCACGCAGTGGCGGGCGTGGTCGTCGAGCAGGCCGAGGGCGACCTTGTCGAGCGCGGCCTGCACGGCGGAGATCTGGGTGAGGACGTCGATGCAGTAGCGATCGTCCTCGACCATCCCCTCGATCCCACGCACCTGCCCTTCGATCCGGCGCAGCCGCTTCTGCAGCTGCTCCTTGCTGGCGGTGTAGCCGCGGCTCGCGGCTTTTCCGGTCTGCGCTGCGGCCATCTGCTGCCTCCTGTTGGCTTTGGCTTCTTACCCCCGGTGGGTATAGCGTAGCCAGCTGACAGTGGCCCGCTTGGCAGAATCAGCGGCCGTGGACCAGGATCGTTGGAGCGAGGTGGATGCCTTCGTCACGGAACGGCTCGGGCTCGAGGACGAGGCTTTGGCCGCGGCGCTGGTCGCCGCCGAACAGGCTGGCCTTCCATCGATCCAGGTCTCGCCGCCGCAGGGACGGCTGCTGGAGATGCTGGTGCGGATGCAGGGCGCCCGGCGCGTGTTGGAGTTCGGCACGCTGGGCGGCTACAGCACGATCTGGATGGCGCGGGCGCTGGCCCCGGGCGGCCGGCTGATCTCGCTGGAGGCCAACCGCGAGTACGCCGAGGTGGCGCGGGCCAGCATCGATCGGGCTGGCGTCGGCGAGCGAGTCGAGATCCGCGTCGGCCCCGCCTTGGAGGCGCTGCCGGTGCTGGCCGACGAGGGCGCCGGCCCCTTCGACTTCGCCTTCATCGACGCCGACAAGGTCAACACGCCCAACTACTTCGCCTGGGCGGTGGACCATGCCCGGCCGGGGGCTTTGATCGTCGCCGACAACGTCGTTCGCGGCGGCACCCTCGCCGAGGCCGAGAGCGACGATCCGGCCACCCGAGCCCAGCGTCGCCTGCACGATGAGATCGCCGCCGATTCGCGGTTGCTGGCGACTACCATCCAGACCGTCGGCGGCAAGAGCTACGACGGCTTTACGATCGCCTGGCTGCAAGACGGCTGACGCCGGTTCGGCCCCGGCGCGGCAGGCCCCTGCTGAGTTGGCGCCCCTGCTATCTTTCCCGGTCGGCCCATTGGGCCTGAGTGTTGCGCCTGCCGTCCGACTCATGGGGCGTGCGGGAGTCCTGTAGTCGATACGAGACCGGAGCAATGAAGGTTCGAGCTTCCGTAAAGCCGATGTGCGAGAAGTGCAAGGTGATCCGCCGAAACGGCGCGGTCCTTGTGATCTGTCAGAACCCACGCCACAAGCAGCGGCAGGGCTGATCGATGGCACGCATCTCCGGCGTCAACATCCCGGTCAACAAACGGATCGAAATCGGCCTCACCTACATCTTCGGGATTGGCCGCTCGACGGCCCAGAAAATCCTCGTCGAGGCCAAAGTCGACGCCAACACCCATGCGAAGGACCTGACCGAGGACGAGGTCATCCGCCTGCGCGAGGCCGTCGACAACCGCGAGGTCGAGGGCGACCTGCGGCGCGAGCGCTCCCAGAACGTCAAACGGCTGATGGAGATCGGCTCCTACCGCGGCCTTCGTCATCGCCGCGGCCTGCCGGTCCGAGGCCAGCGCACCAAGACCAACGCCCGCGGCCGCAAGGGCCCGCGGCGGTTGAGCGTCGCCGGCAAGCGCAAGGTATAGGGGAGGGCAGGATGGCTGAGAAAAAACCCGGCAAGGGCCGCCCGCGGCGCCGCGTCAAAAAGAACGTCACCTACGGGCAGGCGCACATCAAGACTTCCTTCAACAACACGATCGTCACCCTCACCGACACCGACGGCAACGTGATCGCCTGGGAGTCGGCCGGCTCCGCCGGTTTCAAAGGCTCCCGCAAGTCGACGCCGTTCGCCGCCCAGGTGACCGCCGACGCGGCCGCCAAGAAGGGCATGGAACACGGCCTCGAGCGGGTCGAAGTCTTCGCCAAGGGTGCCGGCTCGGGTCGGGAGACGGCGATTCGCTCGCTGCAGGCGGCCGGGCTCGACGTGACCACCGTCAAGGACGTCTCGCCGCAGGCCCACAACGGCTGCCGGCCGAAGAAGCGGAGGCGCGTCTAGTGGCCCGCGACACTTCTCCGCAGTGCAAGCAGTGCCGGCGCGAGGGTCAGAAGCTCTTCCTCAAGGGCGAGCGCTGCTTCACCGACAAGTGCGGCGTCGAGCGCCGCTCCTACCCGCCCGGTGAGCACGGCCGCGGTCGTCTGCGCCAGTCCGAGTACCGGGTGCAGCTGCGCGAGAAGCAGAAGACCCGTCGGTACTACCAGGTGCTGGAGAAACAGTTCCAGGCCTACTACGACAAGGCGTCCCGTCAGGACGGCGTCACCGGCGAGAATCTGCTGCGGCTGCTCGAGTCCCGCTTCGACAACGTTCTTGTTCGCCTCGGCTTCGCCGCTTCGCGGCGCCAGGCGCGGCAGCTGATCACCCACGGCCACTGGATGATCAACGGTCGCCGGGTCGACATCCCCTCTTACCAAGTGCGTCCCGAGGACATCATCTCGATCAAGCCGGGTTCGAACGCCACCGACACGATCCGGCGGGCGACCGAACTCGTCTCCACCGTGCCCGCCTGGTTGCAGGCCGATCACGATGCCCTCACCGCCAAGGTCCTGCGCTATCCCGAGCGCTCCGAGATCTCGGCGCCGGTACAGGAGCAGCTGATCGTCGAGCTGTACTCCAAGTAAGCCCGGAACGACTTCTGAAACACGCAGAGCAAGGAACTCATGACCACTGATTTCCAGGTCCCCCGCATCACCTCCGAGAAAATCGATGACCGTCGCGGCACGTTCACGATCGAGCCGCTCGACAAGGGCTTCGGTTACACCTTCGGCAACAGCCTCCGACGCGTGCTGCTCTCTTCGCTGGGCGGCGCCGCGATCACCAGCGTCCGCATCGAGGGCGTCGCGCACGAGTTCTCGACCGTGCCCGGCGTCAAAGAGGACGTCACCGACATCGTCCTCAACCTCAAGGACCTCGTCGTCCGCATGCACACCGACGCCGATGAGGTCGAGGCGCCACTGGTCGCCACCGGGCCCGGTGAGGTCAGGGCGAAGGACATCGACCTGCCCTCGGGCGTCGAGATCCTCAACCCCGAGGCGCCGATCGCGACGCTGGAGAAAAAAACGAAACTCGAGGTCTACCTGACGATCGGCCGCGGCCGCGGCTACTCGCCGGCCGAAGAGAACAAGTCCGACGAGCAGCCGATCGGCGTGATTCCGATCGACTCGATCTTCTCGCCGATTCGTCGTGCGTCCTACGCTGTTGCCTCCGCCCGCGTCGGCCAGCGGACCGACTTCGACAAGCTGACGCTGGACCTGGAAACCGATGGCTCGATCGAGCCCGGGGCGGCGCTGCGCGAGGCCTCCGAGATCCTCATCAAGAGCCTGGCGATCTTCACCGACGCAGATCGCGTCGAGGAGCTGACCGCCCGTGAACCGGCTGCGGTCATCGCCGCCGATCCGCTGATCGGTGGTGGCGGAGCCGCGGTCGACGGCGGTGCGAGCAACGGCCTCGACGAGATCCTCATCGAGGAGCTCGAACTCGGTGTCCGCTCCTACAACTGCCTCAAGCGCGCCGGCGTGCAGACCGTCGGCGACCTCGTCCGCAAGTCACGCGGCGAACTGAACGCGATCCCCAACTTCGGTCAGAAGTCGATCGAGGAAGTGATCGAGACCCTGCACGCCCGCGGCCTCGACCTGCAGGCCGACTGAGGCAGCTGGGTCGAGAGGAGGAATTCCGGTGCGTCACCGCAAGAAGCGCAACAAGCTGAGCCGCGACGCGGCGCACCGCGAGTCCCTGCTTTCCAACCTGTCGAAGCAGCTGATCGAGCACGAGCGGATCCAGACCAGCCAGGCCAAGGCCAAGGCGGTCAAGCCCGAGGTCGAGAAGCTGATCACGCTCGCCAAACGCGGCGACCTGCACGCCCGGCGCCAAGCGCTGGCGACGCTGCACAACGACAAGTTCATCGTTCACAAGCTGTTCGACGAGGTGGCGCCGCGCTATGCGACGCGACCCGGTGGCTACACCCGGATCATCAAGTTGGGCCCGCGGCGAAGCGATTCCACCGAGATGGTCTACCTCGAGCTCGTCTAGTAGCGCACGGCCTCGAGGTAGAGCCCGTGGGGCGGGGCCGTATCGCCGCCGGCGGTTCGTGGCGCGCCCCCCAGCAGCTCGGTGAAGCCCTCGACGGTGCGGCGCCCTGAGGCGCATTCAAGCATCGTCCCGACCAGGGCTCGCACCATGTTGCGCATGAAGGCATCGGCCTCGATGCGGAAGCTGAGGACCTCGCCCTCCTGCTGCCAGGAGGCGGCAAAGACGTCGCGCTCGAAACGGACGTGGTCGGTTTGGGTGGGGGTGAAGGCGGTGAAGTCGTGGCTGCCGGCCAGTGCCGCGGTGCAGGCGTCGAGGGCGTCCCGGTCGACGCGATGCGGCCACCAGAGGGCGCGGCCACGCTCGAACGGGCTCGGGGCGCGGCGGGCGAGCAGGCGGTAGCGGTAGGAGCGCGAGCGAGCGTCGTGGCGGGCGCTGAAGCCGTCGGCGACGATTCCCGCGCTGGTGACGCTGAGGTCGTCAGGGCCGACGCCGTTGAGGCTGCGGGCGAGGTCGCGGGGCAACTCGGCCTCGGTGTCGAAGCTCGCGACCTGGCCCAGGGCATGCACCCCCGTATCGGTCCGCCCGGCCACGGTCAAATGCACCGGCTCGCGCAACACGACCCCGAGCGCAGCCTCGAGCTCGCCCTGCACGGTCCGCAGCCCCGGCTGCGTCGCCCAGCCACGAAACCCACCACCGTCGTATTCGAGGTCAAGCCGCACCGTTGGCACCTGGCCAGTATCGCCGCCCGAGCGCCCCGACCCTGACCAGAGGCCGCCGATCCCGCCACCTAGAATCGACCCCGTGCGCGTTCTGCTGACCAACGACGACGGCATCTCCGCCCCTGGCCTCCAGGCGGCCCGTCGCGCCCTGCGCGAGATCGACGGCGTCGAGGTCGACGTCGTCGCGCCTGACTCCAACCGCAGCGCCACGGCGCGCAGCATCACCACCCGTTCGCCGCTGACCGTCGAGGAGATCGAGTTCGGCGACGGCGATCGCGGCTATGCGACCGACGGCACGCCGGTCGACTGCGTGCGCTTCGCGGAGCTCGGGCTGGTCGGCCATCGGCCCGACCTGATCGTCTCCGGGATCAACCACGGCGCCAACCTAGGCGACGACATCACCTACTCGGGAACGGTCGCGGCCGCGCTGGAGGGAATCATCCTCGGCATCCCCGCGGTGGCGGTCTCCCAGCAGTCCTCGAGCGGCGGCTTGGGTTACGTGAGCGGCCGCTTCGAGTTCGGCGTCGCCGCTGCCTTCACCGCCCAGCTGGTCCGCCAGCTGATCGAGGAGCGGATGCCGGAGGCGACCCTGATCAACGTCAACTGCCCTGCCGGCGAGCCGACCGGGATCGAGGTGACGAAGCTCGGCAAACGGATCTACAACGACGAGCTGAAGCTGGTCGGCGAGGACAGCGACGGCGCCCGCAAGCGCTATGAGATCTACGGCTGGCAGCCCGGCTACGAGGAGATCGAGGGGACCGACCTCAACGCGGTCGCCGCCGGCCGGATCGCGGTGACGCCGATCCACTTCGACCTCACCGATCACGGCGGCATCGACCAGCTGCGCGGCTGGCGCTTCGGGGAGATGCTGGCCGCCAGCGCCGCGACCGCGTGAGTGCCGCCGAGGCCAAGCGGGCGGAGGAGCTGCGGGCCGAGCTGGAGCGCCACAACAGGCTCTATTACGTCCTCGACGAACCGGAGGTCGGCGACGACGTCTATGACGAGCTGCTCGACGAGCTGCGCGACATCGAGGCCGCGAACCCGGACCTGCGCACGGCCGACTCGCCGACCCAGCGGGTCGGGGCGCCGCCGCTGGACCGCTTCGAGCCGGTCGAGCACCACGAGGCGATGCTCTCGCTCGGCAACGCTCGCAACGAGGAGGAGCTGCGTGCCTGGGAGAACCGGCTCGCCAACTACCTGAAGCGGCTCGACATCACCGCCTCGCAGTTCAGCTACACGACCGAGCCGAAGATCGACGGCTTGGCGATCACCCTCACCTACGAGGACGGCGTCTTGGTCCGCGGCGCCACCCGCGGCGACGGCCGGGTCGGTGAGGACGTCACCCAGAACCTGCGCACGATCGGCTCGGTGCCATTGCGGATCCCCGACGCGCCGGAGCTGATCGAAGTGCGCGGCGAGGCCTACCTGCCGATTGCCGCCTTCAAAGAGCTGAACGAGCGCCGGGCCGAACGCGAGGAACCGACCTTCGCCAACCCCCGAAACTCCGCCGCCGGCTCGATCCGCCAGCTCGACCCGGCGCTGGCGGCGGAACGGCCGCTCTCGACCTGGATCTACGGGATCGGCGCCGTGCGGGGGCTGGATCTCGCAACCCACATGGACGAGGTCGAATGGCTCGGTGAGCGCGGCTTCAAGGTCAACCCCGACACCGACCACCACCAGGGCGTCGAGGGGGTCGTGAAGCGCTGCCACTGGTGGGAGGAGCGGCGCGAGGAGCTCGACTACGAGATCGACGGGGTGGTCGTCAAGGTCGACGAGCGGGCGCTCTGGCGAGAGCTCGGCGTGGTCGGTCGCGAGCCGCGCTGGGCGATCGCCTGGAAGTTTCCGCCGACGACCGCCACCACGACGATGGTGAAGGTCGTCTGGAACGTGGGTCGGACCGGCCACCTGGTTCCCTTCGCGATGCTGGAGCCAGTCCACGTCGGCGGCGTCACGGTCAGCACCGCGACCCTCCACAACGAGGAGGATCTGGCCCGCAAGGACGTGCGCGCCGGCGACGAGGTGGTGGTGATGCGGGCCGGCGATGTGATCCCCCAGGTCGTCTCGCCGCTGGTCCAAAAACGCAAGAAGGGCGCTCGGAAAGTAAAGCCGCCGGCCAGGTGTCCGGCCTGCGACACCCCGACGGTGAAGCCCGAGGGCGCCGTCTTCACGATCTGCCCCAACCGCACCGGTTGCCCGGGGCAGTCCTTCCAGCACGTCAAGCACTTCGTCAGCAAAGGCGCGATGGACATCGACGGCTTCGGCGAGAAGCAGGCGATGCGCTTCCTCGAGGAGGGGCTGATCTCCGACGTCGCCGACATCTACGACCTCACCGAGGAGCAACTGGTCGGGATGGACCGCTTCGGCGAGACCTCGGCGAAGAACCTGGTCGCGGCGATCGACGGCTCCCGCCAGCAGCCCTTCAAACGCGTCCTCTATGCCCTCGGGCTGCCAGGCGTTGGCTACGTGACGGCAGAGGCCCTGGCCGACCACTTCGGCTCGATCGACGCCCTGCACGGCGCCGACCCCGAGCAGATCGAGGAGGTCGAGGGCGTTGGCCCGATCATGGCCCAGCAGATCGCCGAGTCGTTGGCGGACGAGCCGACCTGGGCGCTGGTCGAGAGGCTGAAGGAGAAAGGTCTGCGCCTCGAAGCCGACGAGTCCGAACGGCGCAGGCAGGGTGGGCCGCTGGACGGCAAGACCGTCGTCCTCACCGGCACCCTGCCGAAGCTGACCCGCGAGGAGGCGGCCGCCCTCGTCAAGTCGGCCGGCGGCAAGGTGACCAGCTCGGTCTCGAAGAAAACCGATTACGTGGTCGCCGGCGAGAGCCCCGGCTCGAAGCTGGAGAAGGCCGAGTCGCTGGGCACCGAGGTCCTCGACGAAGCAGGCCTGCTGGCACTGGTTCGTTAGTTAGGTGACTCAGATTCGACGCGATTCGCGCGCCACGGGTGGATGGCGGCCTGGCAGGGTCTGGCCATGGCACTTGCCCGGATCGGACTGCTGACCTCAGGCCTCGAAGCTGTCGCCACCGCGGTGGGATCGGGGCTCCTGCTCGGCAGCTTCGGGATCGGCATCGCCAGGTTCGTCCTCGGTTCCCCGCGAACCGTCCTCGAGGGTCACGCTCTCACCGATGGCTATTGGGGAGGTGTCCTCAGCGTCGCGCTGATCCTAAGCGACTTGGGATTTCGCTAGTGTGACAGAGACGTTTTGTCTGAGAAAGAAAAAATCCTGAGGAGAGGCTTTCGTCACGCCAACATCGGCCTTGCCGTGACGATGGTCCTGTCGATCATCGCCATGCTGGTGCTTTCGGGCTTGGGGAAGGGTGCGATGCAGGCAGGGGTATGGGCTTCGGTGTTTATCGGCGCCGCGGTCTACCTCACGCTCGACATCCGGGCCGAACGGCGCGACGAGCGGCGCGATCAGTAGCCGGCGACGGCGCCGGCGATGCGGTCCTGATCGAGGTGGGCGAGGCTGAGGTCGCCGACGCCGTTCATCAGGATCGAGAAGGCCATCACCCGGCCGCTGGCGTTGAAGCAGTAGCCGGAGAGGTTGCTGACGCCGGTCAGGGTGCCGGTCTTGGTGCGGCAGCGCCCGTAGGCGGCGGTGCCATGCATGCGGTCGTCGACGGTCCCCTCGTGCCCGGCCAGGGCGAGGTCCTGGATGAAGTCGTCACCGGCCGGGTCTTCGCGCATCGCCAGCAGCATCTCGACGACCTGCCGGGGCGAGGCCCGATTGGAGCGGGTCAGGCCGGAGCCATCGATGGCATGGATGCCTGAGCCGTGGGAGCTGGCGAACTGCTCGACCACGGCGGCGCCGGCAGCAGTGGTGCCGCCGCTGCCGAGGCGGGCTCCGAGCAGCTTGAGCAGCGTCTCGGCGAAGAAGTTGTCCGAGTAGACGTCGGTGGTGTTGACGATTCGGTCGAGGGTGGGGGAGCGGACGATCGCGATCTGGTCGGCGCTGGGCGGCGTCGGCCCCACGGCTACCTGCGTCGGCACCCGGACGCCGGCCGCGGCCAGCGAGCGGGCCAGCTTCGAGGCGGCGAGCTTGGCCGGATCGGCGGAGAAGCCGCTGCTGCTGTTCGGGCCGCTGAAGCCGGAGTTGAAGGCGAGGCCCGAGAGAGGGCCGATGTAGGGGCTGGTCGCGTAGCCGGAGTCGGCGACGCCGCGGAGTTCGTCGAAGACCGTCGCGTCGGCGTAGACGCGGCCGGTGATCGCCTCGATTCCGGCGGCCTCGATCTGCGGCGTCAGCGCGAAGAGGTTCGTGCCGAGGCCGGCCAGGTAGCCGTTGTAGAAAGTGGGGGTGCCGAGAGTCGGGTCGCCGCCGCCCTTGAGGTAGAGGTCGCCGTGCAGGGTTCCCTGTGGGTCGAGGCTGCCGGCGGCGTAGACGCGGGTGGGGATGCGGGTTTCCGGGCCTAGTTGTGAGAGTGCGGCCGCGGTCGTGAAGATCTTCGTGTTGGAGGCAAGCGAGCGAGGGCGGCCGGGGGCACTGGCGCAGACCGTTTCGCCGCTTTCGGCCTCGACCACGACCAGGCCGCTGGCGGAGCCGCCGCCCTGATGCAGCCAGGCACGCATCTGCTGGCAGGCGCTGCTCGCTGCTCGGGCGCCTCCAGCGGTCAGCAAAAGGGCGGCCAGGCAGGCCGCCGCAAGCAGAATCGAGCCCCGTCTCATCGCCCCTTCCAACACGCGCGGAGGCCAAGGTAGCGGCCCTCCCGGCGGGCCCGGCCGCCGGGACTGAGATAATCCCGGTTTATATGGGCAAAGTCGTCGACATCGATTCCAAACCCCGGCGCAAACCACGGCGACGCAAAAAGCCCTCGAAGACGGCTCTCGTGCTCGGTGGCGGCGGCTTCACGGGCGGCGTCTATGAGATTGGTGCCCTACGGGCACTCGACCTTCTCGCCGTCAACAGCACCGTCAACAGCTTCGACGTCTACGTCGGCACCAGCGCCGGCTCCTTCGTCGCTGGCATGCTCGCCAACGGCATCACCCCAGACGAAATGATGCAGGTGCTGAACGCCCAGGTCGACTCCGAGATGGAGGACCTCGATTTGGGAAAGGTGCTGAAGCCGAACTACTTCGGGTTCATCCAGAAGGCGGTGGGGCTGCCGCTGCGCAGCCTCGAGTTGCTGCGTTCGCTGGCGATGATCGGCGACCTCTCGGCGATCGACGTCGGCGTCGGCCTGGCCGAGGCGCTGCCGACCGGTCTCTACTCGGGTTCTGGCCTCAACGACTACGTCGCCGGCGTGCTTGCCGACGGCGGTCGCACCAACGACTTTCGACTGCTCGACTCCGAGCTCTACCTGACCGCCACCGACCTCGACACCTGCGAGCGGATCGTCTTCGGCGAGGACGGCTGGTCGGACGTGCCGATCTCAAAAGCGATCGAGTGCTCCACCTGTCTGCCGATCGTCTACAAGCCGGTCGAGCTGAAGGGCCGCCAGATGGTCGACGGCGGGATCCGCTCGACCACCAACGTCGACATCGCCGTCGAAAAGGGCGCCAAATTCATCGTCGTCGTCAACCCGCTCGTGCCCTATGTCAACGACTTCGAGAAGACAATCCCGACCGTCTTCGGCACCCGGGTGCGGCGCGTCTCCGACATGGGCATGCCGGCGATCGCCAACCAGGTCTTCCGCCTGATCGCCCACCAGCGCCTCCATCAGGCGGTCCAGTTCTGGCAGGAGCGGTATCCGGGCGTCGACATCATCCTGCTCGAGCCCGAGCCCAACGACGAGCTGATGTTCGGCACGCCGATCATGGACTACCGCCGCCGCCTCCAAATCGCCCGCCACGGCTTCGAATCCGTCACCGCGACCCTGGCCCAGGACTACGAGCGCTACGAGGAGATCGCCCAGCGGCATGGCCTGGAAATCTCCGAGCAGCGGGTTCGTAGGGTGGTGGAGACGGTCTCCGAGGAGGAGCCGGGGCAGGTGTCCGCTTGGAAAAGGGTCCTGGAGCAGACGACGTCGGTTCTGTTGAGGCAGAGCGGTGAGGCTTCGTAGGGACTGTCAGCGCACGGCGAGGGGTCGGTGGGTACTCCTCACTCGGAACATCGTCGACTCGCAGTCACTGCGCTGACGCCCGGAGGCAGTCGCTCCTCCTCCGCAAAACGTTCGGAGCACCCACCAACCCCTCGCCGGGTCCCGGCACTGCCTTCGGAGTACCGGACAACTCGACACTCCGAGACCGCAGCGGTCTCCTCACGCCGTGTGAAGCGCCCCCAACGATCCGGTCAGTCGCCCGGATCGTGTCGACCCACCCACTTCGCCCGTGAGTGATCCGTGAGATCAACCGTGCGGCTGGGGGTGGGGTGTGGGGGACCCTGCGAACGTTTTGCGGAGGAGGAGCGACCCGCTCCGGGGCTTCGCCGCAGTGACTGCCGGCCGACGATGTTCCGAGTGAGCAGGGTCCCCCACACCCCACCCCCA
>Ga0207710_10000221_pt1 | contig 49690 bp, 77 predicted proteins | sample KBSS24metaG_FD_184400 | JGI IMG/M metagenome (GOLD analysis project Ga0207710, IMG submission 184400) | Switchgrass rhizosphere microbial communities from Kellogg Biological Station, Michigan, USA - KBS S2-4 metaG (SPAdes) (version 2) | ecosystem: Host-associated > Plants > Roots > Rhizosphere...
AAATAGACCCAGCGCTCCTGATCCGCGAACCAGGCGCAGGCCGCGACGTGCCGGTAGCCCGGAGAAAGCCACCGCGCCCACCACGGCGACCCCTCGGCCTCGCCGAAAAACACCAGCCATTGCCGGTCGATCACCACGTTCGGATCGCGGCGCGGGACCAGCCGAACGAAGCTCACCGCCCCGCCCCCATCCGCTGAAATGGATTGTAGGGCCGGATCGTCTGCGTCGCCGGCTTGGTCTCGCGGCTTCCGGTCAGCAGCAGCTTGCCCTCGCCGCCGCCGAGCAAGAGATAGCCGAAGGCGTCCGCCGGGTCCGAATATTCGTCCTTCTCCGGCTCCTCGCAATAGCGCTCGCCCGCGACCTTGAGCCGCCGATAGTGCCAGCCGCCGTCCAGCGCCGCCACCAGGGTCGAACACGACGGCGACACCTGAAGCGCCGGCCGCCCCTCGCTCATCCGCGTCAGCACCGCCTCGATCGACTGCAGCCGCACCGAGAACAGGATCGAGGGCGCGGCGCGAATCGGCAGCTTGTTCGAGCGGAAAATCTGGAACGGCACCTGGTCGTCGTTCTGGCCCTTGAAGTCGCCCGACGGGTCGCCCCAGATCCCGAACGCAAACCCGTCGAAATGCTGGGCGATCTCCTTGCGCAACAGCGGCGCAAACGTCTTGGCGCCCATATCGCGCCCGATCAGCTCGTGCACCACGTACCAGGTGCCGCGCAGATATTGCGCAAAGATCGCGCACGGCCGCCGCCCGAAGTCGCAGCCGATGATGATTGGCACGCCGGGGATAGGGACAATTGGCGAACGCGCCACATGCACCGCCCGGTTGAAGTCCGGCAGCACCGGCTTGCCATCCCGCCGCGGCGAAACCCGGTTGAGCACGTTGGCGTCGATCCACGACTTGGTCTTGCCCGCGATTGCGTTGAGGTAATAGTGCGGCTCAAGGAATTTCAAATTCTCGGCCAGCGGGTTTTCCTGGTAGGACGTCACCTCGCCCTCGCCGTCCTTGACCTCCAGCAGCCCGGCCGGCTGCACGTAGAACGACCAGCTATCCGGCTTGATGTGCGATTTGCGCTGCTCCTCCGAAAACCAGTCCGGCACCGCGACGTCCTTGCGCATGATCGGAATCCAGTGCGTCTCGTCCGGCGCGTTCATATCCGCGATAACCTGCGGCCGCACCGGCCCGCCATCGATCATTCGCGGATATCGCCCGACACGTGTCACGGATTCGTCGAACAGGGCGCGCGCGGTGTACTGCACCTCGTTCCACCACACGAACGTCGTCTCCAGCGAGCGGAAGTAATCCGCCGCGTGCTCGTCCTCCAGCGCCACGAAATGCACGTCGAGCTCGACATCCCCCACCCGGATCTCGTGCAGCATCGGCTTCGACCAGTAGAACCGCCCGAACTCCTTTTCCGGAAACCACGCCAGCCAGGTCTTGAGCGTTGTGTCCTCCAGCTTGCCGTAGGTGTCGCGGAACACATGCGCCCGGCACCGCCTCTTCCCGTCCGGCTGCTTGACCTGCTCCAGCGCCTTCATCCAGATCGACATCACGCAGGCCAGCGACTTTCCGCTGCCGATCGGCCCCTGCATGATCTTCACCCGCGACGTCTGATCCGCCATGAACCGGACCAGCTCGGCACCGTCGGGCTTGAAGACCTTCATCAATCCGCCCACTCGCTGGAGATCAGCCCGCACATCCGGCACATCGCGCCGGCCCGCGTCAGGAAGAAAAGCTGGTTGCCGGAACAGTGACAGGCCCACGCCGTCTCCGGCTCGACCGCGTTCTTGAAAACGCCCTGCAGCCGCGCGCACGCCGGGCATTCCAGATGGACCGTCCCAACCGGCGCCACCGCTTCCCATTCATACGCGCAGGTCGTGCACAGCGCCTTGCCCGTCAAATGCGGTCCATCTTCCTCAGCAGGCTCCCGCTTCTCGAATTTGACGATGTCCGCGCTCACGCCGCCCCCCGCGTCAGCCGTTGCATCGACCGCAACGCCTCCTGCGTCGTAATCCGCAGCACCCCATCGTCCGTCACAATCACTACCCGCTCGTCACGGACCTCAACCACAACCCCGCCCTGCCCGCGCCATCGCACCTCATCCCCATGCTGGTACGGCAATAGGCTCATTGGCGCGGCGGGAACCATGTCGTCCCCTGCAACAGCGGCCAGAACAGCCGGGCCAGAACCAAGATCGCAACCAGAATGAAGATCGCCATCAGGATGTTCACCACCTTCCCCGGCAGCGCGAGCCCGATAACGCCAAGCACCCAGATGCACAGATAAAACGCCAGCGCGATCAGCAGCAGGTAGATCAGCGCCCGGATGATCGCTTCGAAAAAGCCCATGGCTATTTCCTTTCTGGAATCGGCTCGAGATGAATATCCACTTGCCGCTCCGTGAAAACAGCGCGTAACTCCGCGCTCCCCTCCGGAACGTCCAAGCCCTCGACCGTCAAGATCACGCATCGATCCTCAAACCGCGCGCCGGTGATCTCGACGTTCAAATACTTCAGCAAGCGCAGCTTCAGGAAATCCGCAGCAACCCGCAGATCGGCCATCAGAAATCTCCAGCGATGGTTTCGGGAAAAAATCCAAACCGAACAAACCGACTGCCGCACTGCACCAAATGGTTCTGGGAGATTTTCGTGAGGCAAAGGGACGGCGGCGGGTTCGATCGCCAGTTTTGGAGGCCGGTCGCCGGCACGCGCTCGCCCAGGAACAGAGGCCGGGGGGCCTTCGTCCGGTCTGGCTGCGAGACCGCGCAATCCCTAGACAGGGGAGCACCACGCGTTGATATCGTTATGTTATTCGTCATGGTGTGTCAGTCGTGCGTCAATCACGGTAGCGGACGGATTGGCACTGTTGCCCGAGAGATCGATCACGTACCCGACAGATACACCAACGTTCACAGACACTTGCCCCTGATCCGGTGGCCTGATTCCCTCGATCGCGAGCACATGCTTCGATGCGTCCAGGCTGACGTGCTCGGATGACGCGTCGAGCAGCTCAACGATGCGATGTGAGGCTCGAAACACGCCAAGTTGGACGGTTTCGCGACTCTTGCGCGCGATAAACGCCTGTATCTCCGGTTTTCTCAAAGCGGTCGAAAGCCAGTTTTCCGACATTCCGGCCTGCTTTGCGGCCTCGCGCTGGGTCATGCCCTTGGTTGCGAGGAGTGTGAGCGCTTTCGTCATTCGCTTTGAAATGCGCTTACGGGAGGGTGCTGGCGGCACGTTCGCGGCGGGCTCTGTACGTTCGACGGCAAGTCCGGACATTCTGATGGCGCTCGCTGCGGACGTAGTCCTTGCTTGCTGAAGAAAGGCACGCGCACGTGTGGACGACGCGAGAGGAATGGGCCTGTTGCGGATGGAGCGGCAACGCACGGGACGCATTCGCAATGCTTTCAATGGCTTATTGGAGCGATTGATGCAGATACATGGATTATGTGTCGTCCGTGCGTTGCTTTTGTCGAATTAAACACGATACGAAACGTGTCATGGGTTTGCGTGGACCGATATCGGACAAGCGACGCGGGTATGTGGTTGGGATGGCCCATCGCGGCGAACTGGCGTCTCTCGATGAAGGCGCGGCGATCGCGAGCACCACCAAGGCGACGGTGAGGCGCTGGCTGATCGGTGAGGGAATTGATTGGTTGTTGACCAGGCGGCAGTGGCTGGCGCGGCGCCACGAGCGATGTGAGAGGTGGGTGAATGACCAGCCGCCGCCCCTGCGGCCTACCAAGGCGCAGATGCGCAAGCAGATTGCCAATGCAATGAGGAGGTCAGCGCGTGCGGCCGAACTGGAAAAGCAAAGGCAGGCGGATTCAGGACGCCAAACGCCGGCTGAATGAAGTGAGGTGCTGGTTCCTGACCTGCCGTGAGTGTGGCCACGAGGGCGACGTGATGATCACGCTGAAGCGGCTCCGCGCCGCCAATCTGATCTGCTCGGGCTGCGGCGCGCCTATCAAGCGTCGAGGAAGACCAGCGTCATGTACCCGTCTGGATAGCGCGGATCAGGAATCACCGTCGGCCTGATCTGGCCCTCGAACAATGGTCGGCCTGCCTGGAAATTGTCCAGCGCGATCCGGTAATTCTGCTCGAAATGACAGTCGACCGTGCCCATAGCGATCTTGATCTCGCTCATGTTCAAATCCATTCGATAGCCCAGGTTTCACCCTGAGCGTTGACCCATAAGAAGCACCACCGCCATTCAGTCATGCTGGTAGTGGCTGCTGACGGAATTTGGCGCCAAAACGGTCCGACTCTCATGTCGCCCTCGCCTCGTTCGCGCGCTTGTGCGCCTCGCCTGATCGCTTGGCCCGGCATTTCCGCTTCCATGCCCGGATAGCCTTCCGGCTGATCGCCATCCGCTGCTCCGGCGTGAGCTTATCAGCCCTGGCCTTGCCGCCGCGAGCCCCCAACTCCTTGAAATGCTTGGAATGTCGCCAATGCCTGTTTTTCAAGGCGTTTGAAGATGCGCCTTTGTCCAAGCTTACCGTGGCAAGGTTCCCGATTTCAGGCATCAAAATCTTGATCTCGAATCCCCTCCCGAATAGCGCATCAGCGACGTCCTGGACGGTCTCCCATCGGCTCTGCCGGCCGTGCGGCGTGTCGGGATAGATCATGCGGCTATAGAAGCCATCCTGGGTGCCGGCGAGGTCGTCGACCTGCGCCATCGACAGCCCGCGGGCTAGCCGCTGCCGCTCGAATTCCACCATGATGATGCGATAGATTGGGCTGGACGGCCGCGTCCGGTTCTTGCCGTCGGTTGCGATCACGCTCATTCCGCGGCCTCCAGCAGATCACCGATCGCAGCCGCAGCACGCTTGCGGTCCCTGATGCCCTGCCTACGCATCGGCGCGTCGTATCGGTTGTGGCAGCGCTGGCACCATGCCTTCAGGTTCTCGTCGGCGCAGTTTTCCGGCGTGTGATCGAGGTGAGCGACGGTCAGCACGATCTTTGAGCCATCGCGGATGCTGTAGTTTTCGACGCCGCAATCCTCGCATTTGTTGCCGGCGCGATCGCGGATTCGGAGACTGATCTGCTTCCAGTCCTTCGGGTATCTGGCCTTATTTTCAGGGCGGATCGGCATTATTCCGCGGCCTCCTGCGTGGGCTGGGCGGGCGTGTTAATTTTTGCCTCCTCATTTGAGGGCGCGGAAATTATCACAGGTGGCTCGGTGCCGAGCTTCACCGCGTCATCGAATGTGAGCGCTCTGGCCGTATCCATGTCGCCAGACTTCATCGCCGTGCTCAGACCACGCAACGCCGCCTTGCCGGCCTCAAGCTGCTTGCTGCAATCGATGAACTTGCGGGCGTCGAGGATGCGCTGCATCGATCCGATCCTCGCGCCGATCGCATAGACCTCCTTCAGAGCGATCTTGCGCAGCGTGCCAGGATCCGGCGCCCATTTGTAATCATGCGACTTGCCGCGCTCATCCGTGCCTGCATCGTGTCGAAACCATGCTTTGACAGCCGATTCCACAGCCCAACACGGCACATCCTCAAGCACATCGAGATAGACCTCGCTCCGCGCCTCCTCGACGAGATCGGACTTGCGTTCGCCGGCGAGCACCGTGAGCAGCTTTGAGACCGCTGTGGCTACCCGCGTTTCGGCCGTGACGCTATTGGCGGGGGTATCCGCCAGGAATGAGCGTAAGCTGTCGCGATGCTCCATCATCGCTCGCCTTTGATCCTCGCTCGGGATCATCTCCTCCGGAAGGACCAGCACCTCCCCGTTCTCGAAGCTCTTCCCGTCCTTGGTCATCTGCAGCTCGAGCCTCACGGCGCCTTGCAAGCGCGCGGCCCATTCCGGCAATGACGGCAGTGTCGCGGGTCGCCGCGGGTCCGGAAGCTTGATTGGTTCGAATAGTACCGGCAGCATTTTGGCCTCCATGAAACTTGATTTCGTTGCTGCACCACGTCCGCCATGCGGCGTGCCAATCGGCCATCAACGAGCCCTTGGCACGGTGGTGATTGAGGAATGAGGAAGCCATTTCGCTAATCTTTTCAGGCGCAAAGCCTGCTTCGCGAGCATGCGTGAAATCTTCCTCGTCGAGCTGCCAAAGGTCCGGCAAAGGGTGCTTCGGCTTTGCCCGCGGTGCCTTCGGCTTTGCTGGCGCGGCCTCCGAGCGAAGCGAGGAGTTCTCTTCTTTGGTATCTGGTAAGTGGTCTAAGGTTAAAGGTTGCTCTGGCTTTGCTGTAGCATTGCTAGAGCTTTGCTTGATCTCGGCTTTAGCTTTGCCACCCTTCTCGCCCGCCTTTGCTCTCTTCTCGTAGCTCTCACGCGCGCTCGCCAAGTCTTTCTCGACACGCCCATGTTTCCACCCTGGCTGAAAGAACCTCTCAAGGATCGGCCGCGCCTTCCTCCATTCGGAGGGCGTCAGGCGGGATATTGCAGAGAGCTGTTCGTCATCATCTGGAAGTTCGCCGGCCGACCAATGGTGGAACAGCAGCAACAGATAGGCTCCCATCAGCATCGCGCGCAGATGCCCGGTATCGCGCAGCAGATCGCCGATGTGGATTGGCATCTTCGGAGGGTTCACTTGCGCGCCTCTCTCGCCACACGCTCGAACTGCTCGGCCGGGACCTGGCTGAAAACTGCGTTCAGCCACTCGGTGGTGACGATCGAATATCCGAGATCGTGGAGCTCGGCGCGTAGCCTGGCAATGTGGACGAGCTTCTGGTTCTCGCTGCGATCGACGACGCTCTGCAGCAGGGCATTCAGTTCCTTGGTGCTCACGGCATCCCTCGCTGGTTCATCACCCAAGTTTGCATCCGGTTCGGATCATTGTTTAGGAATTGGCGTCAGTTTTTTCACGGCATGGCCCTCACAGTCACAACGACGAGCGCCTGGGGGCCGTAGCGCTTGTCCAGCGTCATCCGGCAGATCAGGGAATCGTCGCGATACACGACCCCGTTAAGGGCGTCGTTCCATGCCTTGGCGATGTTATCGAGGTCGGGCTTCTTGCCGGGCTTGATCTCGCCGGTGAGCGCGCGCTCGCGCTTCTTGCTGGACCACGACGCCGGCACCGGGAAGACGGCGCGCATCACGAACTCGACCGGGCAGTCGAACGGCTCCTTGTTGCCAATCTCCTGCATGGCCTGGGTTCGGATCATGCCCTCATAGGTCCGGGTCTTTTCCGGGGTGTAATGGCTGATATGGCCGGCCCGCATGAACGCGCGCGCCCTGCCCTTGCCCTGCGGCACGCCGACCAGATTGATCGTCACCGGGTCCAGCCCGCCCTCTGGCGGGGCGTGGAACGGTGCGTCGTATGTGGAAGCATCCATCAGGCCGTAGCCCGCTCGAGCGCAGCGTCTCCTAAGGGAGTGCCGACAAGCATTCCCAAGGCTTCCATGTAGGTTTCGAGTAGCGCTTCCTGCTCGGCACGCTCGTTGGCGTCCTGCTTGCGCAGGCGGATGATAGTGCGCAGTGCCTTGACGTCGTAGCCGTTGCCCTTGGCTTCGGCGTAAACGTCCTTGATGTCGGACGCGATGACAGCCTTCTCGCCTTCAAGCCGTTCGATCCGCTCAACGATGGATTTTAGCTGATTGTTAATCATGTCAGGCCCTCGCCTGTTGGAGGAACAGCGGCAGCGGCTCGAGCTCGGCCCAAAGTCCGGCCGGAATCTCGGGCAGATCGCGCTCGTTCGGATTGTCAATCGCCTTGAGGAGGTCGTAGTAGACCTGGTCGGCGTTCCGGTATCCGGCCGGATCCGGATCAAACATCTTGCGGGCACCGACGAAGATCTCACCGATGCATTCCAAATCGCCGGCGCCGCAGAGTTCCTTTCCCGGCGCCGGCGATTCCTGGGGCCCTCCTGTGCTCGAGGTGGGTTCGCAAATATCCGCCGCCGCACCGGGAGCGTGGGAGCCAACGAGCGCGGCGGCTTCATCCGATGTCAGGGCAACTGAGGCATCGGAATTGAAAGGGCCGCTGGCCGCCGCAACCGAGGCTTGGGGACCCGGCACGACGACCAGCGTCTCCGCCGACGGTTCGTCGACGAAGCTGAAAGGCGATGGAGGCAGTGAAGCCATGATGTTGACCCGACGCCGATACGCTCGGCGGCACGACGCAGATTACAAATCAGAATGGACGGCGATCACCGTTTGGGAACGATCTTGACGTTGCGCATGGAGTGACGACGGAGAATTTCTGCGACGATGATCGCGATTGCGTCGCCCGACCATTCTCGTTGGCCGCCGAGATAGCGTTCAGCGGCACGAACGCTGCAGCCACAAAGCGCTGCGATCGCAGGCGCAGTGTTCGAAGGCCAAAGCGTGTAGGCGATATCGGCGAGGACCGATCCGACCATTTGGTCGGTCTCCCGGTCAACTGGTCGGACGGTTTCGCGCGCGCTTTCCACGCGCATCTGTAGATTCCCAAGCATGATGTTCCCCAAGCAAGCAGTAGTGAAGATGTCGATCGAACTAGAAGCGATGCTCCGAAACGTGAGCAATTTTGTACAACCGCGAACAACGGCAGCGCCGGTGACGCATGTTCCTGATCAAGAAACCGTGCAAAAGGAATGTCGCCCCGGTTGTGAAATTTTGGTGACGGCAAGGTGTTGTGTGTGGCAGGATTACCGTTCAACCTTGGGGGGTCACCCACATGGCGAACGTGCTGCGCGTCCCCAATCATGTCTGGACTTCTTCGAGCGGATACATGTCGGGGCGCAGCTCGTGGCGGGAAACTCCCGAGGCGCGCTCGACCTCCAACACACGGAGCGGGGGGACCTTTTCCCACTGCGCGACAGCCTGCTTTTTGATGCCGAGCGACGCAGCGAGCTTGGTCAGCCCGCCGGCTGCAATGATGGCGCGTTCCAGTGGAGTTTCTGACATGGTTGAAATGTCAAGCACGCCTTCACACGAAAGTCAAGCCTCTCTTCATTTACAGCGTCAAGCAACACTTTATCATATCGACATGACGCTTGGGACCCTCATCAAGAAGGCGCGGAAAGCGCGCGGACTGAGCCTTGAAGCGCTCGGCGAAAAGTTGGGCGTGTCCCGACAGCTCGTCTGGCAATGGGAAAAGGGCGATTCCGACCCCAGAAAGCACATTTTAGCCCTATCCCAGCACCTCGGAATGCCTGTGGATTACTTTTACGGCCCGAAGCGATCGCCGAACCTCCTGGCGGCGAAGATCAGCCAATTGAGCGACGACCAGCAAGACCTGATCGAAACGATGGTCGAAAAGCTCCTGCAGCAAGCCGAGCAGGAGCCGCCTCTAAAAGTCGACGTGAAGTAGCGCTTGACAGCCATGTGAAGGCGTGCTTGACTGATCTCCACCCAAGGAGATCACCGCATGTCAATTCACTGCTCCGCCCCCTCTATAACACCTGACCGCATGGTCTATTTCGTGCTGTGCGATTATCGATCCGGCCTCGCATGGGCCGAGCGTGACGCCAGCCGCGTCAACCTCGCTGACACCGTCACCGACATCCACTCCGGCGAACTCCCGAACGTCAAGCAGGTCATCGAGATCAACATCGCCGAGGTCATCTCGCGCGACGTGACCGAGGACGTGCTGAAGGCGGCTGGCAGGTGGACCGAGGACGCGCCGCCGCTCACCGGGCAGGACGCGATCGATTGGCAGCACGACCACACGCGCGTGGTGGCGTGATGGCCATCGAGCCCACCTATCACACGCTCGGCAAGAAGATCGATCAGCCGCCGCGCCGCCTGCTGCTTCCCGGTGAATGCGCCTACTGCGATGCGCACCGCGACGATCCGATGATGCCTTCCCACACCCCGTCTGAGCGCTGCGAGAGCGGCAAGCGGAACCACTGCACCTGCGACATCTGTTTCTGAGGAAAGTGTCATGAAACGCAAAGTTGAGCCCGTCGAGATCGTATTAATCGGCCTCCCTATCGTGATCGAGTTCGTCGCGGTCTGCCTGTTCATCGCGGCCGCCGTGCTGTGGACCGGGATTGCAGCGGGGCGCATCTGATGAACGACCGCCAGAGCCAGCACCCGTCGTTCACGCTCACCGAGGCCGATGCCGCGTATTTTGGCCGAATCCCCGCCGCGTTCCTCAAGCCGCTCAAGCTGCTGCACCACGAGAAGATGAACTATCGCGAGATTGCGCAGCAGTCCGAACTACCGACCGGCACCGTCAAGAGCCGGATATTCCGCGCCCGCGAGATCATCCGGCAACTGCGCGCCGAGGATGCCGCCCGCAACGAGACGTGGCAGGAGCCAGTGTTCCAATGAAAATCACAGCCCCAGGCATCTACAAGGACATGTCCAGCGAGGATTACTTCGCTGATCCGGCGCCCGAGCCGTCGTTCACCCAGAGCCTAGCTAAGATCCTGATCGATCAGTCGCCGCTGCACGCCAGGCAGGCTCACCCGCGCCTTGCTGAGCCGATCGAGGGCGATGACGAGGAGGCGGAGAAGTACGACAAGGTCAAGGCCATCGGCAACGCTGCCCACGCGATCATGATCCGCCGCGGCAAGAAGCTGGCAATCATCGACGCGCCGAATTTCAAGGCCAAGACCGCTCAAATCGACAAGCAGGCTGCCATAAATTCCGGTGCCGAGCCGATCCTGCGCAAGCACTACAATATTGCGCACGCGATGGTGCAGTCGGCAGCCGAACAACTTCGGCGCATCCATGGCTGCGAGAAAGCGTTCACCGACGGTGACGGCGAAGTCGTGATTGCGAATTGCGAGGTCGGAATCTGGCTGCGGTCGATGGTCGACTGGATCACGCCGGACCTGCGCGAAGTTTGGGACCTGAAAACGAGTGGCATGTCGGCATCGCCCTACGCGACCGGCAAGCAGATGGCGTCGGCCGGCTGGCACCTCCAAGCAGCAATGCACGAACGGATCCTAGATGCCCTGGATCCGGCTGGTGCCGGCCGACGCCATTTCTTCTACGTCTGCCAGGAAAACGAGGCGCCGTTCGCCCTCACCGTCAATGAGATCGGCGAGTACGCGCTGACCATCGGCCGCAAGCAGATCGATTACGCGATCAAGATGTGGGCGCACTGCCTGACCAAGAACGTCTGGCCCGCCTACCCGCCGCGCATCATCCGGCCCGAACTGCCGGCATGGGCGGAAAATAGTTGGCTGGCGCGCGAGCTCGCCGAGGATGACGTGCGCGAACAGCGAGCGCTCAACAAGAACTTCGATCCCAAAAACCTGATGGCCGGGTAGATGACACCGCTTGCTTCATATCTCGCCAAGCAATTAGCTTCGCGCCCGAAGCATCGCGAACATATTTGGGTCGAAGAAGAAAACACTAAACGCCTACGAAGGGAATTGTACGATGTCCATTGCTTCGAAGTATCGCAATGCGCTGCTCTCGTCAGTGAGCTATCGCACGGTGGCCAAAATGCTGCTGAAAGATTCGATCAAGTCTGCGGAACATATGCGTTCCTTTCGGCGCAGGATCATTCCCTTTGCTCGCATGGACGGAATTAAAGCTGCGTGTGAACAAGCCCGTCGAGATTGACGACGGTGAGGCACACGAAGCACACCTGACTGGACGTCGTGCGCTGCATTTTGTTCGAAAGCACATTCGGATTCGCGACGGCCGGCTCGGATATGTAAGCGCACATTGGCGCGGCGATCCTGCAATCGGCATCAAGCAAACTAGATACACGGTGACACCATGAATTACCAAGCGCAGCCAGCTGTTCGCTCCGAAGAACCTCTGTTGATCGGCATGGTAGGCCCGCCCGGCGGCGGGAAAAGTCTGAGCTCCCTCAAACTCGCAAAGGGCATTCAGTCCGTGCGGGGGGGCGACATCATCGTGCTCGACACCGAGGGCGGTCGGGCACGGAAATATAACGATCTGGTGCCGTTCAACATCGTCGAGCTGCCGCCAAACGCGCGGTCAGACGTCTTCCTTGAAGCAATCATGGCGCAACTCCCATCAAAGCCGGCGGCCGTCATCGTCGACAGCATGTCCGACGAGCATGAAGCCTACCTGGAATGGCACGACGAGATGGTGCCGAGGATGGGAAACAACGAGTGGGCCGCCTGGGCGAAGCCGAAAGCCGCCCGCAAGAAGCTGATTTCCGGAATCCTCAAGATCAAGACGCCGCTGATCTTCACGTTCCGAGCTCGCGAGAAGACCAAGCAGGACGTCGTCAGCGGCAAGAAGGTGGTGACGAATATCGGCTGGCAGCCGGTGGCACCGCTCGAGATCGTGCATACGATGGACCTGACGTGCATCCTGCCGCCGCGCGCCGACGGTGTTCCGGTCTGGAAGTCCGACAAGATCGGCGAGGATTTCATCATCAAGCTCCCGAACTATCTGGCGCCTTACATCGCCGATGGTGAGCCCCTGAACGAGCAGATGGGCGCGGCATTTGCTCGTTGGGCCAAGGGAGAGACGGCCGCTCCGGTACAGCCAGCCGCCGGAGCGGCCGACCTCACCGACGATATGATGGCATGGGATTCCAAGCTCGCGACCGCTGCGCTGCAGGGCACGGAATCGTTGCGCGAGACGTGGGCTGCCGTTCCGAAGCCGCTCAAGAAATCGCTTGAGGCCGCGCTGCGCAATCGCCACCAGCCGAATGCGACTGAGGCAGACGCGAGGGCCCCGGCATGATCCACAGCGCCGCCGCGATCTCCATCATCCTGTTCTGCATCTACAGCTTCAGCGGCTGGGCGAATGGAAGGATTCCGCTATGAGCGAGACATTCGACGACCTGTCGAAGCTTGAGAAGGCGCTGGCACAACGCGACGCGAACGCCGCCCGCATCCAGGAATTGGAATCCGAACTCGCGAGCTGCCGGGAATGCCGAGCCAATCTCGACTGCCTGTCGCGTGGCCAGCCAAAGGACACCGCAAAATGATATGGGACATTATCGGCGCAGAGCTTGGCGCCGTCGTTCTGTACATCCTCGCCATGTTCGTCGGCTCCTACCTGCTTGGCTGCATACAAGGAACATGCTCATGAGCCGGAGTTCTCCCGAGACCGAAACAGTGCCCGAGAAAGTGATCTTGGATCACTTCGATAATCTCATCTGGGACGTGATCTATGCAGATCGGCGCACCCAAGCGGCTGACCGGGCCAACTACCGAGATGAAAACGAGGGGCGGATTGAAGCTTGGCAAAAGCTGCAAGAGGCCATCCGCGAGCAGTGTTTCGGGCATGCCCAAACTCCGGCAGACACTTATCGCGAGACTGTACGGAAGGTCGCCGCTGCCCGCGAAAAGCGAAGGGCTGAATTGCAGGTGGCCGTTGTCGCCGCACACGCGGCCTTTGAGGCTATCCCGATCGGCTTTCCGCTACAGCAGAACGGCCGAACGATCGACCACACATTGCTCAACGAGGCCAAGCGACTTTGCGAGTTGGCACTTTCGGACACATCGACACTAGGAAACAGCAAATGAGGTTTCGCCGTCGATTGCATCGCATGTACAGGCACATCGTGTTTCGGGGAGGCGCGTTCTGGGTCTGGTCACTTTACCTGAAGCACTCGGTCGAACGGGCGCGCGGAGCGTCCTCCAGCGGCGGGTTTAGCCGCGTCTCCGCACTTTCAGATTCCTCTCCAGAAAGGAAGTGAGCCATGTACGGCACCAACCGCAGCACTCTCGGCCCTCGCCCACCGCGGCAGACCTTCTGGGAAGCCATTGTCTCACTCTGGCGTGACCTGAGGGGAATCCGATGACGCCAATCCAGCAAGCTATCGCAATCCTGGAAGGGGATGCTTTGACCAACCGGATCGAGCGCGCGCTGGAAGTGCTGCGCGGAGTACCGCAGACACCGCAAGAGTGGTGCCAGCCGATGGAAAACGGCCGGCACATGCCACGCAAGTTCATCATATATTTCGAGGACAGGGACCGCGAGATCATGGTTTTTGAGAGGGAGGATAGCGCCAGGCAAGCATTCGAGCAGCTAAACACAAACTGGAATTGCTACCTGTTCGGCGCTCTCCCGCTCACGCGCCCTGATCGAAACAGTGACGCCGGATGAAGGCTCTGGCGATTGATCTTTTCTGCGGACTTGGAGGCTGGACGGATGGCTTGCTTGCGGAGAACTATGACGTGATCGGATTCGACATCACCCAGCACGTTTACGGCGAGCAGCGCTATCCGGCGCAACTCGTTGTCCAGGACGTAACCACGCTGCACGGTTCGCAGTTCAAGGATGCCGCGCTGATCGTCGCATCCCCGCCCTGTCAGGAATACAGCTACATGGCCATGCCTTGGTCGCTAGCGAAGGCCAAGGCTGCGGCAATCCGCGCCGACACGAGCGGAACAATGCTCGAAGACTTGAACCGCCTGTTCAATGCCACCTTCCGTATCCAGCGCGAAGCCTGTGAGGCTGCCGGCCGACATATCCCGCTGATCGTGGAAAATGTTCGTGGCGCTCAGCCTTGGGTCGGTCGAGCTCGCTGGAATTATGGATCGTTCTATCTCTGGGGAGATGTGCCGGCGCTGATGCCAGTTACGTTCAAGGCGCAGAAGGTGCCCGGGTTCCGGTTTGATGGCTCGGGGCGCTCTTTTCAAACAGCGTCGGTAGAGGCCCAAAAGAACATGAATATTCATCTGACATATGCCGAGCTAAAGGACGGCATCAAGCAGGGGGGCGATTGGTTCAACGCCTCGCAGCCTTCAATGTCCAGGCTATACGGCTCGAAGTCTCCGCAGCGCAAAATGGCCAGCGCCATGATCGCGAAGATCCCGCTGCCGCTAAGCCGATACATCGCGGCGACCTTTCGGCCGATCGAATGCGCACAGGCAGCAGAATGATAGTTTCGGACACTTCGCATGTACCAAACACACAGGTGGAATAGATGGGCACGACAGGCATAGCTTTCACGCGGAAGGTGCTCCGACCAGCGCTAGGGACAACTGTTGGCAAGCGAAAGTCGATAGCCATAGGCTTTGACAAGATGGATTTTGCGCGCATCAGCCGCTTGGCTCAGGCAAACGAAGTCGCGTTTCAAGAGCAGGTTCGCAGGCTTTGCAAGCAGGCGATGCACCCGCGCACTCCCCAGGAGTCCGCCAGTGAGTGAGAAGCGAGATGATGAGACGGTGACGCAGTTCACCATGCGCAAGATCCGCGAAGAAATCATTGAGGAGTGCGCGAGGGCTGCTGAGGACACGGCACCAATAGCCGCTGGCAATTTCTTCGCAGCAAGGCGCGACCAGTGCGCGAAGATCGCAGCCAAGATCCGGGCGCTTTCCAAGTCTCCGGCAGTAGGAAAGAGCGAAACATGAAAGCAGACAAGGAAATTTCCGAAGTGCTGGGGGATATCACGCCCCAACAAATGGACGCCGCGATAGTCGCGATCAACAACTACGGCTTCGACATCAGCGCGCCGTGGGATTGCGACCAGGACGACCGCGAGTACGAGATGTTTTGCGGCCTTCTGGCGGCCGTGCGCGCGGCGAACTCTTCTGGAGTGCGAAACACCAAATGAGCCTGCATGAACAATCCGCTGGGGCAACATCGGAGTGGTACACGCCGCCGCATGTCTTTAAGGCGCTTGGCTGCGAGTTCAGCGTTGACGTTGCCAGCCCTGGCGCCGAAGTCACGCACTGGATTCCGGCGCGACGCTTCATCAAAGGCGGGAGCCTTGAGCGCGATTGGAGCGATTTCGGGTTTATCTGGATGAACCCGCCGTTCGGAGGTCGCAATGGCATTGTGCCGTGGTTGGAGAAGTTCTTCGCGCACGGCAATGGCATTGCCTTGACGCCGGATCGCACCTCGGCGCCGTGGTGGCAGCGTTTTGCGCCGATGGCGGACAGCATTCTATTCGTTGCGCCCAAGATCCATTTCATCGGGGCGGATGGACAGCCGGGCACCTCACCAGCTCAGGGCACTTGCCTGATGGCCGCCGGCGAGCGGGCGGTTGATGCTCTAAATATGGCTCAGTCGCGTGGCCTTGGCTTCCTGCTGGTGCCGGCGTGACGGACTTGACGAAAGATCGAAAGAGCAAAGCATGAGCGCGGATTTCTGGATCGATACCATGAGGGATAAAATGACCGGGAAACTCGATAAGTGCGAGCATGGTCGCTATGGCTATGAAGACTGCTCGGAATGCGCGACGGCGGCGGCAACGGAAGAGATCGAGCGGCTGCTCATCCTAGTAGCAAAGCGAGAAGACCTTTGCGGCCGGCTTACCGCCGAGAACGCGCGGCTCTGCGAGATGGTCGATGAGCTTGCCAAGCGGGTCTACTGGCAGACGATCGACACAGCACCAAGCGACGGCCGGGAGGTTCTTGTCTGCGGCGGGTCGCATATGCAAGGCACGCAGGTGCGCGCAGCCGATGGCGAATGGTGGCGCATAGCGACTAGCGATGGGATGAAGAGCACCCCGACGCATTGGATGGAGAAACCGGCTCCATTTGGAGTGCTTAAATCGAATCCAGAGGTACGGCAGTGAGCAATCACAGAGAGGGTTTGCCGGCGATGCATCGTAGGAACCCTCCCAGTAGGTGGAAGGCCAGCACAGTTTATAACCCCGTTACAACCCGGTTAAAACCATGACCACCACGGCACCCGAGACGATCGAGCGTGAACAGGGCAAGCTCTACCTGAGCGACGCCGAGCTGATCCGTCGTCTCGGCGTGCCGGAGAAGCACATGCGCAAGATCCTGCCGGGCCTGGAATCCAAGTACGGTTTTCCACGGAAACAACCGCTTTTCGGAGATAGACGCTATTGGCCGGCAGTGAAAGCGTGGTTGGATAAGCGCAACGGGCTCACGGTGGGTCCGGATCTAGTACGGAGGCAGAACAATGACTGAACGCACGCCGCCCCGCGTCGATAATGCGCCGGGTTTGGTCTGGCGCGAGCGAACGCGCGCAAAGGTTTGGGTCGCCTATTGGCAGGCTCGTAGCGATTTGGTGAAGAAGGGATACGCGCCCGGCGCCGTACGCCTTTGGGAAGGCGCCGAGCTGAGCGAGATCGACGCCCTTGAAATCGCCTCTCAATGCAACGAGCATCAGTCGGTCATGCTGATCTGGGGACGCGACGGCGAAAACGGAGAGTCCGCCCCGCTCGTCACCCTGCACAACCTGATCAAGAAATACCAGACTGACCCGGATTCCGCCTTCCACAAGAAGCGCTGGAACGCACGGCAGGGCAAGGCGGCATTGTTGAAGCGGATCGACAAGCGGTTTGGCGACGTCACGATTGCTGACATCACCGGCCGGATGCTTCCTTCCTGGTACAAGGAATGGAGCGACAACGGCCAGAAGGTTGCGGCCGGATCGGCCTTTATAGCCACCCTGCGGACCCTGTTCCGATTTGGCTCCGGCATCTTGGGCGATCTGGATTGCGCCCGCCTCGCCTCGGCGCTGAATACCCAGGCCTATGAGGGAACCAAACCGCGAGAGGTCGCCCTATCGGCTGATCAGGCGGCAGTCATCCGGCACGAGGCCCACGAGCGCGGATGGCCCTTCATCGCCCTTGCCCAGGCAATCCAGTTTGAATGCACCCTGCGCCAAAAGGACGTAATCGGGGAATGGGTGCCAGTGTCAGAGCCGGGCATGTCGGATGTTGTCCAAACGAAGAAGTTCAAGGGCAAGAAGACGACCAAGAAGTGGATCACCGGCCTCCGGTGGGAGCGGATCGACGAAAACCTGGTCCTGCGCCACGTCACCAGCAAGCGGAACAAGAAGATCGAGATCGACCTGAAGCTGGCGCCGATGGTGATGGAAGAGTTCCAGATCATGTTCGGCTCAACCGACCGAGCGGCCATGCCGGCCTCTGGCCCGGTCATCCTGTGCGAGGTCAACGCTTGGCCCTACTACAATACCGAGTTCCGCAGGAAGTGGCGGAAGCTGGCGAACGCGGCTGGCATCCCGAAGACGATCAAGAACATGGACACGCGGGCCGGAGCCATCACCGAGGCGACTGATTTGGGCGTCGATATTGAGTGGGTTCGCCAAGCCGCGACGCACAGCAACATCGCGCAGACCCAGAACTATTCGCGGGGATCTACGCAGAAGATTGCCGGTGTCATGATGCTCCGGGCGAAGGGGCGAAACAAAACTGAAACGTGAATAGCGGACGGATAGCGGACGGATTTTTAAGTAGTTGGAATTGCTGGTGTAAATCCATAGTACGGACAGCCTAGGTGACAGCCATAATCGGGTGATTGTCTAGGCGGTATCGGCACTTAACCACCTCGGCCGTCCGCTATCCTAAACAGTGAATGAAGCATAGAGCGGCACACGGAGATCGATGATGAGCGAGATTGTCTTGCTACGAGGAACGCGGCATGTCGTCTGGGAGTGCCGATCTTGCGGCTGTGTCTCCACCGTTCCCGAGGTGATGAACGAGCAGCTCCGGGCGGAAGGCGGATACCGCCACTGCCCCAGCGGGCACGCCTGGGGATGGTCAAAGGAAACGTGCGAACGGGAGCAGCTACGTCGCGAGCGCGACCGCCTGAAGCAGGACGCGGCCCGCCTGGAGGAGGAGAATCGCCAAGCATGGGCAACCGCAACCACATTGCGAGAGCGCGCCGACAAGGCCGAGAAGGCCACCAAGCGGCTCAAGAAGCGGACCTCGGCCGGCACCTGTCCTTGCTGCAATCGCACCTTCGGCAACATGGCCGAGCACATTAAGCACCAGCACCCCGAGTTCGTCGCCGAGAGCGGCGCCAAAGTCGTGCCGATCAAGCGGAGGAGCGCATGAGGAAAATTCGCCTTTGGCTATGTCGCCGATTTGGATGGCACAGCAAACGCTGGGTATCAGTCGCGGACAGCTTTGATACGTGCTCGGCATGCGGGGAAAAGTTCCCGCACAGTACCTCGTATCAGTAGCGATCATTCAAACACTCCGAAACAGTGAAGGAGAAAGCGATGAAAACAATTGACGAGATGGAAATGCCGGCCCCCGACACGATCGTGAATTGCAAGAACGGCGGGCCGATCGCGGCAATGTTCTTCTATGCCGCGGCAGAACAGGACTTGGGAGAGATCGCATCCGAACACGGATTCGAGACGCGAGTCACGACGATGGAGAGCGACTGTGAAAATCTGCAAGAGCGGTGGGAGGAAGGATCTGGCGACATGGCCGCACTGATGGATGAGTGGCAGCCAGCCACCCCCGAGGGCTGGATGCTAGGCGTTAAGCTGGACACCGAGGACGGCCCGATTGCGATCTTTATAAAGCCGTCCCCGGTACTGGCTGAGCGTCTGGCGAATGCATCGGATGCCACTTAACCGTCCGGAGTGGCCGGCTGTCCGAAACACTGAATTGGAAAAGGCAATGAGAGAAACTGTCACCTTGTTCGTTCCGGATGGCTATGCCAGCGCGGCCGAGTTTCTGAAGGACTGTCAGTTTGAGCAGGCCAAAAGGCAACCGCCAGCACTACCTACGCCCGGAGCACGCTTGCAGGCTGCAATATCCCTCTGGCATCGCTTCGGGGATACCAACGTCGAGGAATGGGAAGACGAGACCCACAAGGCTGAGTATCTCGACGCAATCGATGGGCTCGCGACGGGTTGGCTTTTCAGCATCATGCTGAGCCGCATCGACTTCGATGGCATGGACCCGAGAACGTTTTCGTTGGCCGAACTGCAACGTGCCATAGTGGGCGCTGAGTGGCCCCCATCAACTTGAAGTAATGAGCTTGGGATGCCGAGGAAATATGCGCGTGAATACCTCGGGAGATGGTACCATGAACCTGCTGAGCTGGGCATCCCATTCGCACTTTCGATCAGGCAAGGAGACGGAAACCGTGATTTCTGAGAAGGACCGGAAGGCGCGGGTGCAAAGGTCCCGCTGGGCTCGGTCGCATCAAATTCCAGGCAAGCCGAATGGCTTCGACATGCGGCACCGGTCCCTATCGGATACTGAGCACCTGAAGGTAACGCTGAAGGGCGCGTCCGCTAGGTCTAAGGCGCCCATCAGCCTGCCCCAGATGCCGTGGGACAGTGACGATCATCAGTAGCGTAGGCAACACCAACGGAGAGCTCGGGATGGACCCCGTACAACATGGATGGAAGGCGCCGGTTAAGGGGCGTCGTGGCCATCCGCCCAGCAAAGGCAACGGGAAGGCATTTCGTTGGCTCACAGAGAACGCCGCCCATGCCGGCGACGGATGCCTAATCTGGCCGTTTGGTCGAGATAAGCGCGTCAACCGCGGCATGCTGAAACACAAAGGAAAAGGCTACTGGGCTCACCGGCTTATGTGCGAACTGGCCCACGGGGCGCCGCCAACGCCGAAGCATCAGGCCGCGCATAACTGCGGCAAGGGACACTATTGCTGTGTCAACCCTCGGCATCTCGAATGGAAGACAAATTCCCAGAACCAGCTTGACCGCGCGAAGAACGGTAACACTCTTCGGAATCCTCACGGCCCGCGGGGCGCTATCACTGAGGAGCAGAAAGGCGAGATCGCGCGGCTGGCCGGTAAGATGGCGCAGACCAAGATTGCCGCGAGACTTGGTGTCTCCCTTGGCTGCGTACAGTATTGGCTAAAATATCGAGAGACGCGGGGACATGGCCCTGCCGTTATGCAGTCGAATGGTGTCCGCGAGGGCAAATGACTGAGAAACTTGAAAAGCGGAAATGGTGCTACGTACTGCAGCCATCGGCCTATGAGATGGCCCCGTGCGCCTGCGGAAACGGTGACACTCAATGGTCTGAGTTCGCAGGCCGCCTGTGGTGCAGTAGGTGCGACGTCGATTTCATCCCGGCGCATAATGGGATCTTTGACGGGCCCATCCCAGTCGCAACCTGTGACCTTTTGGGGATTTACTTTGACAGGGTCAACCTCGAAACAAACGAGATCGAACCTTTCGAAATAGATCCACCCTCGCAGACATGACCGATTACCGTCACAGCAAAGGAGAGAACGATGGATCTGAGAGAATATAAAGTCCCGCCGATGTTCAGCTATTGTGACTTCTCGGAAACCACAATGCCTGACGGAACGCTGCTCGCCGCCGCAGGCAAGCCTATCGTTCTCAATAATGGAAATGTGATTTTCCCGAGAGATTGGAGCGCTTCCGAGCGAGAGGATTTCCGAGAGGCTAACAATTTGGTGTTTCGCAGTTGAGCAGAACTGGAAAGTGAGAATCATTAGGCGAAGGCATCGCCGGGAAGTGTGAGGTAGCAAGGGTTACTGTCGGGACACTCGTTCGCAGGTCGGCTGGAGATGGGGGTAAGCACCGGTGCCAGCACACCAAACGACGGCGAAAAAGTCCGGTCATACTGTTGCTGCGAACCCCAAGTGACCGTCGGTCTGCGCTCACTGCTGAGGGCCGGTCGCGGTGCCTTTACCTAATGATTTTGCCACCTCGGACTTGGCCAACTCCGTCCCGTTAACCAATCTGCCGGGTTGATGGAGGGGGCAACGTGGGGTATCCTGGCGGGATGCAGACGTTCGGCAATATTGTTTCAATCCTATTTTTCGTCGCCATCTTGTTTCTAGCATTTTCAGAAAAACTCGTATTCGGCAGCAAGAGCCGGCCGACAAAGAAGGCGCAACCAAAACTTGGCCCGCCAGAATAGTTTCGATTTCATCCGGCTATGCGCTGCGCTCGGCGTTCTGATCGGGCATCAGTTCATCATTTCGGGAACCGACCCGGCTTGGGGCATCTCCAATCAGAACATTTCCGAAATACCGCTCCACGTCTTTTTCAGCCTAAGCGGGTTCCTGATTTACGAGTCCTTGCGGCGCTCGAAAGACCTTGCATCCTTCGTTGCCGCCAGAGTGACGCGGATCGGGCCGACGCTGATTGGCGCACTCGTTTTAGCATCCGGCTTCACGTTGTTCTATTTCCAGAACTACGATCACCTGATCAACCATATCAAATACGTCTACCGGAATGCCTTCTTCATATTCCGGGTGCTGTCGGATCAGATACCCGGAATATTTGAGGTCAACCCAACGCCGCGCATCAATAGCCCGCTATGGACCTTGGCCTATGAGGTCTGGCTGTACTTCTCGCTCTACCTGGTTTTCAGACTGCCACGGTCGGCTCGCATCTGGGCGATTGTCGCCGCACTGATCGTTCTAAATATCTGCTGGGTGAGTTTTGAGGTCAACGAAGCCAGGATCCCATTGACGCCGCTTTTCCCGATGCGCCTCGGCCGGCTTGGCTGCTTCTTCTTCGCTGGCGCGCTCGTGGCTGCTATTTGGCCAGCGATAAGAGAAAGAGCCGTTCCGGTTGGTGCGGCGGGTCTATGTGCGCTGATCGTTTTTGAAGTGATCGCGCCAGCCACTGCGGCGACAGCCTTGGCGCTTGCTCTTGCCGTGGCGGGGCTGGGATCAGCCGCTCTATTCTCGCCCTTCTCGCGTGGCGGGGATGCCTCCTATGGCGTCTATGTATTCGCTTGGCCAATCCAACAGACCTATCAAACGATCTTTCCGGGCTTCTGGCTCGGCCTCATCCTATCGCTAATCACCACCACCGCGCTCGGCTACGCCACATGGCACCTTTACGAAAAACGATGCATATCGCACCGACGAGCCATTGCAGATTTGCTATCCTCGTCATGGCGTCGTGGTCAAACTAAAGCGCGTCCTGATCCGGCTGTCGCCATTGTAGGCCGCATAAACGGTGCTGACCGGCGTATCGACCCCGACCTGATCGCGAACGCCCCAGCTCCCGGCATTGCCGTCCTTGATGCAATGAGAGAGAAACTGTGAGGGATAGGACGTATATGTCTCCGCATCCCACAGGGCCAGCAGTTGTGTAATATTGTCAGCATGTGACTGCGATCCAATATACTCTTCGAGCCAGTCCTGCGTGGTTGAATTCAGGCTTGGTCCGATGATATGGCAGCCGCCCTCGTAGCAGATCAGGCCGCCGGTAATCCCCGCCGTCACGCATTTACCGTTTTCTGTATCCCAAAGCGCCGGCATCTCGGTAATGTAGATGCTGTCGGTCGGAGGGCCGCCAGTGCCATCGTAGCACGCAATGCCAACACGCCGGACGAAATGGGAATATTGCGTCGGATTGGTTGTCGGATCGCTGATGTTAGCGGCTTGGCTGTCTGAGATCCAGGTGGTTAGTGTCGCCTGGTTGGCGCCCGCGCCCAGGCTTTCCGCGTAGTAGGTCGTGACCGCACCGTGATCGATAAGGTCTCCGATATCCAGTGTCGGGTCAAAGTCGATGATAGCCTGCGCCAGTCCGTCAAAAGGAAGGCTCGCCAAGGAGCCTGACGTATGAAGCTCGATTATCCCCCGCCACCGATCCCGCCGGCCTGCAAACACTTCGTTGGCCGCGCTGGCGAGAATGCCGCTCAGGTAGCCGTGCATGATGGACTTGCTGTCGGCTCCGATCCACGTCCAGCGTGCCATGGCTTGGCAATACCAGAAATAGTCGAAACTGATTCCGGAGTTGAAAACTTCGTTGCCGTTGCCGAGAAAGATTTTAAGACCGGGATCAAGATAGCCGTCCAGCGCCACAAGGACGGCCTTCATTGCGTCCCGAACGCTCGTGAAATTTACCGGCGTCGCCCACTGGTTGTTTCTGACGTCCGTCACCGAAATCGCCGACAACAGTGAAGTGTCGGAGCCCGGGCCGGTCAGTTCATATGTCCCGGCGCCTGCGTTGACGTTGGCTACCGTGAACTTGTCGCCCTCCGGAGTGACGGTAACCGTGATCGTGCCGCCGTTCGATGTCAGATTGAGCACCGCGCCGCCGCGGGTGAGCGAAACCTGGAACGTAGTGGCCGCAACATTCTTGACGTAGTATGCCGTTCGCGCCCCGTTCGGATTCGTGCCGCCCGGTACCGAGCCCGAAAGAACCAGCGCCTGATCGTTGACCAGGTTGTGGGCCGCGCCTGCGGTGAAGACGTCAGTGCCTGCGTCAGCAGTGCAGGTGAATGTTCGCGACAGGCCGCTCAGTTTATAAAAAACAACTTCATCACCATTGGCCGGAAGCGGATACGATCCAACGACACTCGGCGCGGCCCTCGTCCAGCTCGTGATCGCGCCTGTCTTGGCAATCCCGATGCGAGACGGCATATTGAAATATAGGTTACACTGAAGCAGGTTACACGCATGGGCCATGACCTCCAGCGGCATGCCGTGTTTCAAGCCACCTTCTCGACCAACGCCACCCCACTTGCAGTATGCCCCCGTAGCGAAATCGCTGACCGAAAGCGTCGCTCGGTTTGAGTTGATGGACATCGGGTCCATCCAGCGAAGCAAACCACATTCGCGCAGGTCGTCAAAGACAGCAGGCCGCATAGCATACTGATCAGCGATCACCGCGGCTTCATCTTCCGCGAAACAAAGATAGGTGACCTTCGGCGGATCATTGACGTTGGTGAACCCGGAGAACTTGACCCGATTGGTGCTGTCGGTGGTGACCGTGAACGTGACGCGGTTGCCGACCCGGCTTATGTTGCTCGGCGACCCGTCGAACGAGACAGTCGTTGCGGTGCCCGTGAATACGAGCACCATGCTTCGCCCGATAAGCGAGTTGTTCCCTGCGGCGTTGTTTTCCCACCATAGGCGCCGATACTCGGTAATCCCTGCGTCCATCGGTGCGGCAAGATCGCCGTTGGCATCGAGCCAGAGGCCCCATGGAGAGGTGGACTTACCTGGCCCCTGCGAACCGTCATAGGTGACAGCGCTTCGAACGACGACGGGCCAGTTTGCACACTTCCAGAGGTTTGCGAACGGAAAAACCGACGTATTGTAATATTCGAAGCCTTGAAGGCCGACGCCAAGACGACCCTTGATTCCCATTACCGAATTCCCAATACAAGTCCATTCGCTGCGCCAGGACCATACGTCTGTGCACTTTCATCGGCCGGCAGAGCGCCATAGGTGCCTGCACGGAAAAGGTAGCAGTTATGCGTAACAGCCGCTGCGCCAAACTGTGATCCGACCAGATTTGGGATGGGCGCTCCGGTCCTGAGCGCAGATGGCGCCCCGTCTGAAATTCCGGCGAGGTAGTACAAACCTGGATCTATCGTGCTGGTCAGCGTCTTTTCAATGCGCCCCGTCGCTCCGGTCCCAGTGCTCGTATCAATAATGCCGGCATCCTCGACAAGCGTTGTCGGCTGGCCTGTCTGTTGGTTTGCGTTATAGACGCCAACCCGCAATCCGGTTGATGCGGAAAGGGTTGTGATAATGGCGGCAATTTTTGTGAACGCGCGCCGATAGGGTACGCGCACCGGCAACATGTACAATCGATTCGTCGTCAGCGCCCCGGCCGCCGAGCCGATACCAGAAGCAGATGCACTTAGGAAGGTCGTCGCGTCGGTCCAAAAAGGCAATTGCTCGCACCCGTGAATCAAGGTCCGATGAGCCTTTGCTTCGTTGAGCGCCGTGATCTTGCCCCGCGCCGGCGTTCCGGAGGGAGTGTCCACCACATATGACAATTCATCGCCATCAAGCGTCGTAACCGTGTTGGCAATTGCCGTCAGTTTCTCGTCAGCCATTTTTCATCCAATCATTCAAGCAAGAGGAAATCGCCGCTTTCAAGCAGCAGGAACCCGGCTACATCTTCCAGGACAAGGCCGTCCCCGGCCGCCGGTCCGGATGCGGCTGCGATCGTCTTGGTTTCAGTATTCGACCATGCGGAAGTGTTGTGCTTTGACCGGGCATACCATGTGCCTTCAGCCAGCAGCGTGAACGAACTGAAGACGACGGCCTGCGCCAAGGCCTCGGCGCTATCGATCGTGTTGGTGTATTCCGCTGGCGAGGAAAACAGCGCGTTGTCGTCGATCTGCAAATAGATCGTGTCGCCGACCAGCGGTGTGTCCAGCAGAACGTCAAACGTCGGGTCCGGTTCGGTCGCCAGCGAGGTCCAGACCAGAACCGGGGCGTCAGGGACAACCGGAGCCGACCCTCCCTGACTCCCAAGGAGTCCGCCAAAGAACAAAATGAACCGTGAGCCGCGCATAAGGAGACCTCATCTCGGAGACCACGGTAGCGGGGCGGTTCCGGCCGCCCAACGCACGGCTACCCGGGCGGCGGGGCGATCTCCTCAATGGTCACGCGGTAGAACTTGCCGCGCTGCAACCTGCCGCGCGATGGGTGCAGGCTGGCCGTGATCGTCTCTCCGGCGACCTTGAGCAGGGTGATCTCGTTGCCGCTTCCCATCAGGACAGCGGCCAAGCATTCTGCTTCGACAACGAGCGCGGCCACAGGGTCACTCCGCCGGTCGCCTGCGCATCCCGGCAAAGGCAATCCCGCCAGCGACCGCGCCGATTAAGAGCCCCAGCACGCCGGTAATGACAGCCCACGTTTCGGTTGTTCCGCTTTTGCTGCCGCTAGTCTCGTACTGAAACCGCTCTACCTTTGCCACGCGGTCGGACAGGTCGGACTTGGTTTCCTTGAGCTGCGTCGCCAGCAGCAGCGTCGACGCCTCCAGATTGGCCCGCAGGGTTTTGGCCGTCTCGACGTCGTAGCGCTCCTTGATCTCGGACAACTCCTTGAGCCGGCGCATTTCGGCATCGCGGAGCTTGGCCTCGTAGTCGCGCGCGCTGTTCTGGAATTTGCTCTCGGCGTTGACGAGATCGAGCACGTTCTTGGTGGGGTCGATGACCGGTGCCTGCGCCAACGCCGGGCCGGACAGCAGCGCCAGCAGCGCTGCTACCGCGAAGCCCTGCCGTTTCGCTCGCGCGCATCCTGCGCCGTCAGCAGCGTCTTGATGTCGATGATGCCGGCCTTGACGCCCTCGAGCTTCTCCTCGACACGGGTCAGCCGCTCGCCCTGGCTCGCGGTCTGAGGACCGGACGCAGCTTGCGCCTTCTCGAGGAAGTCGATCCTCGAATCTGCCTTGGAGACCCACCATGCGAAGGTCAACCCCTGTCCCGCGACCATCAAAAACATCGCAACGATCGAGGCAATGGGGATTCTTTTGTCCCAATGCCAAGTAGCATCGCTTTGATCGATCACGGTTTCCGGCTTTCGCTTCGTCATCCCGATCCCCCGTGTGCAAAAGGAGACAACGAAAGCCGAAAACCTGTGATTGAATATCGGGTAGCTTTCATTGGAACTTACCTTCCGATGGGAGTCAGGCTCGGCACCCTGTTGCAACCAGAGTGTCGGGCCGCCTGTTCTTTAGTTAACTTTTCGGATCACGCTCGGTTGCAACAACTCGTCGACAGGGTCGCGCGGCGCTGGCGGAGGCGGTGCGGGTGCAGCGACAACCGGCGGCGGCGTGGATTCGATGACGGGCTCGACCGGCTTTGTGAACGGATGCACCACCCGATCCTTGATGCGCTTGATGATGCCGCGCTTCTTGACGGGTGCGGCGACCTTGACCTTCTGCCCGGCCACGGCATCGAACGACACAGGGCGAGGCTTGGGCCTCTTCCAGCCGCAGCCGCCGACGCCGCCCTCGATCTGGCTGTCGATCCAGTCTTGGTCGTATGGCCGCTTGCCGAGCACCACGTATTGAGGGTTCTCGAATATCTTGCATTCGCCGCCAGCTACCGAGCCGACGCCTGTCGTCTGGCAGGAGCCGAGCAGCAGACCTGCAGCGATGGCAATGGCAAGCCGAACGATCATGAGCAGGTCCCCGTTGCCTGATCCCATTTGCGGCCGGACTCGCGGCAGGTCTTGAAGACGCTGCGGGCCGCAGTGGCGCGCTCCACAGCCTTGGCGTCAGCCGCAGCAATGTCGGATATCGCCCGATCGTACCCGCTGCGGTAGACCTTGTGATGCCAGATGCCGTATGCGCCCAGCAGCGTCACGGCCAGGCTGCCGATGATGATCAGCTTGGTGATGAGGCCGGCACCGCCGAATAGCGAAAAGAGAGTGCCGATCATAGCCGTTCCCCGCTCTGCACCGATTGCGTGATCTTGTTGACGCCAGACCGCGAGTTGAGCGCGATCCAGAGCAGCGCCCCACCGCCCGCGAGAAGCCAGACCACCGTCGGAACCTTGCCGAGATATTCAGTGGCGGTGCTGATGATGCCGCTGTCGCTGTTGTCGGTGTACCAATCCCACGCCTGTTTCACGTAGTCGCTGACCTGGGTCCAGATCGCCGTGAAGAACGTGACGATCGATCCCCACAAAGCGATGAAGAAGTTCTGCTTCACCGGCACAACTTCCGGCGCCACCTTGGCGACCGTGGCCGCGTCGCCGCTCTTGCGGGCGGCGGAGACCGGACGGGTGAATGGCGGGCTCTCGCTTTCGGCGCGGCCGAGTTCGGCCTTGATCTCCTCGCGCACGTCGTTGAATGCATCGAGCGATGCCGGCACCGGGATGTGCCCACCGCGATCGTTGATGAACCCGCCGAGCGCTCCGGACGTGCCACCGCCCCACCGCCCGTCGAGAACGCCGGGATTGTAGTTCATCGCCTTGAGGCGCTTCTGGACCGAATAGACTTCCGGGTCGCCTTTCACGTCGGCGTCGACAACCACGGGGTCGACCGCCGGCGCGGAATGATGCTCAAACTCGTCCGCGGGCGCATCGGTCTCCGGGTGCGAGGTGAAGGTATGCGCAATGCCGAACAAGGGGCGCGGAGACTTTGGCTTGCGGCCGCCATTGTCGACAAACTCAAAGTGCATCCAGTCCGGACGGCCGGTGTACCAGCCGCCCCACATCGCGCCTTGCCGACAGAAGGCGTCGACCACGAACTGCGGCATGGTGCCCTTCTTGACGCCGAGGGCATTCTCGCCGGCGTTCAGATCGATCGCTGCGGCATAGGCGTGGTTCGACCACTTGCTCGATGAGCCGCGCACCATGCGGTGATTGTAGGCGCCGGCGTAATTGGAGACGCCAGCCGCGTCGACCTTCTTCTGATCGTGCTGGCAGTAGTCCCAGATTTCATTGAGTGCGGCGAGCAGCGCGGGCGCGGCCTTGCGGTGAAACTGGATCGCCTTGATCTTGCGGCCCTCGTAATACATCGCGAACGGCGGAACCACCGGCACCATCTGCGCCGCGATCTGTCCCTTGCCCGGATCGCCGTAGAAGGCGTTGCGCGCGGTCTGATTGTCCTTCGGCCAGGTTGGCATCATTGTCCCCTAGAACTGCGCAAAGCATTGAGCGTTGGCCGGCTCGGCGGCCATCGCCTCGGCGAAGGCGTGCCCCGCTGCCCCCCAATGCCCGAGAAGATCTACCGTGATATAGAGTGCGTCCTGCTCGGCCGCGGACAGCGCGTTGACCCGTGTATAGATGTCCATGTATTCGCAGCCGGTCTCGTCGGCGATCTGTTCGAGGATCGCCAGATAGGCCGGGGAGTGCGCCAGGTATGGCTCATATCGGATCGGCGGCGGCGATAGCAGGGTAACGCGGGCGCGCGAGTCCTGCGCCTGCTGGACCATCGACTTCAGGTTTGCCTTGGTGGAGTTGGTCCCGGTCAGCGGAATGCCGGCGCCGGTCCACGTCAGCGCGGGATATACGCCGCTGATATTCGTGGTCTGATCGTTGGTGAAACCCATGATCGAAACGGCGCCGGCGTGGTGCGCCAGCACGTCGGTCGAGAACCGCGCCAGCATCTGCGCCGTCGTGTTGCCGGAGATGCCAGCATTCCAGAAATTTCCGTAGCCGCGGGCGCGTGCAATGCGCGCCACGTAGGTCTGGGACAGCAGCGCGCCGCCGAATGCCGCTTGGAACGTTCGCTCCGCGGTGAGGCTGTCGCCCATCGCGACGAGGTTTTTTTCGTTCAAGACGGAGAATTGAAAACTCATCGGCCGCGCCCGTCGATCCAGCCGTTGGTGAAGATGCGCGCCAGGGTCATGGAGGTGCTGTTGACGAGCGTGTATCGAAGCTGGCCGGCGGTATTCGTTACGAAGTTCGTGGTCTGCCCGACGGCAAATTCGGAAGCCACGGCCGTCCGCGTGATCGGAACATTCGCGTTAAGGAGATCGCCATCATCAAGCAATTGGATACCGCTACCTGCTGCGTTCTGCTGCTGATCCACCGTCAGGATCGGCATTACCTTGATCCCGTTGGGCACACCCGTGAGCGTGATCAGGATGTCGGTGACGACAGTCGTGGCATTCCGATCCACAATAGGCGTGGACAGTTTGAACGTGTCGCCGAACTGCCGGAACGCCAGGATCGTGCCGCCGGCGCGGATGATCGAGCCGATGCGGCGGAAATAAACCCAGTCCGCCGATGGCATGGTCGGCGCCGATGGCGATAGCGAAAACAGCACGTCCACCGCGCCACTGTCCGGGCGCTGGATCACGAAAACATGGTAGGTCCCGTTGCCGACCGCGCCGGTGTCAAGCCCGCCGTTTCCGGTGCCGGCCACCCAGTTCACATCGGTCCGCTTCGTGAAGCCGGACGCCAGGATGATGGTGATCGCGTTGGTGCTGTCGGTAGCCTCGCCAGCGGCAATATCGATGTCGTTGGTCAGGTCGCTGGCGTTGTTCGACAGCGACATGCCATAGATGCCGCCGCTCGATTGGGACAGGCCGAGCAGCGTGCGAGCCGCAGATAGCGTGGCCGCAGCGACAACGGGCTGCATCGCCACAGACACGGGAGAGTTTGAAGGCTGCATCGGCGTCGGCGCTCCACTCGCATCAAAGCCGAGCATTTGCAGGGCGCGGTCGGCCGCCAGTGGCAGCGTCAGGGAAACGTCCGGGTCAGCATCGGCGAGGCGCAACGAGCGCGCTACGCCATTGACGAACTGCTGGAGGATCGCGATCAGCTTGGAAAACTGGATGTTTATGGCCGGGATATCGAGCGGGCCGGACGGCGGGATGTGCGTGGTCTGCTCGACCGGAACATCGCGGACGATCACGATGGAGTCGCCGACGGTGGCGCCCGTCAGCAGCGTCACTGCCCCGCCGCTCTCATCCTCTGCGCCGGTCACCGTGTAGTCGGTATCGAGCGTCAGCAGCACGGCGTTCTGGTAGACGAGCAGATTGCTATTCTCGAAAAACACGAAGGGCACCGCAAACAGGGTCTGCGAAGTCGTCGCCGTGTAGGCGATGCGGGGGGTGATGTCGCTGACGTCTAACCATTCGTCGCTCATGCCGCGGACGATGGGCCGGGGCGTGACTTATGGGCAACGCACGGCTAGGGCGAGACCACGGCCCCGAGGTTGGGGCCACGCGCCGGCGCATTGTCGCCAGGCTGCCACCAGTAGGCTTGGCCGGTTTCCTCCTTCAGCCTCTGCTCCATGCGCCGGAACGAGCCACGGTAATCTGGATCGACGAGCTGCTGGATGTTGTCGAACAACAACCGATCGACCGCTAGGCGCGTATAGAACGTGCCTGGCACGTACCGCCTTCCCACGCGCACCAGTTCGGTCCCGAAATTGGAATCCTTGCCCTCGTACAGCTTCCTGATCTGCGAGGACGACAGCTTGGTCACATCCTCGATAATGCCCCCGATCGGGCCCGCGACCTCGGCCTGCCACGACCGTCCGCTCTTGGTGAAGGCGGAATTGATGACGTCGCCATAGACGCCGAGCCCGCCGCCCTGCGCCATCGCCGACACCCAGAATTTCGGCGTGTCCATCGCCTGCGGATCCTTGCCGTAAAACAGGTTCTTGGCCTGGATTGCGGCCGCGCCGACCATGAAATGGGTCAGCATGAACGGCAGGCCGACCCTCGCCATCTCGCCCCATGTCTCCTGCGAGAAGATGCGCATCATGTGGGTGGCGGCCATCGAGATCGTGAATGACTTGAACATGCCGACCGAGCGGTGCATTTCGCCGGCAAAGGTGCCTTGGGCATGCCCGCCGGTGGTCAGCGCGCGCGAGCGGCTGTCCGGCTCCAGCACCGCGAACCGCCGCTCCTGGTTGATGCCGGTCCGCAGCTTCTCCCCGAGGCGCTGGTCGCCGATCGCGCTGGTGTCGAGGAACTTGGTTCCATTGGTCTCCAGCAGCGGCGCGGTCCGGATGGTGTCCCATTCGGCCGGGCTGATCTGGTAGCGCTCAAGGAAGTTGGCCAGCGGCCTGTTGACGCCCTGGAGTTCGGCAAACGGCAGATGGACGTGATCGGCGAGGTGCCCGGTGAACTCCATCGAGAACACCCGCTTCATCATCTCGGTCCATGCCTGCAGCCCCTGCGCCCGCACCACGGTGGTCGCCAGGAACCGGAGCTGAGCCGGGCCCGCGACCTGATCCTGAAAGAAACGATAGCCGTGACTGAAGTCCATGGCGCTGTGCGCGGTCAGGTGCAGCCGCGCGGCGAGGTTCTTGGACTCGGCGCCTGATCGCTGGATGTCGGCGATCACCCCGGAGATCAGCCGGCCCACCGGCATGCCGTTGAAATTGGCTGCGAGGCCCGCTGTGACGCTGTCCCCGGGGATGGCTGACAGGATAGCCCCCTTGAGCTGCGCCGCTGTGCTGATGCTCCGCAGCCCGCCGAGGATGCCAGCCATGACCGGACCGTCCACTACGTTCGCGGACCCGTTCTGCACGGCGTAGGTCTTTTCGACCATCTTGGCGCTCTCCAGAAGCCGGACCGGATTGAGCCGCTGGGCTGTGGATAACTGCGCTTCTGCGGCCTTCAGGCGGGGCAAAACGGCCGAAATGATCGCTCGGTGGTTCGGACCGATGACCTCGGCCATGGCGATCTCGGACGCCATCTTCTGCATATGTCCGGTCAGTAAGTTCATGACGCCATCGCCGACGCCGTACTTTCCCTGCAGCTTTAGCCATGCCTCGGCGCCAGCGGACCCGTCGGCGAACTCAAACGTGCGCTGGGTAGGCGAGAAAGTTCCCACCCCTCCGCCGCTCCCGGTGATGTCGGCATAGGCGCGCTTCAGGATGAAATCGTACTGGTCTCGGGTGGCCGGCAGGTTCGTCCGCGTATCCCAGAGACGAGAGATGCCGCCGCTATCGACCTCGGCCATAAAATCGGAAACGAAGTCCGTGCCATCCTTGCCACCGGCTTTCCTGACCTGTTCGCTATTCCATGGCTGCGGCACCCGCCAGTTTTCGTTTGGCTCAAAGTTCTTGCCAGCCGCTCGTGCCCGATCCTCCCCGTAAACCTTGACGTCACCAAACGACTTTGCGGCACCAGCAGCCAGATTGTCGCCGGTCGAGACCCCGAACACCTCGCGGATGATGTTCTTGGCGGAATCGATCTGGGCCTTGGAGGCACCCAGCAGGCCCGGCGCGTACTTCTCCATGCTCTCCCCGAACTTGGCGGAAAGCTGGTTCCAGATGTCGTCCCTCACGGCGTCGACGTTCCGGGTGCCGCGGCTGCGCAGGGATTGCGAAAGCTGGTCGAGCACGCCGGCGATCGGGCCGTCCGGATGTTCGATCATGGTCCGCTCGAAATTGGCGAAGGCGATGGCCTGCTTGGCAACGTCGTTCTTCATCCGCTTGGCACCGGCCTCCATGGAGCGCGCGGTCGCTAGCGCGGCGGCAGCGTCCGCCTCGGCCGGGCCCATGTTCTTCTGGAACTCGCCCTTGGATCGCTCGTACAGCGCCAGCGCTTCGTCACCGAGCGCCTTGGTGATCTTGCCGGTCTCGATCAGGTTGGTGACGCATTTCAGGACGCTCAATGCCGCACTCCATGCTTGACGGAGAAATCGCCAATCTCGCACCAGCCGTTAGGGTTCTGGAAATTCTTGACCAACACGTCGCCCGGGTTGAGTTCGATTCCGAGCACCCAGATACGACCGCCAATGCAGTTGCCGGGATCTATGCCGCACGCGAATGCGACCACGGCGTTACCAGATTCCGGCGTTCCATCGTAAAGAATTTCGGAGATCATGCCGGACATGGTTCCTGCTTTGGTTTGGGCAGTGGGGTCGCGTAGAGATCAATCACGCGATCTGATCCAGATGGCTTCGATGGCGGAAAGCTTTTCGGGAATGGGATTTTCATGCTGCCTCGCTCGGATACGGGCCCACGCAGCCCTCGATCTCCTTCGCCGCCGCCAGCCGACTGTCCGCCTCGTTGATCACGCTCTCGATCTTGCGGGTGGTCGACACGGTGCGGCCGTCGGCGTCGACGGTGACCCCGGTCGGAACCTCAAGGTCCGGGCGCTCCAGCATCAGCTTGTCCAGATCGCGGGAGATCGTCTCCTCCATGTCGGGATTGACCCGGGCCTCCTCGATCTTGGCGGGCGTGAGTTCGTCGCGCAGCGAAGCGACAGCGTCCGGGGATGCCTTGTCGGCGGCGGACTTCACGGGCTTATCCACAGCCGGCAGCGTATCGGCGATGGTCTGCGGCCGCACGAACACCTCGTCGAGCAGCGCGCGGGCCTTGTCCGGGTCGTTCAACTGCGCCACGCGGGCGGCGATCTTGGCGGCATCCTCGGCCGGCATGTCGTGCCCAGCCATGCGGGCAATGTCCTGCACACCCTTGGTCAGATCGGCGGCGCTCAGTTCGGCTTGGGCCTGAAGCGATGTCCTTTCAAACGGAAGCTGAAGCTGGGGGGCACTCTTTTGTCCGGCGTTTTCCTTGAGCCAATCATCGATCTGTTTTGCGGCAGCCTCTGCTTTCGGCCGCAGTTCCGCGCGCATTTTGGCTACGATTTCGTCGTCTAGGAGGTCGCCAGCCTCCTGAATCCCCTTGCCTAAACCGATCACATCAAATCCGGCCTGCTTGATCTCGGCTGGCATTCTGTCAATCAGCGCCTGCGCCTCTGCGGACGGTACGAATTCCCCACGCTCGTCATTGAAATACTGGTGGATTTCCGCTCGAATTTTTGGCTCGTCCACAGCTCGCACGGCTGCCGCTGCCGAGTTCGATGCGTCTCGGGCAGCGATCACGGGCTCGACCGCAGCATCTCGGGCGGCGAATTGCTCGGCTGGCACAATGCTGTCCACATCCACCGGCCGACCGTTCGCGAGGTCGTCGATCGCCTTGTTGAGCGCGGTGCGGTGCGCGGCCTCGCCTTCGACCCCCGGCATGGGGTTCGTGCTCGCAATCTGCGCCTCGCTCTCGACCACGTTGCCGGCGTCGCGGATGGTGCGCGGCCAGTTTCCGGTCTTGGCCTTGGTCCACAGGTTCGAAAGCCCCTTGAGCCCGCCGCCAAGCACCCCGCCCGCCAGCCCGGCCTCGGCGATGTTCTGCAGGGGCTCGCCGCTGGTCGCATAGCCGGGCTGGATGCGCTCCATCGCCGGAGCGTTGAGCACTTCGATGGCGGTCTGCGAGCCGGCGCCGATCGCGCCCCAGGCCAGCGCGGTCCCGAGGATGCCGAGCGATTCCGGGGCAGCCAGCGGGAAGGCCACCATGTTGACGGGATCGGTGACGGCGGCACCTGCGGTGCCGAGCATCGCGCCTATCGTGCCACCGGTGGTGCGCTCTCGGCGGTCCAGCGCCTGGCTATCAGCCAACTGTCGCACGCCGATCTCGTCGGCGCGTCGCTGGATTTCCTCGTCGGTCAGTTCCGAGACGTCGAGGTCAGGCCGCGCGGCCTTGAGCGTGCGGACCCGGGCGTTCATCTCCTCGATGGTCGCGGTCTCGGCCAGTTGCAGCGGCTCGCCGGCTTTGGCCTGAACCTCGTCCATGTAGTCCGACAACGCGCGCGACTTGCGCAAATTGCCGGAGATCGACTGGCTGACCAGCCGGCCCTTGGCGAAGGCGTCATCGAAATTGTCCGAGAAGGTGGACGGCAGCTCGGGCGCGGAGACCCGGCCCGCATAGCCCACGGCGTCGTCGATATTGCTCGAGAACAGGTCGAGGCTCATGGCATCGCCTGCGACAGCGAGAACGGATCGGGCGCCGCCGTGCTCGGCGCGATCGGGCGCAGGTCGAGGATGAACGGCCGCAGCCGGTTCGCCACGTTGGCGCCGACGTCACGGAATGCGTAGATCGGTCGCTCCGGATCGCGTCCCAGCCGCACCAGATAGCGGCCGTCCGACAGGCTCTCCAGTTGGGCATTGTTCCTGACATACTCGGCGGTGATCGGCGTGCCGTTCTGGGTCTGCACGCCCTGCAGATCGCCGTCGGTCAGGCCAGCCATCTTGGCGTCAAAGCCGCGCTGGTTCATGCCGCGGATCGGCGCGACCAGGCTGCCGCCATTGTGCTTGACGATTCCGCCGGTGACATCGTTCACCGCGCGCTGGAAGATGGCGTCGCCGAACTTGCCGTCAAAGTTCGGGTTGGTGGCTGACAGGTCGGCGACGCGTGCGATGACGGCTCCGCGGATCACGGCATAGGCGCCCTGCGGGTCGGTGCGCGCCGCCAGCGTGAACGCCCCGGCCGGCATGTATTTGTCGATGGCCGCGTTCGTGTCGTCCTTGTTGCCGTCCTTCATCGGGTTGAAGGCGTCCTTCAGCTTCAGCGCACCCTGCCCGCGGATTATGCTTTCGCCGATGGCCGGGTCCATCCCGGTCAAGGCGCCGGCATAGGCTTCGACCATGTTGCTGACGCCGTTCTTGCCGAGGCTCGCCAGCGTCGCCGCCCGGGTCGCGCCCGAGGTCGAGGCGACGATGTCGCCATAGATGCGGGCCTTCACGGCGGGATCGGCGGCGTCCAGCGCGGCGCGGACCTGCCCGGCCTGGGCGGTGGTCAGCGCGGGCATCGGGGCGGTCTCGAAGGTGCGCGTGCCGGTGGCGGCCCACTGCGCGTTCGCGGCGAGGCCAGCCCGGAAGGCGGCGGGATTGCCGACGTCAAGCGGGGCCGGTGGCGGCATCCCGGCGGTTTCGGCCAGAGCACCGATGGTGTGGTTGAGCGGGTCGTCGGCCAGCGCCTTCGCCGTCCGGTCGCGGGTCTCGACCGCGATCTCGAGCCGGCGCGCGTCTGACGTGCTCAGGCCCTCCGTGACGGCCTTTTGCTGCAACTGCGAGACGACGGCGGTTTCCTGCGGCTCCGGCGCGCGGCCGAACTGCCGGCGGAACTGATATTCGGCGGCCGCCTTCGCAACCTTCTCCAGCACCTCCGGCGTGTTCGTGGCCGATGCCGCGGTCAAGAGGTCGTTGATCCGTTGTTCGGTCGGCAGCATCGGATTGGACTTGTCGCCCATCCCGGCAATGATGGCGTCGGCATCATCGCTGACCCGCTTCGCCACCAGCGTGTTCGCCTTGCCGATGAAGGTGGTGTCGCTGACCGTTGCCGGGACCGTGCCGCCGGCGAGCCGCGTCGCCTGCCCCACCCGGTTCGAATAGCCGTGCGCCTTGGTCGGGTCGTTCGGGTCATAGCCCTGCGGCCGCTCGAAATGGATGAAGGCGGCGGCGGCCTGCTCCGGCGTGGTGGCCGCGCGCACGGCGGCACCGGCCTTGCCCTCGGTGGTCTGCAGTTCCTGGTTGATGAATTCAAGCTGGGTCTGGAAGTCGTTGACCGGCTTGCCGCGCGCGGCCGCGAACGCCTTCATGGCGTCCAGCCGCTCCAGCCGGTGGCCGGCAATGCCGAGCCCGGTTCCCTGATCGTGCACCGCGTTCGGGTTGAGCCCGCTTTCATGGATCAGGTTGCCGACGATGCCCTGCGCCTGTGCCGGCGACCACCCCTGCGAGACGAAGTAATCCACGGCCGTCTTGGCGGCCTGCGGCGGCGAGTTGAACCCGCGCTCGGTCTTGTAGCGGTCGATCCACGCCGCGGATTCGGCCAGCGGCGCGCGGGAGAGGAAGTTCATGTCCTGCGAGTGCTGGAGGTCGGCAAGGAAAGATGCCGCCTGCGCCTGGCCGCCGAACCGCTTGTAGCGGTCGATCGTCTCGTCGATCCGGGTCTGCGGGATCGGGATGCCGCCCTTCTTGGCTGACAGCAGCGACTGCGCCTCCAGATCGACTTCCGAAAGGTTGTGTCGGCGCTCGGCATCCCACGCATGGACGTCGGCGCGCAGCCGGGAGCCCAGCGTCAGCCGCTGCTCGGGCGACAGCTTCAGGCTCTCGTTGCGGGTGATGTCGTCGATATGCTTGGTCGCGGCCAGCGGCCCTTCAGCCTCGAACGTCGACTTGATGCCGGTGCGCGCTGCATAAACGGTGGCGGTCGATTCCAGATTAGCCACGCGCTGATCGGCCACCTCGGGCACGATGAAGCCGCTGGTGACGCCGGTCGCCACCACGTTGCGGTATTTCTCGATCTTGACCTGACCCTCGGGGGTGTTGAGCGTGCCGGCCATCGCGGCGCCCTGCACGTCGTTCGCCGCCATGTCCTCCAGCGTGGTCCAGCTTTTCTTGCTGTCGGCTTCGGTCTTGACCCGGGTCTCGTTGAGGATCGACGAGAACGCCGAGTTGCCGCTCGAACCCAGCGTCGCGCGAACATGATTGACGGCATACGGCTGGACCGCCGCCAGCTTTCCCTCGGCATAGCCGCTCCAGGCCGCGTCGAACCCTTTCGGGTCGTTCGCAAACTGGTTGCGCATCTCGATCTGCTTGCGCTGGATCTCGACATCCTGATCGGAGAAATAGCCGACCTGCGCCTTGTGTTCGGCCACCTTGAGATAGTCGCCGCCAGCTTTCGCCAGATGCTCGCCCGCCTGCGCGATCTGCGACCACGAATTCGCGTTGAACAGCGAGTCGCCGCTGACGCCGCCCGGCGCCTGCGTGAGGACCGGAGCGCCGTTGAGGGCTGGCAGGCCTGTGCCGGATGCCATCAGTAAAGCCCACCCGTTCCGGTTAGTGAGAGGCCCGTTCCGCGCGATGCCGGAGTGCCATATTTGAAGGCGGCGCTGGCGACAGTCCCGGCGGCGCCGAGGTTGGCGGCGAGCAGCGAGGACGATGCCTTGCGCTCGGACAGATAAGATGCACGGGTAGCCAGATCGGCCTTGGCGGCATAGTTTGCCTTCGAGGCGGCGATGTCATCCTCCGACCGGCTGACGGTGGAATCGAAAATCGCCATCGCAGTCGGCGACCCGGAGCCGACGCCGCGGCCGGACCGGATCGCCTGGATGGTTTCAAGGTTCGACGTCAGATCGCGGCGGCGCGCGGTCTCGTCCTGCAGGGCCGCGGTCTTGGCGGCTTCCGCCTGCTGTTTGTACTGCTGGGCTTCGAACTCGGCCGCAGCCGCCTTCTCGCCTCCGGCCACGAGTTGGCTGCCGGCGGACGCCGCGGTGCCTCCGACCAGCGCCATAAGTGCAAGGGGTTCAAGACCTGACATTTAATAGGCCACCACGGTTCGGATTGCGAGGATATCGAGCGGGAGCGGATCGGCCTGCGTAATCGTGATCGTCGGCTCGCGCTCCCAGCCCATGAACTGGAATCGTTGCGGACCGTTCTTCAGCGGTGGCGGCTCGGAAACATCGTCCGTCAGTTGATAGGCCGACAGCGTATAGCCGTTCGCGCTGAAGCGCGCCGAGCCAAGCACATGCACATAGCACTCCAGGATCCGCATCAGGTCGCCGGCCATCGGGCCTTCCGGTCCGGCAATCACCGGCGGCAGGGTCTGCGTCACCGAGGTGTAGTACAGACCGACGGTGAACGGACCGTCCGGCACGGTGCGCACGGTGATTGGATATTCGCCGAGGTGATAATCCGGCGTGACGACGTTGACCGTGGTGTCGCCATAGCGCGCCAGCACCGCAGCATCCATGTCGGGCTTGGTGCTGTATTGCGTGGCGGCATCCAGCGTGATGTCCTGATCGAACAGCTCGAGGATGTACGTCGTGGTGCCGTCGATGGTGCGCGCCACCGCGGCATAGAGATCGCCGGCGATCGAGGCCACCGAGAGATACGTTCCCTCCGTCGTCCATTTGGTGAAGTTGCGGATCTTCTGCACCTCGACCAGTTGCAGCAGCACCAGCGTGCCATCCGAGTTGCGGAACGCCGCATAGCGCTCCGGCGCGCCGCCGAAGTTGCTGGTGACCGCGACCCGGTCCGGCGTCTCGATCAAATGCGGCGACAGCAGCGAGACCTCGTCGGCATCCCATGACGCCGTCGTATTGCCGGTCTGCCGGGCCTTGATGATCAGTGATCCCGACACCATCACCGCACCGCTGTCGAACGCCTGCACCTGGGCGGTGGCGTTGATCGGCCACGGCGAGCCGAACGGCAGGAACGAGATCGAGGAGGCCCGGAACGGATTGTTCTGCCCCTCCGGCACGTAATAGGGCCCGCGGTCGGTCAGCACCAGAAGCTGCTCGGCCGAGGAGAACTGCAGGATCTTCGAGGCACCAGCGTCGCCGATCGACTCGATGATGGCGTCCGCATCGCCGCCGGTGCCGACGTTGAAGTTGTAGAGGTCATTGATGGCCGAGGCGATCATATAGTCCGGCGCCGCCGGGTGGCCGCCGAACAACAGCCGGTTGCGGTGCAGTTCGATGCAGGCCGGATAGCCGTAGATGCCGAACAATTGCTCGTCCCAGTCGGTGGTCGCCGCCGGCGCATCGGTGGCAACGGCCGAGACCGCGGTCGTGCTGTTCGGACCGATGATGTTCTCGACGGTGAAATTGATCAGTCCCTCGATGATGATGACGGTGATATGCGTGGCATCCCCAATGGCGACGATCAGCCCCTTGGCCGTCGACGTCACGCCCTCGATCACCTCGCCGGTCGCAAAGCCGGCCGAACCCGTGACGGTCAGGGTCTGCGTGCTCGGCAGAAACTCGATGACCGTGGCGGTGACGTGCGTGCTGTCGGTGAAGCCGGTGATCAGCATCGCCTTGGAGAGGTATCGGATATACTGCCCAACATGCGCGGCAACGAACACCGCGGCCGACGTCGTCAGCGTCACCGATCCGGTCTGTGCCGACGGCTGCAGCGTGATCGAATCCGAAACGACCTTCAGATACGGCTGCTCGGGGCGACCCGCATTCCCGATCGAGTAGCTGAAATTGGTCCGCGCCCAGGTGGCGGCGCCGGTACGCTCGATACGCTGCTGTATCATCGAGGTATGCGTCAGGAAGATCACGTTGCCGCGCTGGACCCAATCCATCTCCTTGTAGATCGTCCCGGTCCATGGCGCCCCGGTGATCGAGCCGGCCGCCGTCAGGTGCCCGGTGTCCACGTCGCGAACATAGGCATGCATCTCGCCGGCCGTAAACGACAGCACGTATTGCGTGGTCTGGTTGACGATGAAGTCGGTGATAACAGGGTCGGTGCCAAGCTCGGCCTCCCACCACGAGCCGGGCCGGCGCACATGGCCGCCGCCGATCAGCATCCGCCGGTTCAGCAGCGACTTGGCGCCGTTCTGGTATTGATCGGTGTCCTGCCGCATCGCGACCTCAGGCGCGAGATCGCCGGCCGAGAAGCTGGTTTGCAGGGATTTTTTCCGCGCCATGGCTCACCTCGGCCAGAGGTCGCGGCTCGGTGTCGTCAGCCCGCTGCGCGCGCGGAGGGTCGGCGACGTCATCGGATCGCGCGGGGTTTGCGACTGGCTGTCGCGGTTGCGGGCCTTGCCGAAGGAATCGTCCGCCGCCTCGTCACGGGCCTGGGCCTCGCGCGCGCGCTCGCCGACGCCGCGCAGGAACATCGCCTCCAGCCGCCGGATCATTCCCTCGCGGAACCAGGGCGGCCATCCCGATTCCGGCACCCGCCAGATGTAGTGCAGGATCACCTCGTCGGACTCGCCCGCATTGCACAGGATCTTGTCGCCGTGCACCTCGTAATTGATTGGCAGACCTACGACTTTGACCGTGCGGATTTCGACCATGTCGGGCGGCATCTGGTAGGCCGCGGTCCACGGCTCCGGCGGATCGCCGAGCACATCGGCGTCGATCCGGTTCAACTCCACGATCTTGGTGGCGCGCTTCCACGGGTAGAGCGCCAGTTCGGTCTTGACCAGTTCCTCGTAATTATTGAGGGCGATTTTGGAGACGGGATCGCCGCCGGCCGATAGCGCCGTGATCGGGTCGCTTCCGGTGCGCGTGCTGGCTGCGCTGATGACAGAAAAATCGGTAATTGCCATGGCCCACCGTGCGGCGGGCGGCAGTCTGGGGCCAACGCACGGCTATCCACGTAGCGGCTTGCGTGAGCATCTCATTTGTGCAATTGCAGATTGATTCAACTGCGGGTGGCCAACGATGAACACCATCACTGTGGCGGCGCGGGATATCCTGGCGCTCGTCTTTGGGCGGCATGACAGCCAGAAACTCAACACGAATTGGGATTATCACGAACCCCTCAGCGGCCCCGTCATGCGCAGATACGTCAATGGCCGGAGCGAGATACGGCCAATGACGATCGAAGAAGAGACCGAATATGTGAGAAGCCGCTGCGGCTGGTGATCAGTTGTAGTATTCGGTCACGATGATGATACCGGCGGCCCCAGCCTTTCCGGCCTGGCCGCTCGTGCCGGCCGCGCCAGCCGAGCCACCCGCGCCGATGGCATAATCATAGGTTGCCAATGGCTTCCCGATAATCGCCTCGAGGCTGCCGCCACCACCACCGCCGCCGCCAGTATTCCCCGCTCCGTTGAAATCGCCTCCGGCGCCGCCCGCCCCCGTATTGGCTGCGCCAGCCGTTGCGACGTTGCCGCCGCCAAACATGATCGTGCCGCCGCCCGCCTCGCCTGCCGTGTAATTGCCGGCTACCCCGGTCAGAACTCCGCCACCCTGGAGGCCATTGAAATTTGGGCTCCCCCCCGATGCCGTTCCGCCGGAACCGCCAGCGATAGTGCCGTTGCCCTTGACGCCGCCCGTTGCGCTCAACAGCGCAGTGCCGAATGTCGAACTGCCGCCATCTGTGCCGACGCCGCCGGAGGTTGTCGTTCCAGAGCCGCCACCGCCGCCGCCACCGCCTGCCATCTGAACGATGATGTAGAGGCAATTGGATGGTGTCGTGTAGGTGCCGGTGCTAGACGTAAAGACCTGCCGCGTCGGTACTTTGGGGCGCCGCTGTTTGGAGGATTTTCCTGTCAGTCGCGATGCCATCAGGTGATCCTATTGACAAATCCATTACAACTTAAAACATTCGCAGTCGCAGCAAACGCCCGCACCACGAGGCTGTTCGTCAGCGTAAGTCCCGGCACCACGAGGTAGAGGCCGTCCTCGGCCGGGATCGTGACCTCGATCAGATCGTCCGGCGCCGCGACGCCGCCGAACTCGATCGTCAGCTTGCGATCGACCGTGTCGCTGTTCACGCACCACAGCCAGATTTCGTCGATCGATGTGGCGTGCGCGGTGTGGATCAGTGTGCCGGCGGTCGCCGTGGCCACGACCTTGATGTTCTTGCCGGTGGTCCCGCCGGATAGTTGGATCTTGGTATAGGTGGCCATGACGGGTGCTCCTCAGGAGAAAATCTGGTTTGGAAGGATCAGCGATTCCGGCGTGATCGAGGCGGCAGACGCGGCGGCAGCAGCGGCAGATGCTGACGACGCGAACCGGTCTTTCTTGACGCGCTGTCCCAGCATCGCGTTGCCGGCGACGAGGTTGGCCGCGTCCTTGGCGATGGTGGCTTGCGCGGCCGTGGTCACGGCATCTGCGGCCGTCGAGACGGCGGAAGCCGCGGCGGAAACCTTCGAAGCCCGCGCCTGCTTCGTGTAATTTGCCGTCAGTGCTACGGCGCGCGTAGCCTGGTTCGCAAAGCTATCGGCCGCGAAGGTGACGCTCGAAACAAATGCACCGTTAGCCAAGCCCGCATAGATCGCCTTGAGCAGCGACATCGCCGACCACTCCGACGTGGTGTCGGTCGCGACAGGGTCCTCGGGGGCGCCGAGCGTGCGAAGCCAGTTCCTGAATTTCGGTACGAGTGCCATCAGAGCCCTGCCGATGAAAGGATGCCCTTCAGCAGGGCGATGGCGGAATACGTTCCAGTGCCGGTGGACGGCGCGTCGCTCTTTTCGCCGAGCGCGCGTTCCGGATCATGGAAGACTTTCCTGGACGTGTTCGTGATGCCAGCGCCGGAGCCGGCCGGCACGCCAAGCCCGGCACAGCAGCCCTTGAGCAAGGCGAACATGGAGTTCGTTGAATTGTTCGAGGTGGCGGCGGCATCGAGCGGAGAACCGACGCTCTCGAACCCGTCAATATAAGTGTCGGGAAGGCTGTTGATCCCGGTCGTCGCTGCAGATGGATAGGATTGCCAGGTGGTCATCTCAGCCCGCCGCTATCGCCACGATGTCGACGTACACCGCTGTCGCTATGGTCACGGCGAGCTTGTATGTTCCGGCAGGCAGCGAGACGGTGGCGTAGCCGTCGGCGGTGATCGCGGTCAGGCATGTCACATAGGTGGTGGCGTCAAACGCCAGCCGCTGCAGGGTGATATTGCCGCCGCCCCACGTCCCCTTCGCCGTGACGGCGTAAAGGCCACCCTTGAGACCAAAGGCGGCCGTCGTCGCCGAAATGTTGGAGAACGTCCGGGCCTCGTTGATGGAAGTGACGACCATATCCGTTCGATCCTGTTGAGGCCGAACGGCGCCTTCCGCTCGCGCCTTGTGGCTTATCGGCCGAAGTAGGCCAGCAGCATCAGTGGAAGTAGTGAGCCCTGAAACTGATGGACTGTTCCGTCACTCGTGGCAACAGGACCAAAATTGCTGGTTACGTCGCTTCCAGTGTCAATTCGAATGACATTCAAAAGACGATCACCAGCGAGAATTAGGTTTGTTGGACCAACCGTAATGAACTCTCCGGGCGCCGAGACGTTTCGGCCTTGAAATATTGCAACAGCAGTAACGTTCACATCGCTCTCCTAGAATGCTGGTGTAACCGTGACCTCGGGAGCACCCAGCGGCTCCCAGCGCATAATATGCATCCACGTCGAAGCAGTAGTGTCTGCCGTGCCGATCACCAGCTTCAGGACGCCGGCCGGGATGATGACGCTGCCGCCGGTCGACGTGGTAGGCCCTTGAAGGGCGACGCCATTCGCAGCGATGACCGGGGCCGTGTTGATCGTGGTGAAGTCGCAGTTCACGATGCCGCCCGGCGCCACCGAAGCCACCGAAGCCGACGCGGCCGTGATCGTGACGGCCGAGCCGAGCGTGCCGTCTGCTGACCATTGGATGGTCGAGGCCGCAGAATCGGCATCCACCACATTGACCGAAATTAGATCGGTGATGCGGATGAAGCCGCCGGCGATAGTGAACACCGTCATGCCGTTGGTGAGAAGGCCCGCGCCGGTCACGGAGACCTTCGTCGAACCCTGATAGGTCATGCCGATTTGAAAATCGCGGCCGTAGAAGGTCTTTGCGACCATGATCAGTCACCCTTCTTTTCGGTAGCCGGGTGGTGCAGCGCGCGCTTGTCCGCGGCGCTCTTGTTCGGGTCGGGTTTCGCCGCGGCCGGCTTGGCCGCCTCTTTTCCGTCCCGGGTTTCCTGCGCGGAGCGGCCCTCGTCGTCCAGGGCCTCCCACTTCGTGCCGGGGACGTCATCGCTTTGGAAGACGTCGCCGGGGGAGAGAAGCCGCGAGCCCACATAGAGCGACGCGAGAGCGCGATACTTGGCCATGTCAGTCCCTCAAATCAGAGCGCAGCTATCAGCTCACGCCGGTGGAGAAGCCGCCGCGGTAGGTGCGGTCGTCGAAGCGGTTGTTCGATATCCATGCCGTCACGTTGCCGCTCGTCATGTTCTCGGTGCCGATGGTGTAGCGGACGCCGAGATAGCGCTCATAAGCGCCGGACGGCAGCGGCACACCCTTGGCGATCCAGTAGCCGGCGACACCGACCACCGCCTCGGCGATCGAGCCGGAGGTCCAGTGCACGGTGGCCGAGGTGGCGAGGTTGGCGGTGGAGTCGCTCTCCAGCGTCACGGTCGTGGTGGCGGCCTCGCCGGCGGAATCCAGCGCGGTCGTGACCAGGATGTGGAGATAGAGCGGAGCGCCCGCGCCGATGTCGCGGATCAGGTTGGCGGTCGGAAGGCCGCCAAGCGGACCGAGGTCGATCACGTTGGTCGAGATCGCCGTCGCGGTGATGGCCTGATCGTTGGAGAAGGTGTTCTGGCGATCCATAAGCATCGATGTCGTCCTTCAAAAGGTTGGCGTTGAGAGCGAGGCTTCTTCGCCCCGCTCAGGTAACGCGCGCTTCCGTGTTGAGCAGTTGATCCAGCAGCCGGATCGGGTAGCCATCGAAGCTCAGCTTCGGGCGGCCCTCTTCGTTGCCGACGGTCAGATAGACGTTGTTCTTGGACATCGTCTGGATGCGCAGCATCGTCTTGACGGTGCGGTTGCCATAGATGCAGATGCGGCCGCCTTCGACCTTCTTGATCTTGTCGATGCCGATCGCGAGCAGCTTGAGGATGTCGGCGGCCGAGGCTTCGTCGACCAGGTTGGACTTGTCGATGTTCGCGATGCGGACGATCGAGCGCCAGTCGCGGACAACGAGACCCGCCTTCTGGGTGAACTTCTCTTCGTAGGCCGAGAACACGCCGGCGCTGCCATCTGGCGGGATCGCGTTGTTGTTGACGCCGAGATTTTCTCGGTTCACGCCGGCCGAACTGCCCTTCGGATAGGCGAAGAACACGGTGCGCGGGTGCCACTGCACGATCCAGATCGAGGTGTTGTCGGAGCCGGTGCCGCCGGCGTCGACGATGTTCTCGCCGGAGGCCGCAGTGGTGATCGCATTGAAGCGGCCGGAAAGTCCATTGAATTTCGCAGGGCTGGTCGAGACCGACCCGTAGAGCGAAGTAGCAACCAGCGCCTGGTTCATGCCTTCCAGAAAGCCGCCGGCCTCCAGAAGCCGGAACTGGTTGAGATCGGTCTCCATGTCGGCAAGGTCTTTGTCGACCACCGACCGCGCTTCCATCATGCCGAGCGGCTCGTCGACCTGGGCATAGCTGCCCTTGGTCGGCTGCACGCCCTGATAGTAGGCGCGCCATGTCGGTTCAGGCAGGCCGATTCGCATTGCGGTGCGGTGGAAGGTGCCGCCGTTGGCCTCCATCCACGTCGAATCCATGTACAGTTCGTTGTCCTGCGACAGCATGTCGACAACGTCGGTGACCATGCCGCCATCCGGCTCCTTGAGCTTGGCGACGTCCATCAGGGTGGGATTCGTTGCAGCAAGCGTTGCCATGATCAGCTAACCTTCTGAGCGGTTTCGGGATACCAGCGATCGGCCTGCCGGACCGGTGCCGGCGGGGGTGGGTTGCCGGGGTTGTGACCCGGGACGGAGCCGTTGGCCTTGGCCATGATCTTTTCGAGCGCGGTGACGGTCTCGGCGTCGGTCGCGTAGACACGGACCGCTTCGTATTCCTCGCCGGAAAGCTCGTTGCGGTCCTTCATGCCCTTGAGCCAGTTGCCGACGGCTTCCTTGCGGCCCTTGGCGTTGGCGCCGAGCTTGGCGTCGGCTTCGGCGATCCGGGTCTGCTCGGCGGCGTGCGCAGCGATCTGCTGCTGCGCATCGAGCGCGACCAGCTCGTTGACGGTGTCCTGGTCCCAGCCGCGCTTGAGCGCCATCTCGCGGATGACTGGCACGCGGGGGTCGTTGTCGTTGATCCTGAGATCCATGCCGTCCGGCACCTTGACGGTCTCCGGCAGCTTGATCTCGAATTTGATGTCCTCGGGCTTGCGCGCGGCGAGCGCGTTGCGCTTCTCGGTTTCTGCCTGGTGGAAGGCCGAGACCTCGGCGTAGTGCTGGCCGAACTCCGGCTTGATGCTGTTGGCCGTGGTGTCCCAATGCGCCTCCGGCAGCCACTCCGGACGCGAGACTGCCGGAGGGGTCGCAGGCGGTGTCGCCGGCGGAGAAGCCGGGGGCGCGGCAGGCGGAGCAGCAGGCGGTGGCGCAGCAGGATCGGTCATGTAGCCTTCGGTTTCTGGTTCGCCGCGAGACCTCGCTCGCAGGCCATCTCAAGTTCGCGCACAAAGTGCTGGTTATCGATCCGGGCCTGCAACGCACGGTCGGGAGACATCGGGTTAAACGGGCTGTCAAAATGCTTCTTCCGGAGCGCCGCGAGCAGCCGTTTCCCGCTGCCGGACGTGAAGACTTCCGCGCAGGCGGCGTCGAATTCATTGTCGGGTTTTGGTGCCGCCTGAGGCTGGCCGCGGGAAAGGTCGTTCCAGCTTGGCTCGCTCATTGTGGGATGCCGCCGCCGCTGATGGCGCCGAGGCCGGGGGGCGCGATGGCGCCAGGACGCCCGGCGCTGGAGTTCTCAAGCACGGGCAGGAATTTCTTAATCGCCTCCGCGATGTCGGTCTCGTTGCGGATCAGTTCCTTCTTGATGCCGAGAAGCCTGCCCTGCTCGTTGGCATATTTGACGAGGTCGATGATGATCATGCCGACCTGCGGACCGAACCGGGCCACGATCAGTTCAGCGAACTTGTCGTTGCGAACAACCTCCTCCTGCTCCTGCGCGCGGAGCAGCGGCGAGATCGGCTGTAGTGCGACGTCGACGCCTTCAAGCTGGACCTTCGGCAATTTGCCGCGCTGGCCTTCCAGATACGCAAAGCGGCGGAACAGCGGGTATTGCAGCTCGTGCACCAGCGTCGTCGCCGGCGTGCCCATGCGCCGCGCGCGCTCGGCGGCCTCGTCCGCCCATTGCGTCGCGCTCGGCGGGGTCTTGCCAATCTGTTCGGGGCGGTCCTGGTAATGCGCGCGGCGGATCATCGAGCGCAGTTCGTCGCGTTCGAACACTGTGAGATCGAGCCGCGCCTTGCTCTCGATCGGCTCCGGCGCCTTGCTGCCCACCGCGCGCGCGATCCACATCCCGGGCGTCACGCCGTTGTCGAGGTTCATCGTGCCGTCGTCCTCATAGGAGGTCGGCGGATCGACGTGCTTGTCGTAATTCTTCAGGTCGGTGTAGCGAACGTGGTTGAGCGTCTTGATCTCGGGCAGCACCCGGTAGGTCGGCCCGCAGCCCCAGGCCGTGGTCGAATCCCTGCCCCAGCGCGCCACGATGAACGGGCACGAGCCGGCGCCCTTGTATTCCTTGTGGTAGAGCTTCTTGCCGCTGGCCTCGACGCAGTATTCGTATTCCTCGTCGCCCTTCTCTTTCCAGTCCCGCCAGCAGCCGTCGGTGACGTCGTATTCGGGATCGGTGCCCTGCTGCGGTTCGGGGCCGAGCTCCGACAGATTGGCATCCGGCCACAGCGTCTTGATCTCGGAGCGGAAGATGCGGCGCTTGCGGAACACGCCGTCGACATAGCCGTAGGGCCCGCGGGTGATCAGCAATTCCGGCGACGGGATCGCCTCGCAATGATAGGGCTTGGCCGGGTCGATGTCGGTGACCAGCAGAGCCATCGTGCCGGGGCCGAGGTCCATATAGGCTTCCTGCAGCGACATATAGAGGTTCGAGGCCCCCATCGCGCCGAACACCACGCGCTGGTAGGCGGCCAGCTTGTCCGATATTTTGTTGGCGTCGCCGCTATCCAGCGTCTCGACCGGCTGCGCCGTCACCCAGTTGTTCTTCTGCGGGGTGAAGGTGTTGAGCATGTCGGCCGCAAAGTCCTCCAGCACCACGCCGGCGGTGCCGTCGAAGATCACGTCGATGTCGGGCGAGAAGGTGGTCTGGTCGAATTTGTGCCGCCACGGCATGGTGTAGCGGTAGCAGTCGGCAATGCGGGCCTGATGCTTGCTGCGGTCGGTCGTCGCGCGCTGCAGCAGCCGCTTCATCTCCTTCAGAACGGGATCGTCGAGCTCGGGCTGCGGCGCCGGCCGCATCGGTGTCGGGACGGTCGCCATCACGAGCTGCCCAGCAAGGAGGTGCCGGAACCGAACGAGCCGAGCAGCGAGCGGATGCCGTTGCGCCGGCCGCGCAGCAGCGTCTCCTGGGTCAGTTGCTCCTGCGTCGCGCGGGTGTTCGCGGCCTCGGCGCGGGCCTTCTCATCCTTCTGTTGCTGTGCAACCGCTGGATCTTGCGCCGGGACGTCAGGTTTGAACAAATCCGCCATGCGCGGAAGGTGGCGAAGATGTCGCTGCGTCGGCAACGCACGGCATCAGTACCGCCTCGGCGCCATGATCCTGCAGATGGCGCGCCAGCCCGCGCGGCGTCACGGCGAGGCTGCGGCAGCCGATCAGCGCCTTGATTGACCCGGTGCACCACCAGCCGAACGGCGTGGTCGTGCGGGATTGGCTGGCGACCACCCGCAGCACCAGCGGCCGCCCCAGGCGCCGGCGGTGGCGTTCGCGCACCAGGCGCCCGAGCCGCCGCAGCGACCGCCCGGCGACGTGCTCCATCGCGATGAAGTGCCGCCCGTTCAT
>Ga0207710_10000222_pt1 | contig 49494 bp, 46 predicted proteins | sample KBSS24metaG_FD_184400 | JGI IMG/M metagenome (GOLD analysis project Ga0207710, IMG submission 184400) | Switchgrass rhizosphere microbial communities from Kellogg Biological Station, Michigan, USA - KBS S2-4 metaG (SPAdes) (version 2) | ecosystem: Host-associated > Plants > Roots > Rhizosphere...
CCGATGATCAAGAACGAGAACGGCACACTGGTGGGCTACGTGTTCGCGGACATCGACAGCTCGCAGCGTGACCTCGGAGGCTGGGTCAACGACGCCAAACAACTCGTTGCTCAGCGTCTGAACCTGCCACCGGGGTTCCACCTGCAGTGGACAGGCCAATACGAGTTCATGGCGGAAATGGAAGCAAGGTTGCGTACCGTCATTCCGCTCACGCTGATGTTGGTGGTGGTCCTTCTCTATCTTTCGCTGCAAGGCTGGCCCCAGACCTGGCTCGTTCTGCTGAGCTTGCCGTTTGCGGTCGCCGGCAGCATCTGGTTGCTGGCAGTGCTCGGCTACAATCTCTCCACTGCCGTGTGGGTCGGGCTTATTGCGGTGGGGGCCGTTGCTGCGCAGACCGGTATCGTTGTGGTGGTCTACCTTGATCAGGCCTACCAGAGTGCGTTGGACGAGGGACGATTGCGCCGCCCGGAAGATATCGATGCAGCGATTGTCGAGGGCGCATCGAAGTGTCTGCGTCCCATGTTAATGACCGTTGCGACGACGGTACTTGGATTAATGCCGTTGCTGTGGGAATCCGGCGTCGGCGCGGATCTGTCGGCGCGTACAGCCGCGCCGGTGGTTGGAGGCTTGTGGTCATGCATGTTCCTGACTCTCCTCGTGCTGCCTGCGGCGTATGCCATCTGGCGGCGATGGCAATTCGGTAGGCGCCCGGCTGCGGCGCCGGCGGCTGTGTGATGGTCGCCTTGCCCGGTAGCAGTCCGAGTCCGGCTGAACGCCGGTACCTCGTCGGCCTGAGCAGCGCAGAGGCAGAGCGACTCTTGCAGGAGACCGGCCCAAACGAAATAACTCGCGAAGCGAGTAAGTCGCCGTGGCTCCTGCTCCTGGCGCAGTTCAGCAGTCCCGTCATTTGGTTGTTGCTGGCGGCGTGCGTCGTTTCGGCGGCTCTTGGCGAAGTCGCCGACGCGATCGCAATCGGCTCCATCGTGATCATCAACGCACTGGTGGGATTCTTTCAGGAATATCGCGCCGAGCGGGCCGTGCTCGCGTTGCGGTCCATGACGGCTCCGCGAGCTCGTGTTATCCGCAACGCGCATGCCGAGGTCATTGCTGCGGCCGACGTGGTTCCCGGCGACATTCTCATACTCGAGGCGGGCGATCTCGTGGCGGCCGATGCACGTGTGCTCGAAGCAAATGTACTTAGCACGATGGAGGCGGCGCTCACGGGCGAGAGCACACCGGTTGCTAAGAGCGTCCAACCCGCAGCTCCAAATGCTCCGCTCGCCGAGCGTCAAGACTTCGTATTCCTAGGCACGAGTATCGCCACGGGTACGGGGCTCGCGGAGATCACTGCTACCGGTATGCGCACCGAACTTGGACGTATTGCTCATCTGCTCGCGACGGCGCAGGAAGATCAAACGCCGCTGCAGAAACGTCTTGCGGCATTGAGTCGTGTACTGATGATTCTGTGCCTGGGCATCGTTGGCGTCGTCGCGCTGCTGGGGTGGTGGCGAGGCTTACCGCCGATCGAGTTGCTGCTCTCGGGGGTCTCGCTGGCCGTTGCCGCGGTTCCAGAAGGTTTGCCTGCCATCGTTACGATTGCTTTGGCCGTAGGATTGCAACGCATGGCGTCGCGACATGCGTTGGTGCGACGCTTAATGGCTGTGGAGACGCTTGGCTGCGCGACGGTGATCTGCACGGACAAGACCGGAACGCTCACAACGGGCGTTATGACGGTGCGTGAAGTGTGGGGCGCGGATCAAAAGCGTGTGTTGTATGCGGCCACGGCATGCAGTGATGCGGATCTTTCTGCGGATGAGCGCAGCGGCGTTGGCGATCCGACGGAAGTCGCCATTGTGGTTGCTGCAGCGGTGCGTGGCATCAGGCGCAAAGAGATTGAGGAAGCACGCCCAAGGCGTTCAGTGCATCCATTCGACGCCGAGCGCAAGCGAATGTCGGTCTATCGCGGCGACGGCGTGTTGTACGCCAAGGGCGCAGTCGAGTCCATCTTGCAACGATCCGAACTGCAGCCTCAGGGTGTGATCGAGGCCGCGTCGGAGATGGCAGCTCGCGGCCTGAGAGTGCTTGCCGTGGCCGTCGGTGCGAAGGACAACGAATCCGAACTGGAGTTGTTGGGCCTTATAGGTATTGCCGATCCACCCCGGACAGAGGCGATTGATGCGATCGCGACAGCCGCTGCTGCTGGCATTCGTACTGTGATGATCACGGGCGATCATCCGCTCACCGCCCACGCTATCGCGCGCGAGCTTGGCATCATTCGCCCCGGCGAGGTCACTGATGAACTAGTGCATGCGCGCGCGACCCCAGAAGACAAGCTGCGGATCGTACGTGACTGGAAGTCGCGTGGTGCGATCGTCGCGATGACTGGTGATGGCGTCAACGATGCACCAGCCCTGCGCGAAGCGCATATCGGTATCGCAATGGGAAAAACCGGCACGGAAGTGACGCGGGAGGCATCCGACATCGTTCTTGCCGATGACAACTTCGCTACGATCGTTGCTGCCGTGGAGGAGGGCCGCGGCATCTTCGAGAACATTCGCAAGACTGTTGTGTATCTGTTGGCCGGTAACGCCGGCGAGCTGGCTGTGGTGCTCATAGCCGCCGTGATGGGGCTGCCGGTTCCGTTGTTGCCGTTGCATCTGCTTTGGATCAACCTCGTCACGGACGGGGCTCCCGCGCTGGCACTTTCGACGGATCGAAGCAGCAGCTCCACGATGCAAAGTCCACCGCGCCCGGCAAGCGAACCCATTCTTCGAAAGCAAGAATGGCGGAAGGTCCTGTTCGGCGGAGCGCTCCAAGCGGCCTCGGCCCTCTCCGTGTTCATTTGGGCCCTGGACGTACGGAATCTGGAAGAGGCACGTAACCTTGCTTTCTCTGCACTCGTCTTTGGCGAGCTCCTGCGAGCTTTCTCCGCATTGGATCCGGACCGTCCCTTCTGGGAGGTAGGCCTGTTCAGCAATGTCCAATTGTTCTTCATCGTTCTGGTCTCGATGCTCGTGCAGATCGCAATTCACCACATACCGGCCACTCAGGAAATATTCCATATCGGTGGGCTTAGTGCCTTCGATTGCATACTTTCACTGGCGGTGGGTGCGATCCCCCTCGTCGTACTCGAATCGACGAAGGTGTTGAGACGCGCCCTAAAAGCACGGCTGGACACGCGCTCAAGCGGCGGCAGACTCAAAGGTTCATATTGACAGGATGGGCATATTGACGGCGTAGCGGTGAGGGAGTGGACATGAAAGAGGTTCAGATGATGTCGTATTCGGGCAAGGCCATATGCTGTGGACTATTGCGGAGGCTGCGCGTGAAGAGGGAGCGCACGTTTGTGACGGTCGGAATCCGCCGGTGGGGTCAATCTATCCTTGTCGGCATGGCCGTTGTTTCAATGTGCACACCCGCATCCGGGGAGAACCTGACGGGCCACACGGGGGCCAGTCTGTTCAAAGCCTACTGCGCTAGCTGCCACGGTATAGGTGGTCGGGGAGATGGTCCGGTTGCCGCGAGCCTGAAAGTCGAGGTGCCCGATCTCACACGCATCGCCGCTCGTCAAGGCGGACAGTTTCCCGCGGAACAGATTCGCGAAATCATTGACGGGCGTACCACGATGCCGCCGCACGGTTCGCGTGAAATGCCGGTTTGGGGTCAGGAGTTTCGTGCGGCTGCGTTGAACGATTCGCGAGCACAACAGCGTGTCGATGGTCTGATCGATAGTCTCGTGCAGTATCTACGATCGATTCAAGGGCCGCCAAAGTGAGCCGTTCTTTGTTCTTGCGGAGGGCGAATGGCGGAAAGTGGCGCCAGCGTTGCCAGGCGGGCTGAGGCTGCGACGCCTGGTTTCAATCCTCTTCAGCTTACCCGTCGTCGGCAAGTGGATCCGCTACGCACAATCCCTAATGCGCGTGACTCGGACTGCATGGTTATGCTTTGGGCAACGATTAGGAGATGTCGATGCACGTACGGTCGTTGAAGGGGTTCTTAGCGGTAGTCTTCATTGCAACGGCACTCGCCGGGTGCGGCGAGCAACGGAATGCGGTCGTGGGAAACCCACAAGGAGCGATAGGCCTGGAAGACATCCAGAGCGCCATTGCCTCTGCTACGGGTTATCCGAGGGACGCACTCGAACTGTTAGCCAGCCCGGTGCATCTGCGAATTTCGATCAGCGACGGCAAACTCGCTCAGTCCAACCAAATGGATCGTGAAAATGCGGCGAGTGCGATCGTGACAGCAGCCGAGCAAGCTCTGAGCTCGCATCCGCAAATGGCAACCCTGCAGGTTATCAGTGTGGCCATCATTCATACGGTCCAAACGGAAGGATCCGACCGCGATTCTCATACGGAAGACGTTCTTGAATTCCGTAAGGGACCGAATCAGCGGTTCTCTCATCACATTACCTAGAGAACTATCACGCCCAGAGCCGAGAAAACTAATTGGTCTCAACGGTCCCGGGGTGCAGAGGTCGTCTCGGGTCTGCAGGAAAATCAGCGCATCGTGAGACACCCCCGAACGAGTTAGGCGACAACTCAAGGGTGAGTCCGCAAACATGACGCTGATGCCGACGAGAACGCAGTGACAAGTGCGGGAACGTCAGGGATTCGACGGGATTTCCCTCCCTTCCAGTTAGGATCCCGCCGCCTCACCGTCCTCTGCTAGCCTCAGACGTTCTCTTACAGCTGAAATCTCGTGATCTAGACTGCCAAAATCTCCCTCGAGCGATCGCGGAGATCGTCGGCTGCTATCTGCCATACCTCTGGTTGAGGCGAGATGGGTCGCCGTGGCTGTTCCTTCCCGCGATGGTAGCCCTGGCTTTGTTCGCGTGGCTCTTGACGTTATCCGACTTCTGCAGGCGCATATATGCCGCATACGGAGGTGTCTACATCGGCGTAGCTATTATCTGGCCCTGGCTCGTCGACGGTCCTACCACGTGGGATCTCGTCGGCGCTGCGATCAGTGTTACGGGCATGGCCATCATCATGATTGGTCCAAGACAAACATGATCGTGCGGCCAAATCATTGCGGGCTCGATGTGCGACAGCAGGACCGGGCAGCTTGCGCGTGCGAGCAGGGGGCGCCCCGATCTCCACACGACAAGTCCGCCGGACGCGGCCCGTTGGCCGACGGGTACTCGCTAGCATCGCCGACGGCGCAGTTCCCGCTGACAAGGCAGGCAGCAACGCCGAGCCCTACGTCGGAGCGCTCGACCCATCCGGAGTCGAGAGGAGCGTCAGTGCTAACGCGCGCGGCGCGAGGATGCCACTTTGCTCAACAAATTCCACCCGAGCACCAACACCGAACGTATCGCGAAGCGATCGTTCGACGCTCCAGAGGTTGAACAGAACTAGCCGACCGTCGTCCGCATCAATCAAGCCGTATTGGCCATTAATATCGAAGTCGCTGATTGTGCCAGTGTGCACGGCAAATCCCTCCCTTCCCGCGTTCTGCCTAAGGATCCACGATCGAGGCTATAGACCGTATTACCGATGATCGGAGTTCAGCCGGCGACGATCGTACTCATCACTCGGGTGCCATCACAGAAGCCTTCCATTGCAATATCTCGCGACGGGGAACTAGAGACTGAATGGAACCGGCGCGACCTTCCCAGCTACCAACGCTTGGTCCACCTCCCGTTCCGCAGCGATCCAGTCCTCAAGCTCCCCACCTGGGCTGAATCCGCGTCGCTCGGCTCTGAAATAGGCTGCTTCCCGCACCAATTTCTCGCGTAGCCCCGATTCGAGGATTGTGCCGCCGCACGTTGAGCGCGAGTTCGGCTTGCCTGGAGAGTGAGCTTTGTCGATGACGACGGGATCGGTCGCGATTCCGTCCGCTGAGTTAGCGGTCGCAGCAGTCGGTTGTTTTGTCGCTTTGGTTTCGGTGCGGCGTCGCAAGGAACGGACGGTGGGTGCAATCATGTCAATCTCCATTAACAGTGAAATCAGTTGGCAACAATAGACGTCAAATGCTCAGCGAATTGTTCCTGCCTGCCGGTACCACACGCCTGCAGCAGGTCTTTGCTGGCCAAGCGAACCGATGAAGGCAATTCCGTGAGCGGAAACTTCGCGACCTCTGAAACGGCCGTTGATCGAAGAGTACACGCAGGCTCCAATGCGACTGGATACGTGCAAGTACGTAGAGGGGGCAGCCGACTCGGCACGCGCTTTGCGTATGCTAGGGCAGTGCAACGCGCGGCTAGCTCTCCTCGTATCGGCACAACAAGTGCGAAACGCGGGCGTGCGAGCGCCCCTGACTGGCGCTCCTTGGCGTTAGCTGCCCTCCTCGAGCCGACGCGGCGATCGAGAAGCCGCGCCACGTAGCCGCGGACGATCCTCTCTTGTTGTCAATGCATTAGGAGCACCGGCAGCTCGGCGGCATCCACGAGCTCCCGAGTGACGCCGCCGAAAACCTGCTCACGGAATGAGTTGTGTCCAAAGCCGCCGACTACGAGCAGATCGGCGGCGGCCTGCCTGCCGGCGTCGATGAGTTGCTGCTTCACCGGCTTCTCCGCATCGGATAACATCCGGGTCTCCGCCACAACGCCGTTCCATGCGAGCTGTCGCGACAGGTGTGACAGCCCGGTGTGAGACTCATCGCGGTCTTCCAGGACGGTAAGCAGGACCACCCGCCGAGCCTGCATCAGGAGCGGCATGGCGGCAGTCAACGCACGAGCGCATTCACCTGTTTCCTTCCAGCCAACCGCAATCGTGCGTATAGGTTGCGGCGTCGGATTGTCGGGGGCTATCACAATGGGTCGCCCTGACTTCTTTAACAACGTCTCGATCAGGTTCTCCGGCATATAGTCGACGGTGTGCTGCCGCCCGAGCACGGTGATGTCGCTGTGTCTAGCATGGAACAACAAATGGCCCTCGGGGTCGTTGGTCTCCTCGACCCACTGGGCGGACAGGCCATCTCCAGACGCTGGCTTCTCCAGGACGGGAATTTCGTGCTGTTCGCAGAAATCCATGAAGTGGTGGACTGCGTCGGCCGCTACCGCTTTGTCCCGCTTTTCGAGGAAGGACAAGGTTTCGGAGATCGCGGGACCTATGCAGAACTGCGCATGAGGATCCCGCAAGGCGGCGTCGCACGGGTCGAGCCTCAGGTGATAGAACTCCATGTGCGCGCGGACCAATTTGGCCAGGGCCAGAGCCGTAACGAATACACCGGTATCGGTCTGCGTTCCGCTTGTCGGAACCAGAATCGTCTTCATGGTGCCAATCCTTCCCGCACACAGGTTTAGGTGCAGAGCCAGCATCATCCGACTCCCGGCGCGGCGGTCGATACGTACTTTCCGGCCCCGATAGGCACATTCATCGCCGAGCGACAATCCATGGATTCAGAAATCCTGTTGCGTGCTCCCGCACCTGATGACGGCTGAGCACGGTAATCTGCTCCACAGCGCAGATGCTTGCCGGTGTGGCCGGCGGCGCAAACCCCAAGCCTGCCGCAATTTTAGTCTTCATACAGGGCCGGCGTCCGCGATAGGTACTTCTCCGAATCGCGAAGACAGCTGCTGTCCTCTTAAATCAAACTCAGTCAGTTTGATCAGTTTAGTGAGTGATAGACATGAGCACCAACTCTTCTCCGCGTATCGGCCAATGGTACCGGCACCTGGACAAAGGCGAATCATTCCTCGTGATCGGATACGACGAGCGTACCGGAACTGCGGAGATCCAAACCTTCGATGGTGATCTGGATGAGGTCGATTCGGAGTCGTGGGACGAACTGCGCGTCGCACCCATTGAGCCTCTTCATGCGATTTAGAATTGTGGTTGCAGACGCAAGCGAGGCTGCTACTACATGGGGGGGCTCGGTGATCGGTTGCGTCCCCTAGGGCCGATCATGGATCCGCAGTTCCGCCTGAATGATCGCGACTTGGTTTCGGACCGGCCCGGATGGCTGTTCGCTCACGCAACTCTCAACGGGCGGCGCAGGGGCGCCAAAGTCATTGGCACTCATGTCCGCCGTCAGCCGCTCGGATCTCTCCAGGGTTGAAGTGTCGTGCCTTGGAACGAAAACTACTTTCCGCGCTCGATGGTGAACCTCGCGCCCATCGTGCGTACCAAGGCGATCGAAATCGCAAACGCTCTGCTGGCAGAAGGTTACGAGGAGGGGAGGGGGATCCGCATCGCCATCGCGCAGGCGAAGCGCTGGGTTAACCGGATGTCCTTCGATCGCGACGCGAATGAGTCAACCTTCACACGGTAGGTCGCGAATATCCAAATAAATCCGTACGCCTAAGGCCGATCGTTGTGGCGGGCGTTGCCCAGCAGCGCATCTAAGCGTGCGTCGAGTTCGGCGACTCGCTCTGGCACATCTGCCATCTCGGATGCGGATGAAATCGCATCGATACCGTCCATCTTGAACGTGCCCGCTCCGGATGTACTCAGGACGATCACTTTCTGCAAATTCTGCGTCCTGTCAACGAAGCGCTTGGCTTCCGGCTGCGGCTTGCGCATCTGCCACGTATGGATAATGACGATTGCATTCCAGTCCGATTCCTGCACGGACGACAGCCTCGAGACATCAATGACCCTGACATAGGCCTCGCGCGGTTTCAGATGTGTGATGACTCCGGCAACGATGGAGTCTTTGAATGCGCTTCCCTGAGTTGCAATCAAGACCTTGGGCCCGGCTGCACGGCGGTTGACCTCAAACTCCCTGGCCGGCCCCATGGAGAAATGGATCTCGTACCAAGTCATGAATCCGAAAATTGCCGTAGCAAACAGGGCGATTCCGAGGAGAATCTTCTTCCGAAGAGTCATCTGCATTTCCGCTGAAGCTATGAGATCGATTGTTAATCCTTATAGCGATGGCACGCTGCAAGCGCAGTGCGGATGAGTACGTATTACGTTGGAGCGTTGAATCGTGCATGGTTAACGTCGGTCGCGAGCCGAGGCTCGTAAACGACAATATTTCCTGTCGCGATCGCCCCGATCGCCAGCTCACATCGAACGGAGCATGCAGCGTCCGCGCAACTTCAAGAGCGACGGCAACACTGCTCCGGCTCGGCGACGATCGATTGTTGCTTATACGTATGGCGCAGCACCACGCGATGGGTGAGCCTTGCTGCGAGCCCGCATCGGATTCATAGGGGTTACGTATAGATGTGTAGGAAGTTCCATGGATCAGCGTGTTTGTTGGCCGGTATCGTGCTGGTCGTGAGCGCCGGATGTGTTACAGAGCCGCCACAGGAAGTGGGACTTCCGACACCGCCGCTTGAAACAACTGTCTATTTCTATCCGACTCAAGGACAGTCGGTCGAACAGCAGGGCCGCGATAAGTACGAATGCAATAGCTGGGCGGTGAAACAAAGCGGATTCGATCCGAGCTTGCCGAGCTCCCCGCCTCATTTGCGGACTAGGTTGGTCGCTGGCGAGGCGCCCCCCGGTGCTGGCATTGCCGCTGGGGCCGTAATCGGCGCCGTCCTCGGAGCCGTCATTGGTTCCCCGGATGACTCGGGTGCAGGCGCTGTCGCAGGAGCAATAGCCGGCGCGGCTGTGGGCGGTGTTGCAGAGGCAACTTCTCAACAAGAGCGCCAGGAATTCGCTGTGAGCGAAAGCAACGGGCACGCCGCAGCGTTGGAGCGGCAGGCAAGCAACTTTCGTCGTGCGATGGCGGCCTGTCTGGAAGGCCGCGGCTACAACGTACGCTGACTAAACCTCGAAAGGTATTGATATGAGAAGGGATGAGAAGAGAATCATTTGCGTCATGTTGGCGTTGAGCGGTGCGTTTGTAGTTGCTGCTGGTGGACCTGCGATTGCTCAACAATCCGGTGGCCATGCACCCGCGCGACAGGCTCCGCTTGGACAGTCTCGCGGAGGGGCACATCAGCACTTCGACAAACGCTTCTCCCACAATCAATATTATTACGACCACGGTTACGCGGTTCGCAGACTTCCGCCGGGTGCGTTTGGTGATTTCCACGACAGGGATGGAGGTCGCTATTGGTACCATCGTGGCGATTATTACCGATACAGAGGCGGCTGGTACCGCTGGTGGGGTGGCGCATGGGTCGTTTGGGGGCCTCCGATTGGTCTGTTCGTCCCGATTCTGCCGCCGTATTTCACCACGGTCTGGTTGGGCGGGATTCCGTACTACTACGCGAATGACACTTACTACATCTGGGATGACGGCCAGCAGCAGTACCAAGTGGTAGAGCCACCTGCTGGAATTGAGTCCAGTGGATCGATTCGCGCTCCGTTGAGCGATCAGCTGTTCGTGTATCCGAAATCGGGGCAGTCGTCGGAGCAGCAGTCAAAAGATCGCTATGAGTGCCATCGCTGGGCGGTGGGCCAAAGTAGTTACGACCCTACGATTGCAGGTGGCGGCGTACCTCCGCAGAACGCCCTCCAGAAACGCAGCGACTATTTTCGCGCCGAGGCCAGCTGTCTGGAGGGGCGTGGCTACACCGTCAAATGAGCTTGCGGATACGCCTGAGGTAACCAGCACTCGAAACGGCCGGAGCCCGCGACGACTGCAACGCCGTCGCTTCAGCCACGGCGCCGATAGGGAGCTGGGGATTGTGGAAGGTTATCCGACCGATGTGCTGCCTCCCCGTCTTTGCTCTAGCAGCGGATGCCTTCGGCCGATGCCAGCTCCGAATCCACGGGGCCGGAGCTGGCGCACATCGTCTCAGTCTCTCAGACGGCAAGGGACCATGTCGGAGCTCCACAGATGGTGGCCAGGGTGTCACCGATTTCGGTCTCCGTGATGTCCTTGCGAGGGCGCGTGCGCTCCCGCGCCGCCAGCTGGGCCAGGTCGGCGAGCGAGATCATTCCGACCAAGGCTCCCTTCTCGTCGATGACGGGTAGCCGGCGGATTCGGCCGTCCTGCATGGTCTTCTCGGCCTGAGCGAATGAATCGCCTGGGTGGCATACGCGAACGTCTTTCGCCATCGCATCGCTAACGTGCAGGTCTCGCAGCGCCTTACCTTGAAACAATGCGTGCATGCAAATGTCACGATCGGTTATCACACCGATCATCTTGCTTGTGCCGTTGTTGCCTCTCGTGCAGACAGGAATACATCCGCAATCGTGCTCCCACATCAGCTGAGCTGCGGTCTCGAGCGAATCGTCGGCTCGGCATGAATGAACTTTCTGGGTCATCAGATCTTGCACGCGCATGACAAAGTCCTCCGGTTGATATTGAACGATCTGCCAGTTCGCATCACCACGCATTTGAGGTGCACATAAGTTCACCTGCATCGGAAATTGTGAGTCGCCGGCACCTGCTATCTCGAGTCCTGAAAACTGACGACTACGCCGTTCTCGACGTACACATAGACGTCGCCGGCATCGAGGTACGGGCCGTAGACGTACTGGATAAATTCGCCCGCTGCCGTCACGGTACGATGCCTTCTCGCCGGCCCCAGAGAACATATTAAAGCGAATTCGGACATGCCGACGTTGATGTAGTGTCTGTCGACGAGACTCAACTCGCTTTAATAGAAATATTCCGGCCGCCAGTCGGCTGCTCGGAATCGCCGAGACCACGGTCAAGACGCACCTGGTGAAGTTAGTTGCGAGCGCAGCCAGTCGTTTCAAAGTGTCTTGGAGGCCGGGGACACCAACAGGCATGGCAGGCGGAGGGTGTTGATGGCGCAGAGCTGCGATATTCCTGACACTCAGAACAGATTCATCGCAAAGAGCCATTGCGCGCATACAACGAGATTTGGAAGTAAATAAAGAGAGGGCACTGGCTGCAGAGCCCCATGGGCCTCCCCATTGATGGGGAACGTTAGGAGAACGTCAATGAAGCGTCGGCTGACAGCGCTGCTTGCGACCGCCGTTATTGCATCGCCACTGGCTTATGGTGACTATCAGTTGTCACCGGAAGTGCCGCCACCCGGAAGTCGCGTAGTCACTGTGTACGCCGCGAACAGCCGCGGATACGCGATTGGCACAATCACTACGACGGGCAATGACTCGCAGCCTGTCTTCTGGGCTACACCCTCTACGCCTGAGATCAACAGCGGTAATTTGGGTGGTGGTCCGGCTGCGCTGTTGGGCCTGGCTCCGTCGGTACCGGGTACTTGCGGTTACGCCCGCGATAAACGAGGCGTGATCAATGCCGTTATGGGCGACAACGATGAAATCTGGCCCCTAAGCATCAACGGAGTAGGCGTCGTTCCGCACATCTTTGGCGTTTGCAATGCGATTCGAGATGACGACATTGGCGTGGGTGAGATGCAGGATTCGGACGGATATGTCCACGCTGCCTTTTGGTGGAATCCTGGAGGAGGGACGCTTGGGGACCTCGGTGGACACTATTCTTCAGCGACGGCGATCAGTTCCGGGCCCGGTACGCCGTCTATCGCAGGTTTTGCAGCTCTCGGGTCAGGGCATATTCATGCAACGTTCTGGAAGTGGTACCGCTACGAGCCTGTGGATCTGGGTACCCTCAACGGCGCAGCCAACAGCTATGCATACGGGATCAGTGACTCACTGCAGATCGTCGGATCCTCCGAAATCGCTGCTGTAGGTGCAGACGGAGCTCACTATCGTCACGCTACGCTGTGGCCAACACCTACAGCAGATGCGATTACTGATCTTGGCACTCTGCCGAACGGGCTAACGAGCCTCGCCAAAAGCATAAACAGCGCCGGGCAGATCGTCGGTCAATCGGATGCGGGAAACGGCCTCCAGCACGCGGTGCTATGGGGAGGCGGCAAAATCTACGACCTGAATCAGGTCTTTGCGGGACTCCTTCCGCCCAACGTCGTTTTGACCGATGCGCCCTCCATAGCGAGCAATGGTCTGATTCAGGTGAACGGCCACAACACAGTGACCGGTGAGCTGGTCTTCTATCAGGCAAAGCCCGTCACGCCAACTACGGTTGTTCTGGTGTCGAGCCTGAATCCTTCCTCCCAAGGGCAGACTGTGACATTCACCGCGACGATCCGGCCTGTCACGAATTCGCCCATCACCGTGCTGCCCAAGAACGGCTCGGTCATTTTCAGGGACGACGGGAAGGTTCTGGCAAAAGTTTCGCTGTTTCTGACGAACGTTGCTTCCTATTCAACCAAGTCACTTACGATGGGCAGGCATGCCATCACCGCGAGTTACTCGGGCTTTGAGCCGTTTCAACCGGCAGACTCGCCGACGTTGACACAGTCGGTCATTTTAAAAACTGTCCCCCAGAGTCCGCCGACAGTCCGCCGCAACTGACGCTCACATGCAGCCGCATTCAACGCGCTTTACTCATCAGGACTACTAACATGAAGTGCAGAGCCACCGCCTTTGGCCTTTCGTTCGTGATCTTAGCTGCGGGCCTGGCGCACGCGAGTGTCGACTATACCGTGATCGAGCGGGAGGCCTCGATCTCGCGAGGTAAGCAGATCCGGAGTATTGAATCGATCGCCAACAATGGTGCTGCGGTGGGTACCATCCTCGTCAGCGACAGCAGCAGGCCCGGTTTCCTCGACCCCATACGACACGTCTATTGGACCAGTGTGGGTAGCGCCTACGTCCTGCTGCCGCTCGATTCCATGAACCAACTGACATACGTATGGGGAATCAATAACGTGGGTGGGTCTTGTGGGACAGGCTATACCAACAGTGGATTCGCGCGAGCGTTGTACTGGGGCAATTATTCCCAGGCGCCGACTGCGCTGAAGCCCATCGGACTGGTGAATTCGGCACGCGGGGAGGCAGTATGCAGGGCGCTCAACGACCACGGCATTCTGGTTGGATACTCTACGACCGCTTCCGGGGCTTGGCATGCGACAAAGTGGATCGGGCAGGAGGCTGTTGATTTGGGGTCACTGCCGGGCTACTCCAGCGATGCGTGGAGCATCAGCGCCAGTGGTCTGATTGCCGGCTACGTGGGTCCCCATGCCGCCCTGTGGGGGAATGGTACCGGGTTCACGGACCTCGGTACGCTGGGAGGTGAACTCAGCAGGGCCGAAGGTGTGAATGACTCAGGCCAAGTCGTCGGCTACTCAGATACGGTCGCAACGGCGCCCGGTGGCGAGCCCGTTAGTCATGCATTTTTGTGGCAGGCCGGAACCATGACGGATCTTGGCGCACTGCCGGACGGTTTCTTCTCCGAGGCAAAACGTATCAACCGCTGGGGCGACGTCGTGGGCAATGCCGACGTTTATGGAGCGGACTATCCCATTCACGCTGTACTGTGGCTCAACGGATCTCCGATTGACCTGAATCAGCTGCTGAAAGGAAAGATCCCCAGCAACGTTGTGCTGGAATCCGCGGATGGGATTGCCGACAGCGGACGGTTCGAGGTCTCCGGAATTGTCACCTCCCCGTACAAACGGGTGTCTTACCTCATCCTACCCCATTACTCCACGAATATGAGGCTGAGCTCCTCCGCGAATCCGTCCGTGTTCGGCAACAACATTACCTTCCGTGCGAGTGTTCGAACTGATGATGCGCATGGGAACCCGACGGGATCGGTCCTTTTCAGAGATGGCTCAACGACACTCAAGTCAGTCAAGCTCGATTCCAACGGTGATGCCGCGTATTCGACGTCCAGTCTGTCCATCGGCACGCACATGATTTACGCGCTTTACAGCGAACAGGACATGTACGACGGGAATCTGGCTACGCTCAATCAGCGTGTACTTTTCAGAGTGATCCCCGTCCCGCCGCCTGCCGCCGGACGCCCCCTACCTCAGTAGCTAATAACGATCGAGCCGTCTCCACCTGCTGTTTCCGCGCTTCCATTCACTCCCGCTGGGCCGGCGCTGCCCGGACCCGTGGCACTGGTTGCGACCGTGATGGTGGAACCTGTCGGGCCTGTGCTCCCGCCACCGCTGCCGCCGGCACCTGTAGCGCCTGGGCCGCCGCCGCCGCCGCCACCGCCACCGCCCACAAACATCGACAACAGGTCAGCCCCTCGCGGTGGTTGCCGAATCGTGATACGTGTATGCGCTATGCTGCAAATTGCCGAACTGGCCGGGAACCAGCCGCTGCGTTGTGCCCCCGGTCTGCCTGAATGACAGCCGAACATCACAGCCAGCGCAGATTGCTGTCCGGTGCCACGACGGCGCTCCTTTCCGCGCTGCTGTTCGGCGTAACGACTCCCCTTGCAAAGCAGTTGCTCACGGACACCAACCCTCTGCTGATCGCGGGCTTGCTGTACGCCGGAAGCGGACTCGGGTTGACCTTGCTGATCCTGATCCAGGATCGTGGGCACTTCACTCTTGGGCTGGCGCGACCTGACAGACCGTGGCTTGCAGCTGCCGTAGCGTCCGGTGGCGTTCTTGCTCCCGCTCTGCTGATGTTCGGGCTCTCGCGTGCGGACGCGGCGGCTGCCTCCTTACTTTTGAATCTGGAAGCCGTATTTACGGCTGTCATGGCGTGGGTATTTTTTCACGAGGCGACCAGTCGCCGCGTGGTTTGGGGTTTCGTCCTGATCTTCGTTGGGAGCCTCGCTCTGGTTTGGCCCTCGACGCTGGCCGGAAAGCAAAGCCTGAGTGCCTTGGGTGCCATTGCAGCTGCCTGCGTGTGCTGGGCGGTGGACAACAATTTCACCCGCAAGATTTCCGCCGGAGATGCCCGCGCCATCGCGGCCGTCAAGGGACTGGCCGCGGGTGCGACCAATGTTGGGTTGGCCTTTGCGCTGCACGCCGCCGTTCCCGCTGCAGGAAAGGTGTGGGGGGCGCTCGTGCTCGGTTTTTTCGGCTACGGGATGAGCCTGGTGCTGTTTATCTACTCACTTCGCAATTTGGGGACGGCTCGGACGGGTGCCTATTTCGCAACCGCTCCCTTCATCGGCAGCGCAGTGTCCATTCTGATGTACGGGCATCCGATCGGGTGGCCGTTTTGGATTGCAGCCATCTGTATGGTGATCGGCGTTTGGCTGCACCTGACCGAGGATCACGAACACGAGCACGTCCATGAGCCACTGGTTCATAGCCATGCCCACTCACACGACGCGCATCATCAGCATGAGCACGAGACGGACTGGGAGGGCAGTGAGACCCACGTTCACGAGCACCGCCATGAGCCCTTGCGGCATCGGCACCCGCACTTTCCGGACATCCACCATCAGCACGGCCATCGCTGAGGAATGAGATTCCATTGCGGGGTCCAGCTTGGCACTTTCTGCTGTCCCGAGGACGGGAGATGGTATCGGAAGTGTGCGCCGTGCCTGCACACTAGTGGGGTCAATTCCGGGAGAGTGACGCTGCAATGCTTCGACCCAAATACATCACATTCGACTGCTACGGCACCCTGACCAACTTTCGGATCTCGCAGATGGCGAGGGAGAGCTTCCCGGATCGGGTGCCACCGGAGCGAATGGACGCGTTCGTCCGGGACTTCGCGGCCTACCGCCTTGACGAAGTGATGGGCGACTGGAAGCCCTATCAGGACATCCTCCGCCGGGCGCTCGAGCGCACCTGTCGCCGTTGGAAGATCGAGTACCGGGACGAGGAGGCGCGCGGTATGTACGCAGCGGTTCCGACATGGGGACCGCATCCGGATGTCTCCGAACCCCTGGCACGGATCGCCCGGCACATCCCGCTGGTCATTCTCTCGAACGCGTCCAACGACCAGATCCAGCACAACGTTGCCAAACTCGGGGCTCCGTTCCATAAGGTCTTCACGGCGGAGCAGGCCCGAGCTTACAAGCCGCGCCTGCAGGCTTTCGAGTACATGTTGGATCAGCTGGGTTGCGGGCCGGAAGACATCCTGCATGTGTCATCCAGCCCGCGTTACGATTTGATGTCGGCAAACGATCTGGGTATTCGCAACAAGGCGTTCGTTGCACGTGGCCACGAGCCGCCTCCGGTTGCTGCGTACTCCTGCCACGAAATCAAGGATATCGGAGGACTGCCTGCGCTCGTCGGCTTGTAGTTCCGCTGAACGATGAAACTTGAGTCCTACTGGCTCGATACTGCGCCTGCCTTCAAAGGGGGAGCGCAAGGGCCTGTGGAAGGGCGCGCGGACGTAGTTGTAATCGGTGCCGGGTTCACCGGACTGTCAGCTGCTTTGGCGCTGGCTCGCAAACGGGCTTCGGTCGTTGTGCTCGAGGCGGGCCGTGTTGTCGGCGAAGCCTCCGGGCGCAATGGCGGCCATTGTAACAACGGATTGCCCCATGACTTCGGGGCACTTGTTGACCGGTTCGGTGCGCAGCAGGCGCGCGCCTTTTACCAGGCCTACGCAGCTGCGGTTGATGCTGTCGAGCAACTCGTTCGAGAAGAATCGATCGACTGCGATTTTCAGCGCCGCGGCCGGCTAAAGCTGGCTTCCAAGCCAGCACATTTCGATAAGTTGGCTAGGACGCATGACGTCTTGCGTGCGAATGTGGACTCGCAAGTGCAGCTGGTTCCTCCGGAGCGCATTGGCGAGGAAGTCGGATCGGACGCCTTCCACGGGGGGCTCATCCAGAGCACCAGCGCTCAGATGCACATGGGCAGATTCGGTGTTGGCTTGGCAGAGGCTGCGGCACGCAAGGGCGCTTCGATATACGAGTCCGCGACGGTAAGCGCTATGGAGAGTTTGTCTGGCGGGTCCCATCGTGTGAGCTGCACTCGCGGGGTGATCGAGGCCAGGCAGGTATTGGTGGCCACCGGTGCCACCCAGGTGGGTCCTTTCGGCTGGTTCCGGCGGCGGATGGCGCCCGTGGGCAGCTTCATCATCGTGACGGAGCCGCTGGAGCCGGCGGTGCTCGATGTCCTGTTGCCGGAGCGTCGCTGCTATGTCACCAGTAAGAACATCGGTAACTACTTTCGCGCCACGCCAGACAACCGATTGTTATTTGGCGGTCGTGCGCGTTTCGCAATGTCGAATCCTCGGTCGGACCAGAAGAGCGGCTACGTGTTACGCACGACGTTGGCGCAGTTGTTTCCCGAGTTGAGTCGTGTTCGAGTCGATTACTGCTGGGGCGGCCTCGTGGATATGACAGCCGACAGGCTGCCACGCGCCGGCGAGCACGAAGGACTGTTTTATTCCATGGGATACAGCGGCCATGGAGTGCAGATGTCCGTGCGGATGGGCCAGATCATGGCGGATGTGATGGACGGCCGTGCGGATGCCAATCCGTGGCGCGATCTGGAGTGGCCGGCCATTCCCGGTCATTTTGGCAAGCCGTGGTTTCTGCCGCTCGTCGGCGCGTATTATCGGCTGCAGGATATTCTGCATTGAGCGTTCTTTACCGGGCGGATGCATCCAGAGCGCCGGCCTGGGCAAAATTTTTCGCCGCGGCCGCGCCGGATATCGACTTTCGCGTCTGGCCCGAGGCGGGCGAGCTGACCCAGGTCGAATATCTCATCGCGTGGAACGTGCCCGCCTCATTCCTCGCGACCGTGCCGAATCTCCGGGTTCTCTTTTCCTCGGGCGCGGGAGTGGATCACATGGATTTTTCCGCTGTCCCATCACACGTGCAGATCGTGCGGATGGTCGAGCCCGGCATCGTGAATGGAATGATCGAGTACGTGACGATGTCAGTTCTCGCCCTGCATCGTGACCTGTTTGATTACATCGGTGCGCAGGCTGCCGCCGCATGGCGCGTGATCGAGGTTCACCCCGCAACTACTCGCACGGTGGGTGTAATGGGCCTGGGCGTCCTGGGTCAGGCTGTGTTGGAACGTCTGGGCACGTTTGGGTTCCAGCGGTGCGGCTGGAATCGCTCGCCCAAGCAAATTCCCGGCGTGATCTGTTATACGGGCGAGAAGTCGCTGGACCGTTTTCTGGCCCGCTGCGATATCCTGATCTGCCTCCTACCGCTGACGCGCGCTACGCGAGGCATTCTCAATGCGCGCGTTTTTGCGGCTTTGCCTCGCGGTGCGTTCGTCATTAATGTTGGGCGAGGCGGTCATTTGGACGACCGGGCGCTGCTGAAAGCGCTCGATTCCGGACAAGTATCGAGGGCCATCCTGGATGTCGTTGATCCGGAGCCTCTCCCGCCGTCGCATCCGTTTTGGCACCATCCGCGCGTCCTGATTACGCCCCACGTAGCAAGCATGACCCAGCCCGAAACCGCGGCTCCCGTGCTGCTGGAGAATCTCCGTAGGCACCAACGCGGCGAATCACTACTCGACGTGATCGACCGTGGCAGGGGATATTGAGGTAGCGATATTCAGGCGCGGGCCGCGGGGGTTCGGTTGCGCCACACAATCTGCCGTTTGCCGCCTCGCTTTTGAAGATTCATTTTCCGGGGTTTCCCCCATACGGCATGCCCAATTGGCTGGTTTAACTATACTTTCCGTGTCATCCGCAACCGCCCCCGCATAACGGCGCCGGAGTCCCAAACGTGAACCGCTTGTCATCGAGAATCCTGGTGGTGGCTGCATGCCTCGTTGCAACCTGCACAGCGCAGGCACACGGCATCTGGTTTGCCCAACGTGCGACCCAGCTTGCACTGCTTTACGGCATAGGCGCGGACGACCTCGATTCGGTCAAGCGACAGTCGATGGTCCAGAGCATCGCTGGCTACGACGCCGACTGGAAACCCATTCCGACGAAGTTGCGAGTCGCGGGCCCGTTGCTCCTGGTGGACAGCGAGAGCCAGCCTACGGTCGTCACAGCTGTGCTCTTCAACGGAATCTGGAGCAAAACCCCCGATGGGGAGTGGATCAAGAAAGGACGCGACGAAGTCCCGAATGCCACCACCAGTGAGAAGAACTACAAGTACGCGGTCCGTATCGTCGGACCTCTGACGAGCTCGATTCCGCCCTTGCCGCAGCAAACCCTGCAGATCGTTCCGGTCGGGGCGATTCCGCAGCTGATGGGTAAGCCGCTGAAGCTCCGTGTGCTGTTCCAGGGAAAGCCCGTCGCCAAGGCCCGTGTTATGTGGGACTGGCTTAACGACCCGGACGGCAAGCCGGTAAAGACTGCTGCGGACGGAACCGTCACCATCAAGGTGCGCAATCAGGGACTGAATGTCATCACTGCGATTTTCGACGGTCCTTCGGACGAACCGACCAAAGCGGACAAGATGGAGCATCTTGCGACACTGTCATTCGTGTTGCCGCACGCACCCGAGTAGCCCCCTAGACGGAACATTCCTATGAAACAAGTACTGACCTCGTTCGTTGCCCTGCTCGTCCTGGCCGTCGGCTCAGTGAGCTTCAACACTGCGTACGCGCACGGGGGCACTCAGCCAGAGCATGGCGGAATCGTGCAGCTCGTGGGCGATATGTCATTTGAGCTAGTTCCTGCAGCCGACCACGTGGAGCTGTGGGTCGAAGACGACGGTGAAGAGGTGACCAGTGCTGACTTAGCCGCTAAGCTCACCATTGTCGACGGTAGTGCAAAGTCCGAAGTGGCGCTGACGCCCGCTGGTGGCAACAAGTTCGAAGCGAAGGGCGTGAAGATCGGCAAGGGCGCGAAGGTCACTGCGCTGCTGACCCTCAAGGACAAACAGTCGAAGATTGCCGCGAACTTCACCATTAAATAGCGCTGCGAGCGGGCGGCGCGCGACCGCGGAGTTCGGTTCGATGGATGGTTCGATGATGCTTGCTGCGATGGGGGCGTGGACCGACGAGATGCGCGCCATCCGACACGATATCCATCGCCACCCGGAGCTGGGGTTCAAAGAGCAGCGGACGGCCGCACTGGTCGCCGAGCGACTGCGTTCCTGGGGCATCCCCGTACACGAGGGGATAGGCAAAACCGGTGTCGTAGGAGTGATCAGTGCCGGAAGCTCCGATCGTGCCATCGGACTGCGCGCCGACATGGATGCTCTGCCTATCCACGAAAGCACGGGCACCCCACACGCAAGCGTTCATCAAGGTATCGCGCACAGTTGTGGTCATGATGGCCACACGACGATGCTGCTTTGGGCCGCTCGTTATCTCGCTGCAACACGGCGTTTCAACGGCCGCGTCCACGTGATCTTCCAGCCCGCGGAAGAAGGGCAGGCCGGTGCCAAAGCGATGATGGACGACGGCTTGTTTGACAAATTTCCATGCGCCGAGATCTACGCGCTGCATAACTGGCCATCGCTTCCCATGGGTACAGTTGCGGTGCGTCCAGGTCCGATGATGGCAGCGGCGGCTCGGTTTGACATCATCGTGCGTGGCGCGGGTGGTCACGCCGCACAGCCGCACATGGCTACCGATACGATTCTCTGCGCTGCGCAGATCGTGACTGGTGCAAACACTCTGGTGGCCCGCCGCATCGACCCAAATGCCGCCGCTGTGTTGTCCGTCACCTGCATCCATGGCGGCGATGCACACAATGTTCTGCCGTCCGAAGTGAAGATTACCGGCACGATACGTACTTTTGATCCCGTTGTTCAGGACAAGATTGAGGCATCTCTCAGTGAGGTCGTCGAAGGCACTTCGCGGGCGGCCGGCTGCACAGCGACTGTCGAGTACGTACGCTACTACCCGGCGACAATTAACAACGCGGAATGCGCGCAACACGTTATTGATGCCAGTCGCGCGTTATTTGGCCAAGCGTTGGTACCGGACGCTCCCGCAGCGACGTCCGAGGACTTTGCGTTCATGCTTCAGAAGGTGCCGGGAGCCTATGTATGGCTGGGACAGGGTTCCGATACGCATCGTTACTCACTGCACCATCCGCGCTACGACTTCAACGATGACGTTCTGCCGCGAGGAGCTGCACTGCTGGCGGCATTGGCCGAGCGGCGCCTGGCCCTTTGAGACAGCCTCTTTCAGGTTGAGGCTGTATGTCAGGCGATCTCGCCGTGACACAGGTATTTCGTGTGCATGTACTCGTCCAATCCATAGCGCGATCCTTCGCGCCCGTAACCTGACTCCTTGACTCCTCCAAACGGAGCTGTCTCGCTGGCGAACGCGCCTTCGTTGATGCCGACAATCCCGGCTTCCAGCTTGTCAGCAACCCGCCAGATTCGAGCGATATCACGCGAGTAAAAGTAGGCCGCGAGGCCGTAGGGCGTATCGTTGGCTTCGCGTACGACTTCTGTTTCCTCCCGGAAGCGGATCAACGGAACCACCGGGCCGAACGTTTCCTCATCGAACAGGACGGCACCCGGGCTAACATCCCCCAGCACGGTTGGGGCATAGTAGTGGGGGCCGTCGGCGACCTCGTTCCGCAAGGGATGGCCGCCCGTGAGTATCTTCGCTCCGCGCGCTACGGCGTCACGCACGTGACGCTCAATTTTTTCCACGGCACGGGCGTTGATCATCGGGCCGATCTGGGAGTCTTCACGACTCGCCGGTCCGACACGAAAGGAGCTGACGCGAGAAGTCAGTGCCTTCGCGAAGCGGTCATATACCGTATCCTGTACATACACTCGATTGGGGCTGACGCAGGTTTGGCCGCCATTGCGGAACTTGGCTCGCAGCAATCCTTCAACTGCCGCATTGAGATCGGCATCCTCGAACACGATGAAGGGAGCATTGCCACCGAGCTCGAGAGACAGCTTTTTCAACGTCGCGGCTGATCCGCGTGCGAGTTGCTTGCCTACGTGGGTGGATCCGGTGAAAGTAATCTTGCGCACCCGACCGTCGGCGACCCACGCGCCTGCGGTGTCTTCCACGTTGGCGCGAGAAGCCGTGATGATGTTGACGACGCCGGGGGGAAAGCCAGCCTCCTCGATCAGCTTAACGAGCGCGAGTCCCGTCAGTGGCGTGTCCTCGGCGGGTTTTGCGACGATCGTGCATCCGGCGGCCAGGGCGGGTGCGATCTTGCGCGCAAGCATCGCGAGCGGAAAATTCCAGGGCGTGATGGCGGCGACGACCCCGACCGGCTCCTTCACCACCATCAGTTTCCTGCCGCGGATCGATTCCGGTATGAGATCGCCGTAGGAACGAACGGCTTCCTCGGCGAACCACTCTACGTAGGAGGCACCGTAGGCGACTTCGCCCCGCGCCTCGCTTAGGGGTTTACCTTGTTCGCGTGACATGAGTCGCGCGAGATCCTCGGTGTTAGCAACGATCAGACCGTGCCAGCGTTTCAACAGCTGCGCGCGGTTCCTGGCAGTCAGGGTTCGCCAGGCGTCAAACGCGGCGGAGGCGGCATCGGCGGCCTGCCTTGCGTCGCCAGGGCCGCTATCTGGGACCGCCGCGAATGCTGCGCCTGTCGCGGGATCGCTCACGTCGTAGCGACGGCCAGTGGACGACTCGCGCCACTCTCCAGCAATGAAGTTGTGGCGGCGTAGGAGGTCGGGACGATCGAGAGTCAGTGTCATGGTATCGAATCCAACGTCAGTGGCATGCTTTGATCGCGGCCGCAATGGCTTCACCCATTTGGGTGGTCGATGCAGCACCGCCCAGATCCGGCGTTCGAGGGCCTTTTGCCAGTACGCCTTCTATCGCGGCCAGGATGGCATTGTGGGCGTCGTGCGCGGGTCCACCACCCCGGCCGAGGAAGTCCAGCATCATGGCTCCGGACCAAATCATCGCGACGGGATTGGCGATGTTGCGACCATAAATATCCGGCGCAGAACCGTGGACAGGCTCGAACAGCGACGGAAACCTGCGCTCCGGGTTGATGTTGGCAGAAGGCGCAAGGCCGATGGTTCCGGTACAGGCCGGTCCGAGGTCCGAGAGGATATCGCCGAACAGATTCGAGGCTACGACCACATCGAACCGCTTCGGCTGCAGAACGAAGCGCGCACATAGAATGTCAATGTGCTGCTTATCCCAAGTGACGTCGGGATAGAGGCGCGCCACTTCCGCGGCGCGCGCGTCCCACCAGGGCATGCTGATCGCTATGCCATTGCTCTTGGTTGCCACCGTGACGTGCCTGCGTCGGCGCTGCTGTGCCGTGTTGAAGGCAAACTTCAGGACGCGCTCGGTGCCATGCCGCGTGAAGATCGATTCCTGAACGACGAACTCGCGCTCGGTTCCTTCGAACATCACGCCGCCCACCGAGGAATATTCGCCTTCGGTGTTTTCGCGCACGATCAGGAAATCGATGTCGTCCGGACCGTGCCCGGCGAGCGGACAGGGCACACCCTGAAAGGTTTTCGCAGGGCGCAGGTTGATGTATTGATCGAATTCGCGGCGGAACTTCAGCAGCGAGCCCCACAGCGACACATGATCCGGCACCGTGGCAGGCCAGCCCACTGCGCCGAAGTACAGTGCATCCATGCCGGACAACTGGTCTTTCCAGTCCTGCGGCATCATCCGCCCGGTCCGGCTGTGGTAGTCACAGCTGGCCCAGTCGATGTGCGTGTATTCCAAGCGCAGGCCAAAACGGCCGGCGGCGGCGTCCAGGGCACGCAGGCCTTCGGGCATCACTTCCCGGCCAATGCCGTCACCTGGAATGACGGCGATCCTGAATGAGACAGTCATGGAATCTCCGTCCGGCGGGTCAGCTCAGCGCGGCGCGAACGTCGCTCACCGCCAGCACGTCATCGAGTGTACGTTGCAGCCGCTCGAATAACAGATCCATCTCGTCGGCTGTGTAACAGAGGGCCGGCGCAAACCCGAGAATGTTGTCGGTGAAAGCGCGGAAAATGAGGCCGTTACGATACGCGGTCCGGCCAATGAGATCGCTCAGGCGCAGGGCCGGATCAAAGGCCCGACGGGTCTTCTTGTCGGCGACGAGCTCCAAGGCGCCCACAAGACCGCGCTGCCGTGCATCCCCGACGAGCGGATGTTGCAATAGCTGTTGTAGCCCTTGCTGGAAACGCGGCCCCCGCGCGATGCCGTTCGCGAGCACACCTCCTTCATGGTACAGCCGCAACACTTCCAGGCCGATCGCCGCACTGACGGGATGCGCTGAGTAGGTATACCCGTGACCAATCGGCGCCCCGTCCGGCGAGCCATCGGCAATGGCCGAGTACACGCTCTGCGATAACAGCACCGCCCCCATAGGCGCGTAGCCGGCTGTGAGTCCTTTGGCTACGGTCATGAGGTCAGGCTCCACTCCTTCTGCCTCACAAGCAAACAGAGGGCCGGTGCGGCCGAAGCCGGTGATTACCTCGTCGACGACGAAGAGAATGCCGAGCTCGCGACAGGCGATGCTCATAGCCTTCAACCATCCTTTCGGTGGGACAATCACGCCGCCGGAACCGAGGATGGGCTCGCAGAAGAATGCGGCCACGTGCTCTGCGCCGAGCTCGCGTACCTTGTCACGCAGCGCCTTTACCGAAGCTGCGATCAACGCGTTGGCGTCAGTGCCTTCCGGGCTGCGATAGGCATACGGACAGGGAATGTGATGTTGGTTTGGGCGCGGTACATCAAAGTTGCGGTGGAATGCCGCCAACGCAGTAAGACCTGAACCGAGAGTCGAGGAACCATGGTAGCCCCGCTCCAGGGCGATGAAATGCTTGCGCGTGGGCTCACGCCGGGCGTTGTTGTAATGGGTGATGTAGCGGATCGCCGAATCCACCGCGTCCGAGCCGCCCAGCGTGAAGTAGACATGCTTCAGCGAAGGCGGCGCGAGCTCGACGAGGCGGGCTGCCAGCCGAATCGCCGGCTCCGATGCATAGTGGAAATAACCGGTCGCGTAGGGCAACTTAGCCATCTGTTGCGCAGCGGCACGAACGATACTTTCCTGACCATAGCCAACATTGACGCACCATAGCCCGGAGAACGCATCGAGAAGTTCATGGCCGTCGATGTCACGAAGGTACACGCCGTGCGCGGATTCGAGGACGGTCGCGCCGCGGCGCTCGTGCTCCCGAAAGCTTACGAGGGGATGAACCAGGTGTTGACGATCGAGATCGAGCAGAGAAGACGAGTTGCGCATGGTGTGACTGCGATATGCAATGAAGAGCGTTGGCAGGCATCTTAGTCAGAGCCGGGCAGTGGGTATGGTCGGTTACCCGCGCCGGACGCTAACGAGATTGCGTTCTCGGGGCGTGCTTGGAATTTTCTGCCGCCGGCGGCGCAAAAAGGCTTTTTGTTCACTGCCGGAACCGCTGATCGAGGTGCACGGCCGCCCGGCTCGTGTTCTAGAGTAGCCCCATGATTGAGAAGCAATCCCTGCATCGTCGCGAGGTTCTGCGTGGCCTGACGGCCGCTGCGGTAGCGGCGGCGATGGGGAGTGGCATTGGCAGGGCAGTGGCCGGCGCCGCCGAAAGCCCCTCGAACGCGGTGCCCCGCAGGGGCGGGCGCATCCGGGTGGCCAGTGTGTCGAGCTCGACGGCCGACACCCTCGACCCTGCCAAGGGCGCGCTGTCCACCGACTACGCGCGCGCGAACATGATCTACAGCGGGCTCACGCAATTTGACTCAGCTCTGAATGCGCAGCCGGCGCTTGCCGAGGAGATCCACGATAGCGGGCGAGTCCTCTGGACCCTCAAGTTGCGCAAGGGGGTGCAGTTCCACGACGGCAAGCCGTTGACGGCCGCCGATGTCGTGTACTCGCTTATGCGCCACAAGACCCCCGGCACGGCCTCGAAGGTCAAACCCATCGCCGATCAGTTCGAGGAGGTCAAGGCAACAGGGCCGGGCGAGGTGCAGATCCGCTTGACCGGCGCCAATGCCGATCTTCCGGCCATTCTCGCCACTACGCATTTCCTGATTGTGCAGGAGGGCACGACTGATTTTCGGTCCCGTGTCGTGGGTACGGGTCCGTATAAATGTAAGGAGTTCAATCCGGGCGTGCGCACGGTCGGAACTCGCAATCCGAATTACTGGAAGGACGGTAAACCCTACCTCGATGAGATCGAGCTCGTTGGAATTACAGATGAGTCCGCGCGCGTCAACGCCCTGTTGTCGGGCGATGTGCAACTCGTCAACGCCGTGGATCCCCGCTCCATCCGCCGGGTGACGGCGTCGGCTGGGCATGCGGTGCAGGAGACCAAATCGGGTCTGTACACGGACCTCATCATGCGCCAGGACATGAGTCCAACCGGTCATCCTGACTTCGTGCTGGCGATGAAATACCTGCTGAACCGCGAGCTGACACGCAAGGCATTGTTCCGGGGCTATGCCACGCTGGCCAACGACCAGCCCATCCCTCCAGGCAACCGTTACTACCTGGCGGATCTGCCACAGCGGCCATACGATCCCGAGCGCGCGCGCTTTCTCCTGAAAAAAGCGGGTTTGAGCGGCACGCGCCTGGTGGTGTATGCATCGCCTGCGGCAGAGGGCTCGGTCGACATGGCGTCGCTGCTGCAGCTATCGGCCGCGGAGGTGGGTCTCAACCTCGCTGTCAGCCGGGTGCCTGCTGACGGTTATTGGTCGAATCACTGGATGAAGCATCCTTTGGGTTTCGGCAACATCAATCCGCGTCCGACCGCCGACCTACTGTTCTCCACGTGCTTCAAGTCCGATGCGCCGTGGAACGAGTCGGGTTGGAAGAACGAGCAGTTCGATCGACTTCTGCTCGCGGCGCGGGGTGAGGCCGACGAGACGAAGCGCAAGCAAATGTATGGAGACATGCAGGTGCTGGTGCATGAAAAAGGGGGCATCGGCATCCCCGTGTTCATCAGCCTCATTGACGGGTACGACAGGCGCTTGCGGGGCTATGGCTCGATCCCGATTGGGGGTCTGATGGGGTATTCATTTGCCGACAACGTCTGGCTCGATGCATGAATACGACGACCCTACTGATCGCGAGGCGTATCGGCATTGCGGCGTTGACCCTGCTGTTGGTGTCAGTAGTGGTCTTTTCGATCACCTCGGTGCTGCCGGGAGATGCGGCGCAGGCAGCTCTGGGGCAGAGCGCGACTCCCGAGATGATCGCAGCGCTGCGAGCCCAAATGGGGCTCGACGCGCCGGCGTACCTGCGCTACCTGCATTGGTTGGGGGGGCTGTTGTCGGGTAACCCCGGCCAGTCGCTTTCCAACAATACGCCGGTCGCGCAACTCATTGGTCTGCGCCTGCCCAAATCACTCTGGCTGGCCGGAGCCGCCGCCGCGTTATCTGTCCCCATAGCGCTGAGCATAGGCATTGTGTCGGCCATGCATCGTGGATCTTACCTGGACCGCGGGCTGAGCCTGGTTACCCTGGGGATGGTGGCAGTGCCGGAGTTTCTCGTGGCCACGGTCGCGGTGCTGATTTTCGCGGTCAAGTTACATTGGCTGTCCGCGCTCTCGTATACGCCCGATACTCCCGGGTTGGGCCAATTCCTGCGCGCGTACGCAATGCCCGTCATGACACTGTCCTTCGTGGTCGTCGCGCAAATGGCTCGCATGACACGGGCGGCGGTGGTCGATCAAGTGAGCCGGCCATACGTCGAGATGGCGATTCTCAAGGGGGCGAGTCCCGCGCGGATTGTCTTGCGGCATGCGCTACCGAATGCAGCGGGGCCGATAGCCAACGCGATCGCGCTCAGTTTGTCGTATCTGCTGGGCGGAGCCATCATCGTTGAAACGATCTTCAACTTCCCGGGTATTGCCAGTCTGATGGTCGATGCGGTGACCAATCGTGATATGCCGCTTCTGCAAGCCTGCGCCATGATCTTCTGCTGTGCCTATCTGGCGCTGGTGTTGCTGGCGGATGTGTTTGCCATCATCTCCAGCCCGAAGCTGCGGCACCGATGACTGCGCCAACCGTCTCCTCGAGCGCTGATCGGCCGCCCGCGGTTGGGGCAGCTCCTCGGCGGGCGTCTGCCTGGGGACGCTGGCGCAGGCGGCTGTCGATCTCGGGTTTGATCGGGCTCGCGACGGTCATTTTCTGGCTCTTGGTCGCGGCGCTCGGGCCCCTGCTGGCGCCGCACGGCGTGGGGGCCATTGTTGCCGATGATTCCTTTGCCTCCTTCAGTACGCAGTTTCCGCTGGGCAGCGACTACCTGGGCCGGGATGTGTTGAGTCGTATTCTCTATGGTGCCCGCTACACCGTCGGGTTGGCTTTGGCGGCCGCGGTGTTGGCCAGCAGCGTGGGTACAGCCCTGGGGCTTGCTGCGGCGGTGACCGGTCGATGGATCGACGAAACGATGAGCCGGTTGTTGGATGCCCTGACCTGCATCCCGAGCAAGATCTTCGCGCTGGTGATGGTGGCGGGATTTGGATCGTCTGTCCCCTTGCTGATGCTGACCGCGGCGCTGACTTATCTGCCGGGCGCATATCGAATCGCACGCTCGCTGGCCGTAAACCTGAACGTGATGGAATACGTCGAGGTGGCAAGGGCGCGTGGCGAGGGCCGTGCCCACATTGCCTGCTCCGAGATTCTGCCGAACATGATCCACCCCATGCTCGCCGACTTCGGTCTGCGCTTCGTCTTCGTGGTGCTGCTGCTGAGCGGTCTGAGCTTTTTGGGGCTCGGTGTGCAGCCGCCCGCGGCCGACTTGGGGTCGCTGGTTCGCGAAAACATCTCTGGCCTCGCAGAGGGTGCACCGGCGGTCCTCATGCCGGCCTTCGCCATTGCAACACTGACCATCGGTGTGAATCTCCTGATAGATAGCCTTCCTGGCCGTGCCAGGCGCTTCGCGCAGGGAGCGTTGCGATGAGCGATCTGGTGCGTGTTTCCGACCTTCGGGTGGTGGCGTGCAACGATGCTGGCGAGGAGCGGGCGATCGTCAAGGACGTCAGTTTCTCGATCCGGCAGGGCGAAGTGCTCGCGCTGATCGGTGAGTCTGGCTCGGGTAAGACAACGATTGCACTTGCGCTGATGGGCTATGCACGCAGCGGCTGCCGCGTCGCTGCAGGATCCATTCAGATCGGCGACACGGCCGTGATGTCTCTCGATGCCCGAGAGCTCGGGCAACTTCGCGGCCGGCAGGTGGCGTACATAGCGCAAAGCGCCGCCGCGGCGTTCAACCCCGTGAAACGGATCATGGATCAGGTGATCGAGGGCGCACTGATCCATGGCATCACGTCGCGCGCCGCTGCGGAGGCGAAGGCTGTTGCGATGTTCCGTTCCCTCGCGCTTCCTGACCCGGAGCACATAGGCCAGCGCTATCCACACGAAGTCTCAGGTGGTCAGTTGCAGCGTCTGATGGCGGCGATGGCGCTCATTACCGATCCACAGTTGGTGATCCTTGACGAGCCGACCACTGCACTCGATGTTACGACACAGATCGAAGTGCTGCGGGCCTTCAAGAGAGTTGTCCGCGAGCTGCGCACGACCGCGGTATACGTGTCGCACGATCTGGCAGTAGTAGCGCAGATCGCGGATCGCATCGCCGTATTGAATCACGGCCAGATCTGCGAGTGCGGGGTGACCGAACAGGTCCTGGATGCCCCGTGCGACTCCTACACGAAGGCGCTGTTGGGGGCGGCAAGGCCCGCGGCACGCCACGGTCAAACCAAATCCGCAGCCGTAGAAACGGTTGCATCACCACTGCTCGCGATTGATGGACTGACGGCGGGTTATGGCCGACGCGATGGGCATGGCCGACCTCAGAAGGTGGTGTTGAAAGACATCAGTCTGAGCTTGGGACGCGGCGCCGCGCTGGGTGTCATCGGTGAGTCAGGGTCGGGCAAGTCTACGCTGGCGCGGGTGATCGCAGGTCTGCTTCCGCCAGCGAGTGGTGCGATCACGTTCGATGGCGCGCCGCTTCCGGCTCGCTTGGAAGAGCGTAATCGCGAGCAGCTGCGGCGCATACAAATCGTCTTCCAGAACGCTGATACTGCGCTGAATCCGGCGCACACGGTGGCACGCATTCTCGGCAGGCCGCTGGCTCTGTACCACGGATTGGGTGGTCGGGCCCGCGACAAGCGTATCGCGGAACTCCTCGATCGCGTGCGGCTGCCCGCCACCATAGCGGAGCGCCACTGCGCCGATCTGTCAGGTGGACAGAAGCAACGGATCAACCTCGCTCGGGCCCTGGCGGCGCAGCCGGATCTGATCCTGTGCGATGAAGTAACCTCCGCACTGGACACAGTCGTGGGAGCTGCAATTCTGGATTTGATGGCCGAGCTGCGCCGAGAGTTGGGCGTTTCCTACCTCTTCATCAGTCACGACATTGCGACAGTACGTTCGATCTGTGACGAAGTGGTCGTGTTGTACGCCGGGTGTAAGGTGGAGTCGACGAGTCGGCAGACACTATCTGCTGCGCCTTCGCATCCCTACACGGATCTGCTTGTCGCTTCGGTGCCGGAATTGCGGCGAGGCTGGCTCGAGCAGGTGCCGCCACCGGCGGCAGTGCCGCGCTTCGGTGTCGAGTCCGAAGCGCCGGGTCTCTGCGTTTTCTTGCAGCGCTGTCCCGTCCGCATCGATGGAGTGTGTAATGTGGCGGCCCCTGCTCACGTCATCACGCGCAACGGGAAGCAGATACTCTGTCATCACACAGAAGAGGAGTTGCGGCACTAATGGGTGCACGCTTTGTCAGATTAGGCGAAGCAGGTCGGCGGGCAGTTACACTGGTTGTCGACGGCAAGCGGGTGGAGGGTTACGAGGGTGACACCCTGCTGGTGGCGATGTTGACTTCGATCGGACACCTGCGTGCATCTGAATTCGGCGACGGCCGGCGGGCAGGGTTTTGCCTGATGGGTGCCTGTCAGGATTGCTGGGTGTGGACTGCGGAAGGTGAGCGGCTCCGCGCCTGTTCCACTGTGCTGACGGAGGGAATGTCTATCAGCACGCAACAACCGGAAAGCACATGGCCGAGCCGCGCGTCGTCGTCGTAGGCGCCGGGCCTGCCGGGGTCCGCTGTGCCGAAGAGCTGGTCGCGGCGGGTATCCGGCCGACTCTGATCGATGAAAGCCGGCGCGATGGCGGCCAGATCTACAGGCGGCAACCCGACAACTTCACGCGTTCGTACGGGAAGCTCTACGGCACGGAGGCGGCTCGCGCCACAGCGATGCACGGCAGTTTCGAGCGCTTGCGCGGGCGGATCGATTATTTGCCGCAGACGTTGGTATGGAGCATCGAGGACCACAATCTGTACGTGATCCGGGAATCCAGACACGTCACATTGCAATTCGATGCACTCGTGCTCTGCACGGGAGCGACCGACCGCCTCATGCCAGTCAAAGGCTGGAATCTCGCGGGTACCTACAGTCTGGGAGGAGCGCAGGTTGCTCTCAAGTCCCAGGCTTGTGCGATCGGCAGGGCAGTCGTGTTTGTCGGGACGGGCGCATTGCTGTATCTCGTCGCATCGCAATACCATCGGGCGGGTGCGCGAGTGGAAGCTGTTCTCGATACTTCGCGGTGGTCTGCGCGGGTTGCGGCGCTACCCGGCTTGTTGGCAGCGCCCGCGGCGCTGTGGAAGGGGCTGGCTCTCACCTTGAGCCTGCGTCGCGCGGACATTCCCGTGTACACCGGAATCGAGCCAGTGCAGATCACGGGGACCGCTGATGGCGGCGTGAGTGGCATCTCTTTCAAGGACTCTGGCGGTCGTGTCGTCGATCTCAGATGTGACGCTGTTGCACTGGGCTACCACCTTCGTCCCGAAACGCAACTTGCTGATCTCGCCCGTTGCGAGTTTTATTTCGATCCGCACACGCGACAGTGGCTTCCCAAAGTCGATTCCGATGGGCGCAGTACCGTTCCAGGCGTCTACCTGGCGGGAGATGGCGCTCGGATACTGGGGGCCAATGCTGCGGAGAAGAGCGGACGGCTTGCCGCGCTCGCAGTGCTCCAGGATTTGGGGCGCGCGCCAGCGGAGGAGTCCCTGATCGAGCTGCGACGTTGCCTGGCTAGCCTGGGGCGTTTTGCAGACGGATTGAGCCGGGCATTCCCATGGCCAGCGCAACAAGCCGCCTTCTTGTCCGACGACACTATCGTTTGCCGCTGCGAGTCTGTGAGCGTTGGCGAGCTGCGCCAGGTCGTACAACAGGCGGGTGCCTGCGAGTCAAACCGGGCCAAGGCCTTCAGCCGTGTAGGTATGGGCCGGTGCCAGGGTCGCTATTGCGGCCACGCCGCTGCGGAAATCATAGCTCATGCCGCGAACGTACCGATTGAGCAGGTTGGGCGACTACGCGGCCAGGCGCCGGTCAAGCCGTTGCAGATTGCAACGGTGGAGAATGCAGACCGGCCGGCGTCTCTCGAGGAAGTCAGATGAGTGCGAGCGTCAGCCGTCCCGTGCCAGTGTCAGATGTTGTGATCGTTGGCGGCGGCATCATGGGGACCTCGTGCGCGCTGTTTCTTCGTCAACGAGGCTTGACGGTTTCGCTGGTCGAACGGGGGCTGGTCGGCCAGCAGGCAAGCGGTGTCAATTTCGGTAACGTGCGGCGACAGGGGCGGCCAATGATGCAACTGCCGCTGGCGAACCGGGCCAGCGCGTTATGGCGCCGCATGCTGGAGCTGGTCGGCATTGATGTCGAGTATCTCGAGGTGGGACACGTCCGTGTCTGCTATCGGGATCGCCCCGAGTTGGTTGAAGACCTCGAGAGTTATGCTCGCGAGGCGCGTGCCCACGAGTTGCATCTGGAAATACTCAGCGGCGCAGCGATGCGGGCTCGATTCCCCTATCTGGGTAACGAGGTATTGGCAGCCTCTCACGCCGTTCACGACGGTCACGCCAATCCGCGCCTGGTAGCGCCGGCGTTTGCGCGCGCGGCGCAGCGGGCTGGAGCCCAGGTGTTTGAGAACACTCGGATCATCAGCGTCGAGAAGGAGGGGACGGATTTTCGCGTCACCAGCGACGACGGTCGAATTTTCCGAGCGCCGGTTCTCGTGGTGACTGCGGGTGCCTGGGCGAATGTGCTATCCGCGCAATTCGGCGAGCCCGTTGACCTCGTTGCGCGTGGGCCCACGATGTCCGTCACAGAGCCCGTCCCGTACAGCATCCGCCCGAGCACAGGCGTGTTTACACCGGTTGAACAGGAGAGCGTGTATTTCCGCCAAATTGCTCGCGGCAACCTGATCATTGGTGGGAGCACGCGGGGGCCTGCATATCCGGACCTGTGTCGCGCGTACGTGCGACCCGAGAACACCTTGAGGCAGCTCAAGCAGATCCAGCGGCTCGCGCCCGCGCTCGGGCGGCTGAATATCATTCGCACGTGGAGCGGCATCGAAGGGTATACGTCAGATGGCTTGCCTGTCTTAGGCCCCAGTGAGCGCGTACCCGGGCTGTACTACGCCTTCGGCTTTAGTGGTTCGGGGTTCCAGATTGGGCCCGGTGTCGGTGAAACACTGGCTGAACTGATCCATACGGGGACGACGAGCATACCTCTGGAGGCGTATCGAATGGCCCGCTTCTCATCAGCGCCGGTTCCACCTGCCGGTAGCGCTGTGGGTGCGTCGCAGGTCGAGCTTTAGTTAGATTGGTCCGACTTCGACCTTTGACCCATCCCGTAATCGCGACAAGCGAAACGGGTCGGGGGCTACGCTTGGCGTGTCATTGACAATCAACTGAGCCGCCAGATATCCCACTCCCGGTCCAAGGCCAAATCCGTGACCGGAGCAGCCGGCAGCGAGAAACAGTCCCGGCACATTCTCCACCGGCGAGATCACCGGCACCGCATCGGGTGTCGAATCGACATAGGCTCCCCAAGCTTCGCTAACGTCGATATTCGCAAGTTCCGGGAAGTTGGATCGGACCCGCTCGAGTACTGCTCGCATTGTGCCCGGGCTCGGGGCGGGATCGAGAACGCGAATTTGACTGAAGCGATCAGGTTTGCCGGAATACCACATAGCGAGCGACTCAGGCCCGCTCAGAAATGATTTACCGGCGGATATCTGCACAGCCTTCAATCGCTTGATGAACATAGGCATGAACGGCTTTGCAAATCGCAGGCTCTGCGGGGTCACTTCGAGGTTGGCCCTGCCACTGATTGCCAACGTGTAGCTACCATCCAGGCGCCGTGTCAGGGCGCAATCGGGCGTATAGATGGCCTCGCCGATATTGGGGGCGGGACGCGTCCGCAATGCCGTCTGCCGAACGCTCGCCTGAGGAAAACTGACGCCCAGCGAGTGACAGAATGCTGATGCCCAAGCGCCCGCCGAACACAGCACTGCATCCGCCGCGATATAGCCTTTCTCGGTGTGGACACCCTTCACGGTTCCATTGGCAAACTCAACTCCATAGGCCGCACATTGTTGGTGGAGCGTCGCACCCAGCTTTCTCGCCCCGGAGGCGAACACGGGGGCCGCCAGGGCCGGTTCCGCCTTGCCATCGTGGGCCGCGTGCAGACCGCCGCGCCATTTGCGCTTCGTCGCGGGGATTTTCTGCGTGGCTTCAATGGCGCTCAGCATGCGCGTCTGGACACCAAATTCACGCGCGACATCCTGCCACTTCTGCCAATCGGCAAGCTGCTTTTCGTCATCGCTCGCATAGACCAGACCGCATCGCCTGAAGCCCAGATCCGCGCCGATTTCGGCTGCCGCCTCATCCCACAGGCGCATGGCAAGCACCGCAAGTGGCATTTCCCGCGCATCGCGATTCTGCTGCCGGCACCATCCCCAATTGCGGCTGGATTGCTCGCAGCCCACATTTCCCTTTTCGATCAGGGCGACCGTTATGCCACGCCGCGCAAGGTAAAAGGCGGCCGATGCGCCGACGATGCCGGCACCGATTATCACGACATGGACAGATTCCGGCAGATTTTCATCGCTACGGATCAACTTTACTGTTGGAGACATGAGTGACACCGGTCGTGCGGGTCAGTGGAGGAAATCCTGGAGCTTGTAATAGGCGCCGACAAAGGGCAGGAACCAGGGTGGTCCGAAATGCCCGGGTATGGCCGGCCAGTCGAACCCTGCCCAGGGATTGGCGGCGGTGTTGCCGTCCATGACCTCGGCCATCACCGCCCCCATGTGGGTCGACATCTGGGTTCCGTGGCCGCTATACCCCATGGAATAGAACAGCCCGTCGTGCTCGCCCGCGCGGGGCAGGCGATCGGCGGTCATGTCGACCATGCCGCCCCAGCAATAATCTATTTGCACCCTGGCGAGGCTGGGGAAGATTGCCTCCATCGCACGTTTCAGGATGTGCCCACTCTTGAGGTCCGAGCGTGCGTTTGACTTTGCGAAACGCGCCCTGCCGCCGAACAGCAGGCGATTGTCGGGTGTCACGCGGAAGTAATTTACGAAGTTCCTGGTGTCGGTTGCGTTGCGGCGCTTGGGCAGCAGGCTGTCGAGTTGGTTGACCGGCAACGGCTCGGTCACGAGGATGAAGGCGCCCACGGGCACGATCCGGCGCCGGTAGTGGGCGAGAGGTCCGATGGAGGATGTACCGGTCGCCAACAGAACCTGTCGCGCGACGACCGACCCTCGCCGGGTGGAAAGGCGATGCGAATGGCCGCTGAGCCGCTTCAGCGCCGTGACAGGCGCCTGTTCATAGATTCTAGCACCGTGTCTGACGGCCGCCGTCGCAAGGCCGTGCGCGAACTTACCCATGTGCATGGCCGCGCTCTTCTGGAAGATCATGCCGCCGAAATAGCGGTCTGTGCCCACCTCGTTGGCCAGGTCCTGGCGAGTGAGCATGCGGGTGTCAGGATCAGCATCGCGCGCAAGCAATTCCTGCGATCGCGCTAACTTGTCATAGTGCGCGGGCTTGGCGGCGAGTTTGAGCTTTCCCACGCGGTGGAAGTCACAGTCGATCCCTTCAGTACTGATGATGGCTTCGACCGTGTCGACTGCGGCGTCGAAACTCCGATAGAGCGCGCGTGCGACCTGCGGACCAAGGCGGGATACCATTGCGTAATAATCTTGCGCGAAGCCGTTATTGCACATGCCGCCGTTCCGGCCCGACTGGCATCCGCCGATACGATCCGCTTCGAGCAGGACGACGCTAGCGCCTTTCTTCGCAAAGGCACGGGCGGCGGACAGACCGGTGAAGCCGCCGCCGACGATTGCGACATCGACTTCACCTTCGACACCATCCGGCGATGCGCCGGTAAAGCGCGGGGCGGTGTCGAGCCAATAGGGAGTCAGTTTCATGACATCTGACTTTCGGTTGAGGCGTTTGGGCAGAACATTGTCATCATCCGAGCGACTGGCTGGCGAGGGCAAGGATGCGCTGCGGGCCGGTCTGTTGCGGTCGCGCCCCCCGCACCATCGTCGTGACTCGGCCTACCTCGGGCAAACCCACGCCTTCCAGCCACTCGCCAAGCCGGCTGTCGCCCGGTATGTCGACACGAAGAAATTCCCCAGCTTTTGCGCGCAGGAAATAGCCGATTAGCGACTGCGCATCTTGGGATGACTGGCCGATCATGGGACCTATCGCATAGCCATGGCCGAAGCGGCGGCATATCGCGAAGCCCGCGACGGTCCCATCGGCCTCGCACAGGACGGTGTCGCCGATCGCCATGAATCGCGTGATGAGGCTTTTCCGGTCCACACCGCTGGCACCTCGATCAAGATCGATGATTGCGGCCGCGTCCGTGGGACAGAACGGCCTGACGCTCGAAACAGGGGCATTGACGGCCGGATCAGCCGCTGTCCAGGCCTGATGCTGGTGGACCGTTCCAACGGTCTGAAAGCCATAGCGGCGGTAGAGGGTAAGTCCTTCCTCGGTGGAGTTGAGAAGGACCGTGCGATCACCCGCCTGCCGCAGCAGGCTGTCCATCAGCATGCGACCAATGCCTTGCCCTTGCATTGCCGGGGACACGATAATCATGCCGAATGTCGCGAGGCCGTCGCCATAGGGCCACCATAGTGCCGATCCCACGATGCGGCCATCCGCCTCCGCCAGAACACCGCGTCCGAGGCTCACCGCGACTCGCCAGTCGTCCTTGCGATAGGGCCAATTCACCGCGCGGGACAGCGCGAGCGCGCCATCCAGATCAGTGTCTGAATCAGCCATATCCCGAATGTCTATGGAATGGTGTTTGGACATTGAAGGCTTCAGATATCGCGGCCTTCCGCTGCCAGGGCATCGATCTCTACGAGATAGCCGTAGTGCAGTTCCGGCACGGGAACGATTGATCGCGCGGGCTTGATGTCGCCTAGAATTTCAGAATAGACCGCATTGAAGCGCGGCCAGTTTTCAATTCCGACGATGTATGCCGTGACTTTGAGCAGGTGTCCGGGAGTGCTGCCAGCGGCATCAAGGATGGCCAGCAGATTTGCCAACGCCAATCGCGCCTGGTCCTCGAATGCAGCCTCGGTATCGTGAGCTGCGCCCAATTGAACGGGGAGTTGCCCCGACACATAGATCAGCCCGTTATGTTTGACTGCCTGCGAATAATGACCGCCGGCCGCAGGCACACGATCGGTGCTGACACGGGTGACTGACATCACGCTGCTCATTACCATCCTCCAAAGCGAGGCCATTCGGCGCAAACGACATTTCCCGCTTTCCTGAGGACATGGTAGGAAGCGTGCTGAGCTCCTGTCGCACAGGCGTGGTTGGGAAGAATACGGACCCGCGCTCCGATCGGCAGATCGGGCAGGGCCGCATCCGAACCGGCTCTGATCTTGATGATCCCATGTTCCTGGTTGGCGTCGGCCAAGATGAGATCGTCGAACGGCTTGCCATCGATATCGCAAACGAGCCCATAGCCCTGGTCGACGGCTTGTTTGGCGGTGCCTCTGTCGCGGGACATCGCCATCCATCCCGCGTCGACCAACATCCAACCCTTCTCCCGCCGATGACCAATGACAGTGGCCAGGACCGACAAGGCGATGTCGTCGATTGCACAAACACCGATGCCTGCCATCACCAGATCGAAGAACATGAAAACGCCCGCGCGCACTTCCGTCACGCCCTCCAGCGACTGCGCGAAATGCGCCGTGGGGGTGGACCCGACGCTGACGACGGGACAGGGCAGACCGGCATCGCGCAATAGAGTTGCGGCCCGTACGGCACTGGCGCGCTCGACCTCGGCGCATTTCCGAAGGGCCTCCTCACCTTTTGCGTCGTAGCTGGCACCCGCATGGGTCAGGACGCCCCGAAGTTTAGCGCCGCCCGCTTCGAGCGCTCGTCCTATGGCAACAAGTTGGTCGCGGTCATGCGGGGTTACACCGGACCGATGCCCATCGCAGTCGATTTCGATGAAGGCTGGAATGGGATCTCCCGAACGCAGGGATGCCGCCGCAACGGCTTCTGCCTGCAAAACCGTGTCGAGAGTGACGGCTAAGTCGATACCCTGACTGCGCACCGCCATCACCCGATCAAGCTTGTCTGGAGAGATCCCCACCGCATAGGTGAGATCGCTGACGCCGGCCCGCCCAAACTCCTCCGCCTCCCTCAACGTCGATACCGTTGCGGGGCCACGAGTAGTCGTCATGACCATCCTTGCGACGTTGATCGACTTCGCCGTTTTGAGGTGCGGCCTCAACCTTACGCCAAGGCCATCAAGCCGGGAGCGGAGGCGCGCGACGTTGCGGTCCACTCGGTCGAGGTCGAGGACAAGGCAGGGCGTGCCGACATTCTCAAGCATCGTGGGCTCAGGAGTGACAGTGCTCATATTTCCCGGCTTGGGAGCGTTGGACGAAATGTGGCGTATACCTTGCTGACATGGCATTCGCTCAGCCAGCTACAGGTCGAGCCCTGAACCATGAGGACGATGTCACCTTTTGAGAAGGTGGCGATATGGCCCGCACTATCCGCAAAAGTGACGGCGCCCTCCAGCAGGTGCATCAGCTCATAGTGTCGGAAGAACATGGGACGCCTGTGATAGGGCGTGGAATCCCAAACGCCGCACGCGAATTCGCCGCTCGCCGAACGAAAATCGCTATGATTCCGGCAATTCGGCGGCGTGCCGACCAACAACTGCGCCAGGGGAGGGTTGGATGGTTCGAGCTCGGCCGTCTCGTCGATGACGATGGGTTCGCCCTGACCGGGCATGTCACTGACATAACTCATGACAATGAGGCGTGACGGACTGGATGCGGACCAGGCAAATGACGCGCCCTTCGGCAAAACAGCGCTCTGTCCGACGTTCAAGGTGAAAGTTCCCTTTTGCCAGCTGACCTCGATGCGGCCTTCCACAACGATGATGAATTCATCCTTCTCCAGATCTTCAACGGTGCCGGCACCCTCTAGAAAGATAGCGGCTACACTGATGGGACCCGGTGGAAGCGAAAGTCGGCTGCGTGCCAGGAGATAGGCATCGCCGTCGGCCTCAGGCGGGGCAGCAGCCGACGCAAAAACTCGCAAGTCTATGAAACCGCGCACGGGATGTTCCTTGATGTCAGTAGCCGATGATCGCCTTGGTCTCGAGGTATTCCTCCAGGCCATGGACACCATATTCGCGGCCGTTGCCTGAGCGCTTGTAACCACCGAACGGGGCATGACCGTTCCACGCCGGATAATTGATGTGGACCTGCCCGGCGCGGATCCGGGCCGCCACACGCCGCGCCCGATCCTGATCGCGGGACTGGACGTGTGCGCCGAGACCGTAGACAGAATCGTTGGCGATGGCGATCCCTTCCTCCTCATCGTGATACGGCATGATCGCGAGCACCGGGCCGAATATTTCCTCGCGCGCGATCCGCATGTTTGAGGCCACCTTCGAGAAGATCGTCGGTCGCGCAAAGAAGCCGTGTTCGAGCCCTGCCGGGCGACCGGGCCCGCCACAGATCAGCTTAGCGCCTTCGTCGATCCCGGCAGCGATCATGGCCTGTACCCGGGCGAACTGCGCGCGATTTGCAATCGGCCCCATGGTTGTCTGTTCGTCGCGCGGATCGCCGACTTTGATACTGGCGGCTGCGTCAGTCGCCAACACTTCCACCTCGGCGAGGCGAGCGGCGGGGACCAGCATCCGAGTGGGGGCGCTGCATGACTGGCCGGCATTGCGCATGCCCGCCAGCACGCCCTTCGGGACGCCCTGTTCGAAATCGGCATCGTCGAGGAATAGGTTGGGTGACTTTCCACCGAGTTCCTGCACTACACGCTTGACGGTCACGGCGGCGGCCTGTGCCACCAACACGCCGGCGCGGGTCGAACCGGTGATCGAAATCATGTCGACGTCCGGGTGTTCCGCCAGTGCTGCGCCCACTACCTCGCCGGTGCCGCCAACGAGGTTGAATACGCCGGCCGGTACGCCTGCATCGTGCATCACCTGCGCGAACAGCAACGCGCTATAGGGTGAAAGCTCGCTGGGCTTCAGCACGACCGTGCATCCGGCCGCGATGGCCGGCGCGACCTTCGCGGTGATCTGGTAAAGAGGCCAATTCCAAGGCGTGATGAGCGCGCAGACACCGATCGGCTCTCGCGCCGTGGCCATCCCTCCGTCGCGTGAAAGAAAGGCGTAGCGCTGCAACACTTCCATCTGCACGCGCACGTGCTCGATCGCAAAAGGCACCTGCGAAGCCCGGGCAAACCCGATCGCAGCCCCCATCTCGGTGACGAGCGTCCGCGCGAACAATTCCGCGCGCTCTTGCAGCAGCGACAGAATTTTGCCGAGTAGCACACACCGCTCCTCGGCAGAACTGCGCGAAAAGCCGGCAAACGCGCGTCGGGCGGCCGCCACGGCGAGATCGACATCCGCTGGCGAACCGGCCGCGACGTGTCCGACGATCCGCTCCGAGGATGGATCGACGACCGCGATCCGCGTTGCGCCACAGCGGTCCTGCCACTGGCCGTCGATGTAAAGGCGGGTATCGTTTTTAGCTGTCAACGAGTCGAGATTGGTCATGGGAGCAGGATAGTGCAGGGGGCACGCACACAAATGCCGAGGCTTGGGTCTGTATGCAATAAAAGATGCCGTATGTCGGGCAATGCAGCCGAATATTTTTCCGGGCAGCGCTTACCTTATCCGCGTGCCTCTCTCGCAAGCAGGGCCATGACAGCTACGCACTTTCCCGTATGAGCACCTCGACCCCAGCCGCCGCGCCTGCCTATGCGTCCGCCCCAGCCGCCTCGGTATCTCGAGCGGGTGTGTTACCCACCCGAGCGCGCATTGCGTCGATTGACGTGATGCGGGGCCTCGTGATGTTGATCATGCTGGTCGATCATGTGCGCGAGGTATTTTATCGACATATGCCGGTCAGCTACCCATTGAGCGTGGCCACGACCGCACCGGAGCTGTTTTTTACCCGTGTGTCGGCACACTTGTGTGCGCCGACATTCGTGTTTCTCACGGGCTTATCAGCCTGGCTGTACGCTCACCCTGCGAGCGGGGGTCCACGCCCAGTGCGTGCCTTCCTGTTGAAGCGGGGTCTGCTCCTGGTGGTGCTGGAAGTGACCCTGGTCAACTTCACCTGGTCCGGAGAATTCCCGCCAACGACGATCTGGCTGCAGGTGATCTGGGCAATCGGGTTCTGCATGATCGTCCTGGGGCTATTGAGTGACTTGCCGCGCTGGGCGCTGGGTGGCTTGGGATTCCTGATTGTCTTCGGACACAACCTGCTCACACCGGTCAGCTTTCCACCCGGGACCGCGTTGCATGGCCTCTGGGCGGTCCTCTATCAGCGTGCGCCGCTCATCGCGCAAGGCCCATTGCAGGTTAAGATAGGCTACCCGCTATTGCCATGGATTGGTGTCATCCTGCTCGGCTACGTCGCAGGTCCCCTATATTCGCGCGCCGTGGCCAGTGCTCAGCGGATCAATATCCTGCTCACACTCGGCGCCGGATGCCTCTTGCTGTTGGCAGTACTGCGTGGTTTCAATATTTATGGCGAGCCGCTGCCCTGGGCGCACGGGCCGGATTTCATACACACCTCCATGTCGTGGCTCGATTTAAACAAATACCCACCATCACTGGATTTCCTGCTGCTGACGCTGGGTGTGTCCTTTGTGTTGCTCGCAGTCTTCGAGTCGCGCGACAACCTGACGACGCGTACGCTCGCGATCTTTGGCGGCGCGCCCATGTTTTTCTACCTTCTCCACCTATACACGCTGTTGGTATTGTATCGGTTGGCTCTCGGGCTGTTTGGCCCGAATCATGGCGAGCGCTTTGGCGTCGAGCATGTATGGAATATCTGGTTGGTAGCCGTCCTTCTGGCGTGCCTGCTTTACTTGCCGACCCGGGCGTTCACCCGCTTCAAGCGTACGTCGCCGCAGGCCTGGGTGCGTTACTTCTGATGGAAAAGCCGATACTTCGTCGTTTGCAGATTGCTGATCTTGCCGAGTGCCTGCGGCTCACCCAGGCGGAGCGCTGGTCGCACCGCATGGAAGACTGGGAGTTTGCCCATCGCTTGGGGCTTGGTTGGGCAGCTTGCGATGCCGAAGGGAAGCTCTTGGGGACGGCCTCCTGGTGGGCCTATGGCGAACGATTCGCCACGGTCGGACTGGTATTGGTCGACCAGAACTATCAGGGGCAGGGCATTGGGCGGCAGTTGATGGAGGCTGTGATCCGCGAGGCCGGTGCCCGGACGCTGCAACTTGTTGCAACCAAAGCGGGACTCACGCTCTACCAGCGATGTGGCTTCCGCGAACGGTACGATATTGGGCAGCATCAAGGTATGGCCGGTGAGATTCCCGCATCAGAGTTACCCTCCGATACAACGCTGCGGGTTGTTTCTCGTGCTGAACTCGGGGCACTATGTGATCTGGACGCCGCTGCATTTGGTGCGGATCGTCACCAGCTGATCAGCGCGGTTCTCGAAAGCGGGACGGGTGTGCTTGCCGTCCGCGGCGGCCGGCTGATCGCGTTTGCACTGGCTCGCAAGTCCGGTCGTGGCGCTGTTATCGGTCCGGTTGTGGCGCCCGATGAGTCGCTCGCATCGCTCCTGATCGCGTATCACCTGATGAACAACACCGGTGCATTCGTGCGGGTCGATATACCGACGGATGCTGTGCAACTGGCGGATTGGCTCGAAAGGGCAGGGCTGGCCCGTGTGGATCGCGTCACTGTCATGGTTCGCGGTGAGGTACCGGAGCGCAGTCCCTCTGTGGGGCTCTTCGCATTGGTTTCCCAGGCTCTGAACTAGGCGTGAGCCAATGAGACTCACCAGCTTTGAGGTGCTCAGTTTCGGCTGCTACGGCACGCTGATCGACCGGGACTCGGGGGTTTACGCTGCATTGCGTCCTCTTCTGGAAGCCGGACACATCACGCTGGGCCGGCAAGAAGTGCTGGCCGCGTTCGCTCGCCATGAAGCAGAGCAGCAGGGCGAGACACCCGCAATGCCCTATTCCGAAGTCCTGGCGCAGGTGCACCACCGCCTTGCGCAAGAGTGGGGTGTGCTCGCCTCAGACGATGACCGTGCCCTCTTCGCCCAGTCCGTGCCTCAGTGGCCGGTATTCGTGGACACGCCCGCCGCACTTCAGTACCTGAAACGGTACTTCAAGCTGGTTGTGCTCTCGAACGTCGATCGGGCGAGCTTCGCCGCAAGCATCCGGCGGCTCGAGGTCCGCTTCGATGTTGTGGTCACGGCCGAGGAGGTGGGCTCCTACAAACCCAATTTGGGGAATTTCAAGTGCCTCGTTACCCGGGTCGGGGAGCTCGGATTCGAGCGCCATCAGATCCTGCATGCCGCCCAGAGTCCGGTGCGCGACCTGGCTCCGGCCGGCCGCTGCGGGCTGGCCACCGCCTGGATTGACCGTGGCCCCGAAACTGCCGAACGGGATGCTACAGTGGAGGGGGAGCCGCTCGCCGCGCCGGTCCGCTATGAATTCCGCTTCGCAACGCTCGTGGACATGGTGAGAGCACATCAAGAAGAATTACGCGCCTAGGTCTTGCGGGCGCGGCGTCCCGCGGCTGAATTCGCAGTTGAGGGTCACGTCCGAATGTCCGCATTCAAGCTCGATCGGATCGATATCAACATACTTTCGCAGTTGCAGCGGAACGGCCGCATCACCAATATCGACCTGGCCAAGGCCGTGGCTCTGTCGCCTAGTCCCTGCCTGCTGCGGGTGAAGCGACTCGAGGAGGCCGGATACATTCAGAGTTACAACGCGCGTATCGACCTTGCCAAACTCGGTGAAACTATTACTGTCTTCACGGAAGTCACCCTCAACGACCACCATCGCGAGGACTTCATCAAGTTCGAGGCGAGCATCCGCACGATCGATGAGGTGATCGAGTGTCACCTGGTCAGCGGGGGCTATGACTACCTGCTGAAGTTCCTGACGCGCGGGGTGTCCCACTATCAGAAAGTAATCGAGGACATTCTCGAGCGCGACATCGGAATTGCGAAGTACTTCAGCTACATCGTCATCAAGTCACCGATCGAGAAGTTGCACTATCCTCTCGGCAAGCTGTTCAACACCGAACGGTAGAAGGGCTTAGGCTTCCCGCGGCGGCCGCGAGAAGCCCCAGGCCGGAGGAAGCGCCCCGCCACACTCAGAACTTGTAGGTCCCTCGAACGCTGTACGTGCGCGGCGCGCCGGGATTGACCCAGAGTTGCGCGTAGGAGTTCGGGTAATATTCCTTGTCCAGGAGGTTGTTGACCTCCCCCCAGATCTGCAGGTTGTCCGTGACGTCGTAGGAAGCGACGAGCTTCACGAGCGTGTAGGAAGGCAAGTAGAAGCTCGTCCCCGTCTCACCCAGCCGTTTGTCCACATAGTTCGCACCTGCTCCCAGGGTCAGTGTTCTTTGGCCCAAGGGGATGTCCTCGAACAATGTCAGATTGCCGCTGTGGGCCGGGATATTGATCAGGGGCGATCCGGCAGCGAGCGGCCGTGCAAAGTTGGGGTCGAGAATGGATTTCGAGATATACGCATCGACATACGCGTACGACAACATGGCCCGCAAGTGCAGCGGCAACCGTGCTGTCATGTCGGCCTCGACACCCTTGCTGCGGGCCGCGCCGATGGCTAGAGAGAAGCCGGCGTTCGTGGGGTCGGCTGTGAGCACATTGGTCTTGTCCATTCTGAAGATTGCGACTGTGCCGCTCAGGGCGCCTTCCGGCGTTTTGAACTTGGCTCCAACCTCATATGACTTCGTTGTTTCAGGGGCGAAGGCGACACCGTGAGCATCCTGGCCAGTATTGGGGCGGAATCCCTTGCCGTAGCTTGCATACAAGGACAAGACATCGAACGGTTCGTAGACCAACCCGAAGCTGGGACTGGTTGCCGTCACTTTCTGATGCGATACGGAGTGGGCTATATCGTCCTCGAGGCGCTGACGGTAGTTGTCGTAGCGCACGCCCGCGTGAAATTTCCACTGTGGCGTGATATCGATCTGGTCGTGAGCGTAGGTACCCCAGGCGTAGTCCCGTTCCAACGTATGCGTGAACGGTGAGAGTGGCGGCAGAATGCCGTACACCGGGTTGAAGATATCGATCGCGTTGAGTTGCGCGAGGGTCGAAGTCGCTGTGACGTTCGGGGGCCGGTAGCGGCCCTGGACCGATTCCAGCTTGAAATCATCGTAGTCCGCGCCGAAGAGAATGTGGTGCGCCAGGGGTCCGGTAGTGAATTTGCCGGTGATCTCAGCGCGGGGTACGAGATCGTTGCCGTGATAGTTACGCGAAATGCGCCGTCGCGACAGGATGTTGGTGGGCAGGAAAGCGCCCGTCCCCAGGAATGGATTGCGGGCGGCCCCCAGTTCCGGGTCCTCGGCTGTGCCTTTCAATGAAGTATTGAGCGCTCCAAATCCGACCAGCAGCGTCCAGTCGCCGTTGAAGTCGTGCTGCAGGGTCACCTGGTTGCTGTACGCGTTGACCACGGTCGGTCCGTTGCCCGGCTCGCCTAGGAAGGTTGAGATCGGAATGATGCCGAGTACCCCGTTGCGTGCGACAACGCCGCGATCGAAAGGCGCCTCCTGATGTACGTACTCGAATTCATAGGAGATCGAGGTCTGCTCTCCCAGGCGCGCGAGCACCGAGGGGGTGATCACGTACTTTTTCGATGTGACAGTATCGCGGAAACTGTCCGCGCGCTCGTAAGCACCGTTGATTCGGCCGGCAATCGATTCCGTGAAAGGGCTGGTGAAGTCGCCCTCGGCACGGTAGTTGTCATATCTGCCGCCGGAAAGCGCCAGGCTGCCCTGTTCTTTGAACAACGGTTTCTTCGTGACGATGTTCACCGTGCCGCCTGGTTCGCCACGACCGAAGAGTGCGGAAGAGGGGCCTTTCACAACCTCTATGCGCTCGACATCCGACAAATCACGTGGGCCTGCAAAGCCGCGGCCGGCGTTGAAGCCGTTTACGAGGAAGCCGCTGGGGAGATTCTCGTTGCCGGCGAAGCCGCGGATGGCATAGGCGTCCCACAGGCCGCCGAAGTTGTTCTGGCGCGCGACGCCACTCACCAAATCGAGCGCAGCATCGAGCCGCGTGACGCCTACATCCTTCAATACTTCGGCCGTAAGCGTCTGCACGCTTTGCGGCAGCTCTTGGAGAGGTGTATCACCGCGGTAGGCCTGTTTCTGAGCCGTGACAACGACCTGTTCGACTTCGGTCGAGGTGGAAGCGGCCGCCGCGAGAGCCGCAGGAACACTCAGGAGGCTGGCGGCAGTGGGAATCAAAGCGTTACGAAAGTGGTGTGCGTTACGGAAATAGCGTGACTTGTCCACCAAATTCTCCTGCGCTATGCGCGACATTGAAGTTGTAGATGTCCCGCTGCCGGTCGGGATTTGAGCTCGGTTTTCATCGTTTGACTGAAAGCTCGCACCACTGCAAATATGTAATTCCGCTGTCGTTGGGCCGCAAGTTCGATCCGGCCGGGCAACACAACGCCTCCGTGCCCCCTATTTTCTTATCTGCACGTGCGTCCCTTCAGTGGATTGTGCCGGGGATCCCCGAGTCGATTTGCTCAAATTGCCCGACTTTAAAGATTAGTTATTCCGCGACGCCCGCCAAATGCGCAGCAAATTTCGACGTAGCGCCGGCGCATCGCGGCGGACTGCCAACGATAGGCGTGATCCCTCCAGGCTTGGGCAGGACACGGCGGACCATGGAATCGTCGTTATGACAGCGATCTGCGCAGCCGCCTAAAGGCGAGCACCAGCCCGGTGCAACTAAATAGAAAGCCGGCGGTAGTTCCAATAAGCAACAGTACGTGCCACAACGGCCCAGCGTTATTCAGCAGTGGAAAGTCGAAGGTGTGCGGCCCGTCCACCAACCATCGGTGCACCCGTCGGCTGGTGTCCATGATCGATATGACCTCACCGGAAGCCGCGTCCATGTGGACCCAGGTTTCGGTTGTGTCACCCAGAACGACGCGTCGCGTGTTGGGCGGGAATGGGCGGACACGCAAGCTGTACGCGTCACCGCTATCGATGTGCTCGACTCTGAGCACGTTCAACGGCAGCCAGGCGCGTCGAACGGCTGACGTCAACAAGGCATCGGATATCACAGCATCCGTTCGCAGCGATCCGATGCCTGGATCGCTCGATACCACTCGCGAGGACGCGCCGGCCTGATCGTGAACCAGGAGCAGCGGCCGGGCGGCGACGGTTGTGAACTCGATCTGGCGGGCCGCTCCGAGTCGCCCAAGCATGGCTACTGGAAACGCTCCCGCTGCATCAGTCAGGGAGATGCCGCGCATGCGCTGCAACTGTTCCACAGTCGGTTGATCGTTAGAGAAGAAGACAATGCCGTCCAATCCGAGCCAGCCTGTCAGGACCCAGCTCAAAACGAGCACCCCGGCGAACAAGCCGATCGAGTGATGCCAGCGCAGTAAACCGCGGAACGGTGAAAGCCCCGGACGCTGCTGCCTTTTCAAGTTCACATAGCGCAAAAGCCCGAGGAAGATTCCAGCAGAAGCCAATATGGCCCCGCTCAGTGAGAGGATCCAGATGACCTCGCGCCACGACGAGTAGTTTTTCCTCAGAAATGTTGGGTTAATCCAATGGGCCACTGCTCCGATGTAATTCCACGCTCGTTCGACGCGGCGGGTCCTTTGCAGCACTTCGCCAGTTCGCGCCGAAACGTATAGCTCCGTCCCGGCGACATCGTGCGCACTGAGCTTGTAATACGGTCGATAGCCGTCGTAGGCGTTGTGTACGATCCATTGATCGTAGTCGAAGGGACCCTCCGGTGTACCCACTTCGAGACCGGAAAACTCCATGGCGATAGCGCGCGCCGCGGAGCTGCTGAGGAGTGGAAGCACTTGTCCGGTTTCGGCGCTAACCGAGAGCGCTGGTTGGCCGCGTAGAGATAGCACGTATCTCGGTTGCCCCTGCACGCTAATCAGGCGTGCGTTTTCGATGAACCCGCTGCCTGCTTTGGAAAGAGCGGTGTCCGCTCCCACCTGCACCAAGCTCGTATCGAGGCGTTCCCCGTGCGCAATCCGTTCATCTCGACTCAGGGACGGGAATGGCACGAAGCTCAGCACACTACCGGTCGCAAACCACATCGCAAACATCAAGCAGAGTGCGACCCCCAACCAGCGATGAAAAACGGACACATATCGTGAGAGCCCGGGCAGTAGGGGTCTCCTGATCGGGCGCTTAGCTGTCATCACGTTCATAGCGAGGCTATTGCAGCGGTGGGTCCTCTATTGGAGCGCCGGGGTTACCGGCACTCAAGCGCAGCAACTACAAGATAGGCTTTAGTCGCGGAGTTTTCTGCCGAGATGGGGGGCGAACGGCAACGCGGATGCGTTTTCGAACGGGCCCTTTGGCATTCGATTGCGGGTCGGTCTGTCGGTCGCCCCAATCCGCAACAGGTTGCCTCAATTTGTCCCAGCAGGCCGGAATGACTATGATGACTATCATGACTAGAAAGGAGACTACGCGATGGCGGATAGCTGGACAGTGGCGCAAGCCAAAGCCAAGTTGAGCGAAGTGATCGAGCAGGCTCAGTCGAGCGGCCCACAGACGATCACTCGCCGCGGCCGAAAGGCGGTTGTGGTTGTCTCGGCAGAGGAATGGGAGCGCAAGACGAAGCGTGTGGGCACTCTCGCGGAGTTTTTCGCGAGTTCGCCGTTGCGCGATTCGGGGCTCAAGGTTAAGCGTTCGAAAGACAAGCTCCGTCCTTCTGGCCTATGAGCTTTCTGCTCGATACCAACGTAGTACTGGCTGTGACCGCAGAGGTGGCCGACGAATGGGGACGCGTGATCGCGCGCTGTGAGGCGGGCGGGCGCCCGCTCGCCG